>Ga0315309_1000420_pt1 | contig 25701 bp, 19 predicted proteins | sample TDP4_MG_FD_203080 | JGI IMG/M metagenome (GOLD analysis project Ga0315309, IMG submission 203080) | Freshwater sediment microbial communities from Lake Towuti, South Sulawesi, Indonesia - TDP4 | ecosystem: Environmental > Aquatic > Freshwater > Lake > Sediment | place: Indonesia: South Sulawesi...
ATAGTGACATTCGGCTTTATCTCCTGGCAAATTGGGTGTACCCCTATTTTGCCACATTCTTCGCCGAATGACCACTCAGATTTACCGGAAACTAAAGTACTGAAGGAGAATACAAAAATGGCTAACGTAAAAGGTATAAAAGTGAATCCCCCTCAAAACAGATTGGTCGGAGACATGCCCAAAATCGGTATTCGTCCCACCATTGATGGCCGGCTTGGAGGGGTCAGAGAATCTTTGGAAGACCAGACGATGGCGCTAGCCAAAGCGGTAGCGGAGTTCCTGGCGGAAAACCTGCGCCATTCCAATGGTTTGCCGGTCGAGTGCGTCATCGCCGACACATGCATCGGTGGAGTAGCCGAAGCTGCCCAGGCTGCCGAGAAGTTCGCCAGGGAAGGGGTGGGCGTCTCCCTAACGGTCACGCCCTGCTGGTGCTATGGCTCGGAAACGATGGATATGGATCCCTATATCCCTAAAGCGGTTTGGGGGTTCAACGGGACCGAACGCCCCGGCGCGGTCTACCTGGCGGCGGTCTTGGCCGCCCATAATCAAAAGGGGCTGCCGGCTTTCAGCATTTACGGACGCGACGTCCAGGATGCAGGGGACACCTCGATTCCGGCCGACGTGCAGGAGAAACTCCTGCAATTCGCCAAGGCAGGATTGGCTGTGTCCACCATGCGTGGCAAATCATACCTGTCCATGGGCGGCGTTTCCATGGGCATCGCCGGTTCCATCGTGGATCAGGCCTTCTTTGAAGCCTATCTGGGCATGCGGGTGGAAACGGTTGATATGACCGAATTTGTCCGCAGGATCGAGGAGGAGATCTACGATAAGCAAGAGTTTGCCCGGGCCTTGCCGTGGGTGAAGGAGAATTGCAAAGAGGGGCGAGATCACAATGCTCCAGAGATTCAACGCAGCCGGGCGCAGAAAGACCAGGATTGGGAATTCGTGGTCAAGATGGCGATGATCGCTCGGGACTTGATGGTGGGCAACCCCCGACTGGCAGAACTCGGCTATGGCGAAGAAGCCCTGGGGCACAACGCTATTGCCTCGGGTTTCCAGGGGCAGCGCCAATGGACCGACCATTTCCCCAACGGCGACTTCCTAGAGGCGATCCTCAACTCCTCCTTCGACTGGAACGGCATTCGAGAACCCTTTGTCGTGGCTACCGAGAATGATTGCCTCAACGGGGTGGCCATGCTCTTTGGGCATCTCTTGACCAACACCGCCCAGGTCTTTGCGGACGTGAGAACCTACTGGAGCCCGGCAGCGGTCAAGCGGGTGACGGGCTACGAACTGACTGGCAGGGCGGAAGGGGGGATCATCCACCTGATCAACTCTGGCTCCGCCACGCTGGATGCCACTGGCCAGATGACGATAGATGGTCAGCCAGCAATGAAACCGTTCTGGGAGATCACCCCCGAAGATGTTGAGAAGTGTCTGAACACCACAAACTGGTACCCGGCCTCGGTGGGATATTTTAGAGGGGGTGGGTTTTCCTCGGGCTTTTTGACCCGTGGAGGCATGCCGGTCACCATGTCCAGGATCAACCTGGTTAAGGGACCTGGCCCGGTCCTGCAGATTGCGGAGGGGTACACCGTCGAACTGCCGGAAGAGGTGCATGAAACTTTGAATGAGCGTACCGATCCCACCTGGCCGACCCATTGGTTTGTGCCCAACTTGACGGGCAGCGGACCTTTCCGGGACGTCTATTCCGTGATGTACAACTGGGGCGCTAACCACGGGGCGCTTAGCTACGGCCACATCGGCGCCGACCTGATCACCCTGGCCTCTATGCTGCGCATTCCGGTCTACATGCACAACGTTTCTGAGGAGAAAATCTTCCGGCCTAGTGCCTGGACCGCTTTTGGTGCGATGGACCCGCTGGGTGCCGACTTCAGAGCCTGCGCCAATTTTGGGCCGTTGTACTGAACACGAAAACCACGAACAGGGACGAAAGCCACGAAACACAAGACACCCCTTTCGTGCCCTTCGCTCACATTCACGTCATTCGTGTTCACGCTTTCACATGGATCAAGCAACCGGGCGGGTGCTGGTTTGGTTAGCGATGACACCCGCCCGGTTTCAATGAACCTGTGTAGAATAAGGGGGAGATGATCATGTCTCATCAGCATAACTTTTTGGCCTTCGACCTGGGTGCGGAGAGCGGCCGCGCTATGCTGGGCCAGTTCGACGGAGAGCGAATCCGGCTTTCCGAAGTGCATCGGTTTCCCAACGGCCCGGTGCGCCTGCCCGATGGCCTGCACTGGGACGTGTTGCGTCTCTGGACCGAGATAAAACGTGGCTTAGCCCTGGCTGTCCAGGAGTACGGAGCCGACCTGGCTGGCGTTGGCCTTGATACGTGGGGCGTGGATTTTGGCCTGCTCGATCGGGATGGCGCATTGGTATCGAATCCCTATCACTATCGCGATAACCGTACCGATAGTATGCTTGACGAGGCCTTCCGCCGCGTGCCCCGCGCGGAGATATTCGAGCAGACCGGCATACAGTTCATGCAAATCAACAGCCTGTATCAGTTGCTTTCGATGGTCGTCAGCGGCTTGCCAGCCCTCGACATCGCCGAAACCTTCTTGACCATGCCCGACCTGTTCAATTACTGGCTCACCGGACGCAAGGTGTGCGAGTTCAGCATCGCCACCACCACCCAGTGTTACGACCCGCGCAAGGGCGATTGGGCCATCCCGCTGCTCGAACGGTTGGGCATCCCCACCCATATCTTTCCCGAGATCGTGCCGCCTGGGACCGTCCTGGGCCAACTGTTGCCATTGGTAGCCGAGGAGATCGGGGTGGATAACCTACCGGTCATCGCCCCTGCCTGCCACGACACCGGATGCGCAGTGGCGGCGGTCCCCGCCGAAGGTTCGGACTTTGTCTACATCAGTTCCGGTACGTGGTCGTTGATGGGCGCTGAGTTGCCGGAGCCTGTGATCAACGAGCAAAGCCTGACCTTCGACTTCACCAATGAAGGAGGCGTGGGCGGTACATTCCGTTTTTTGAAGAACATTGCGGGGTTATGGCTAATACAGGAGTGCCGGCGCACGTGGGCACGCCAGGGCGAAGAGTTATCGTATGACGAATTGACGCAGATGGCGGCCCAGGAGGATCCTCTCCAGTCCCTCATTAACCCCGACCACAGCGAGTTTCTCAAGCCTGGCGATATGCCGGCCCGCATCCGCACCTTTTGCCACAAGACGGATCAACCGGTGCCGCAAAGCAAAGGGGCGGTCATTCGCTGCGCGCTGGAGAGCCTGGCGCTCAAATACCGCTGGGTGCTGGAGCGGCTTGAAGAGATCCTGGGGTATCGGTTGGAGACCATCCACATCGTCGGGGGCGGGACGCAGAACCGGCTGCTCAACCAGTTCGCCGCCGACGCTACCGGTCGGCGGGTAATTACCGGCCCTATCGAGGCCACAGCGGCTGGCAATGTCATGACGCAGGCGATGGCGCTAGGACACATCGCCTCGCTGGAGGAGGGGCGGCGGATCGTGCGCAATTCCTTCGACGTTGCGACTTACGAGCCTGCCGGTGGAGCTGAGTGGGATGAGGCTTATGGCCGCTTGCTCGTCATGATGCGGCAGATTGGCTAGTGAGCCTTAGTTCAATCTGACCAAGCGCGGGGCTACGAACGACTAGCAGGGCTTAGCTCCCTATACTGGTTTCTGTCTGGAAAGTAGGGCAGGTTTCCATACCTGCCTACAGCGCGGCGGCTATGGAAAGCCGCCCTACGGAGTTTCCAGACAAGAACTATACTATAGCCCGATGGCTTTAGCCTCGGGCTTTTCTGTTGCGGGGACATAGACGGTCTCAGATTCCTGGCAGCACTTTTGCCCGCAATCCACCGGATTCCAGATGCCGATTCCGAATACCAGACGTTTCCCTTTGCTGGCCCAAAGGGACTTGACATCAGAAAGAAAAGGTGGTATAATACAAAAAAATGACAGATAACGAAAGTAAAGGAAAGCAAACGAAGAGAAGACAGACAAATTTCTTCCCTGAGGAGAGGTTGGATCGGATCGCCTCCCTGGTGGTGGAGAAACGGCGGGTCTCGGTGGCCGAGCTTAGCTCGCTGTTCAATGTCTCCAAAGTCACCATTCGCAATGACCTGGACGAGCTGGAGCGGCAGGGGCTGCTGGTGCGCACCCACGGGGGAGCTTTGGCTAGCGACCAAAACCAAAAGAAGGCCGAACTCTCCTTCGATGTTCGTGAGCGGCTGCAGCAGACAGGAAAAAGCCGCATCGGCCAGATGGCGGCCAGCCTGGTCCACGACGGCGATGCCATCGCCCTTGATGCCAGCACCACGGCCTTGCAGGTCGCCAAGCGGATCAAGGACCAGCGGGAGCTGACGGTCGTTACCAACGGCATCCGCATCGCCTTAGAGTTCATGGACAGCCCTCACATCACCGTGGTCATGCCGGGGGGCATCCTGCGCCGCGACGCGGTCTCCCTGGTAGGAGAGTTGGGAGAGGAGGTCCTGGCCAAGTTCAACGTCCAGAAGGGTTTCTTTGGGGCCAAGGGGATCACGCTAGAGGAAGGATTGACCGACGTTGACAGCTACGAGGTCCAACTGAAGCGGGCCATGGTCCGCGCAGCCAAGGAGGTGATCGCCATTGTTGACCACACCAAGTGGGAACAGGTGGGCTTTGTTTCCTTCGCCTCGATTGACCAGGTGGATTGCGTCATCACGGACGATGGCGCGCCACCCGATATGGTGGTCGCACTCCGAGAAGCTGGCGTGGACGTGATCATCGCCTGAGCCGAACTCACTGGCCGACGACGCCGATAGGGCAAGTTGATTCTTATCTCTTGCCAACACACGTGAAATTGCAAAGGAGACGTCCTATGGAGCGAGTTGCATTTCTACTCAAAGTGAGAGAGGACAAGATAGAGGAATACAAAGAGCATCACAAAGCTGTGTGGCCCGAGATGCTCGATGCCCTCCGGCGAAACGGCTGGCACAACTACTCGCTGTTTATGCAAGAAGATGGGCTGCTCTTTGGCTACTTCGAGACCCCTGAGAGCTTCCAGGCTGCCCTGGCTGGCATGGCCAAAGAGGAAATCAACGCCAAATGGCAAGACTTTATGGCTCCCTACTTTGAGGGACTCGGCGGTGCCCATGCCGACGAGAGCATGATTGAACTGGAAGAAGTCTTCCACCTAGATTGATTGACTGGTAATATCTTATGCAGGAGCTATCATTAATGAATAGCGAGATCCAATCAGAACCCATCCTCGAATTGATCAGTATTTACAAGGCATTCGATGGCACCCAGGCACTGGCTGGAGCCAACTTTGAGTTGTGCCCCGGCGAGATTCACGCTTTAGTTGGCGAGAACGGGGCGGGTAAGTCCACCCTCATAAAGGTGATTACCGGTGTACACAGGCCAGATGCAGGCCAGATTTTGTTTCGCGGCGAGCCGGTAACGATTATCAATCCACTTGACGCCCAGCGGCTCGGCATCGCGGCCATCTACCAGGAACCGACGCTGTTTCCAGACCTTGACATCGCCGAGAACATTTTTATGGGGCACCACCCGATACGGTCCCTTACCCGGCGCGTTGCCTGGCGGCAATTGTATGAGCAAGCTGCTCAGCCGTTGCGTGCGCTGGGCGTGGACCTGGACCCACGTACTCGTGTGAGGGGGCTAACGGTTGCTCAGTTACAGATGGTCGAGATCGCCAAGGCTCTCTCGTTCAATGCCCAAATCCTAATAATGGACGAACCGACCTCGGCTCTAACCCTGAGCGAAGTCGCAGACCTCTTTCGTACTGCCAGACAACTGCGCGATGCCGGTACAGCCATTATCTTCATCTCTCATAGATTAGAAGAGGTATTTGAATTGGCCGATCGGGTAACGGTGTTGCGCGATGGGCACTATGTTGGTACCCGCGACGTGAGCGAGGTGACCCACGACGAGTTGATCCATATGATGGTTGGCCGCACCCTCGACGACTTGTTTCCCAAGTTGGACGTGGAGCAAGGTGGCGTGGTGCTACATGTGGAGGGTCTGACGAAAGAAGGGGTGTTTGAAGACATTTCATTTGAGCTTCACCAGGGTGAGATTCTCGGATTGGCCGGGCTGGTAGGCGCCAGACGCACTGACGTAGCCCAGGCCATCTTTGGCGTGGCACCGGCCGACCGGGGGACAATTTGGGTAGATGGCCAACAAGTATCCATCAGACATCCCAAAGAGGCTTTGGATCTGGGCATCGCTTATGTGCCAGAAAACCGGCAACAGCACGGACTGATATTGCCCATGAACATTACCCACAATGTGACGCTGCCCATTTTACAGCAGTTTGCCAGGATGGGCTGGCTCGACAACCGGGCCGAGATACAGGAAACACAAGAGATTACCACCCGTTTGGATGTGCGGGCGGCGGGATTGTGGCAACTCGCGTCTGCACTGTCTGGCGGCAATCAGCAGAAAGTGGTATTGGCCAAGTGGCTGGCCGCCCGCCCGCGCATCCTGATCCTTGATGAGCCGACGCGGGGGATTGATGTCGGGACCAAGGCGGCCGTCCACGAGTTGATGAGTACCCTGGCCTCTCAGGGGATGGCGATCCTGATGATCTCCTCGGAATTGCCAGAGATTCTGGGTATGAGCGATCGTATCCTGGTGATGAATGAAGGTAGGTTGGTCGATCAATTCATGCGGGCCGAAGCCACACAGGAGAAGATCATGCTCGCTGCAACGGGTTCCTCCTCGAATACATCACCAGCACAGGAGTCGCCCGGTCCATAATACAGGAGAAGTCGAGATGAGCGTTATTGCCAGAGAGAAACGTCGTAGCGCATTATTAACGATTGCAGGGGTCCGCGAAACTGGGATTTCTATCTTCATCGTTTTGCTCGTTATCGTGGTGAGCTTGCGCAGTCCCTATTTTCTGACCGTGGACAACCTTAGAGATGTCCTAATGGATATCGCCATCCTTTCTATCGTCGCCATCGGCGAAGCGACAGTGATTATTACTCGCGGTATTGATCTGTCGGTGGCCTCAAACCTTGCTCTCACGGGGATGATTGTGGGTATGGCGCACAGCAGCCACCCTGTAGTTACTCCAGGAGTAGCCTTGCTCATGGGGATGGGCATAGGGGCGGTTCTGGGTAGTCTCAATGGTCTGTTGGTCACCAAAGGACGTATTCCTCCCATCATTACCACTCTCGGCACAATGAGCATCTACCGTGGGTTGGTCTTTGCCATCTCCGGGGGAGCCTGGGTGGACGCTCACGAGATGACCAAGGAATTCATAGGAATGACGAAAGGGGAAATCCTCTTTATCCCTAATCTAGTGTTTATGGCTGGTATCGTAGCTATCATTTCTTACTACTTTCTCAATCATACCCCTACCGGACGACAGATATATGCTTTGGGAAGTAATCCTACGGCGGCCCGGGTGGCTGGTATTCATGTCCACCGCAACCTTTTCCTGGCATACTTGATATCTGGGATTCTGTGCGGCCTGGGGGGCGTGCTGTGGATTTCGCGCTATGCCTCAGCTCAGAGTGACACAGCCATGGGTTTTGAACTCCAGGCGATAGCGGCAGCAGTGATTGGTGGCGTGAACATCTTCGGTGGCTCTGGAACGATCCCTGGGGTTCTGTTGGGTTCTCTTTTGCTGGGCATCGTCGTCAATGCGCTCAACCTGGTGCATATATCACCCTTCTGGAAGCTGGCTGTGCAAGGTTTGATCATACTTGCGGCCGTGGTTACTGATGCTTTGTTGTCCCGCCGATTACAGCAGTCTCGGTCTGTGGAGGGAACGTCATGACTTCTGTAACAAAAGCACCACCCAAACGGTTCACAGCACTGTCCCTGCTACTACGCTGGGAGTGGTTGCTAGTTTTGCTAATCATTGTTGCCTGTTTTGTCAACGCCTCCCTTTCCAAGTATTTCCTTGACGTCGATAACCTGTTTGATATGACCTTCAATTTCATGGAGAAAAGTCTGGTTGCCCTGGCTATGACTTTCATCATCATCAGTGGCAACATTGACCTGTCGGTGGCTTCCAATCTGGCCATGAGCGCCGTCATCATGGCGACCACCTTCCAGAGCGGGTTGAATATCTGGTTGGCTGTGCTTCTGGGGCTGTTCGTTGGCACAGTAGGAGGTCTAATCAACGGCCTGCTCATTTCCAGGGTGCGTTTGCCCGCATTGGTAGTGACGTTGGGTACCTACGCATTTTATCGTGGTGTGGCCTTTGTACTCCTGGGAGATTTGGTGGTGAAAGGCTTGTCTGAGTCGTTTATGTATATCGGCCAGGGTAACGTGCCCAACACCCCCATCCCGGTGCCACTGTTGCTCTTTTCGGTGATGGCTGTGTTGTTTGGACTGGTGCTGCACCGGACGACCTTTGGACGCTTCATCTACGCCATAGGCAACAATGAGGAAACCTGCCGTTATTCTGGAGTGGCTGTGGGCCGTATCAAGATCATCATTTTTGCCCTGTCCGGGTTTATGTCGGCGCTGGCTGGAGTGGTCATGACCGCCCGTTTCGGCAGCGTCCGCCCCAATATCGCTGCGGGTCTTGAGTTGGACGTCATCACGGCCGTGGTGTTAGGAGGGGTGAATATCTTTGGAGGGCAAGGTTCTATACTCGGTGTGGTATTGGCCCTCTTCTTGATAGGCATTGTTCGTTTCGGAATGAGTCTGAAGAATGTGCCCGGCCAGATTCAGAGTACCTTAATCGGTTTTCTGCTGATCTTGGCCATTCTGCTGCCTCAGCTTTTGCGACGCCTCGCGCCACGTTTGAGAGGATAATATGGAAGGAGGTGATTCGATCAAGAACAGAGGAAATCAGTAAGGATGCGCACAGATCACCGCGCTTAGCCTGATGTAGAACGATGACCTGTGCGCCCCAAGTGAGTGGAGTGAACTCCACTAACATCATAACCAAAAACAGAAGGAGGTCAAGAGATGAAACGCGCGCGTTTGCTATGTGGATTGTCTGTTATGACGATCCTGGCTCTGTTGTTGGCTGCCTGCGGCCCCACGCCTGCACCGGAGAAGAAGGGCTACAAGATCGCCATGGTGGTCAAGAACCTGGGTAACCCCTTCTTCGAAGCGGCTCAGAAGGGTTGTGAAGAAGCGGCTAAGGCATTGGGCGATGAGTGCATCTTCCAGGGCCCGGCCACGCCGACCGCCGAGGGGCAGATCGAGATCATTGACGCCCTGATTGCCCAGAAGGTGGACGTCATTGCCATAACCGTCAACGACCCCGATGCGCTGGTGCCCGTGTGCAAGAAGGCCATGGACGCCGGGATCAAGGTCGTAACCTGGGACTCGGCCGTCGCCCCAGGGGGCCGGCAGATCTTCGTCAACCAGGCCGACATGGAGCAGATCGGTCGCATCGAGGTGCAGATGCTGGGGGAGATGCTCGACTACAAGGGGCAGATTGCCGTCCTCAGCGCGGCCTCGACCATGGCTAATCAGAACACCTGGATCGAGTGGATGAAGGAGGAACTGAAGGATCCCAAGTACAAGGACATGGAGCTCGTGACCGTCGTCTATGGCGATGACCTGCGGGAAAAGAGCTACACCGAAGCGCAGGGTCTCTTCAAGTCCTACCCCGATCTGAAGGGCATCATCTCGCCGACGACCGTGGGCATCGCGGCCACCGGCCGGGCACTCACCGACGCTGGGCTGTGCGGCAAGATCGCCCTGACCGGCCTGGGCCTGCCCAGCGAGATGGCTGAGTACATCAAGAGCGGTTGCTGCAAGGAAATGGCCCTCTGGAACCCCATCGAACTGGGCTACATGGCCACCTATGTCTCGCACTTGATGGCCAGCGGTGAGATCACGGGCAAGCCCGGCGAAAAGCTCACGGCGGGCAAGCTGGGTGAGCGCACCATCGTGGACGACGGAGCTGGTGGTGGCATGGTCTTGCTGGGGCCGCCCTTCAAGTTCAACGCCGACAACATTGACGATTGGAAGGACGTATACTAGAGTTCTGAGGGCGATTGCGGGGGGGAGCGGGGAGGAGGCTCAGCTCCCCCCCGACTTTCTCACCAGTTAGGGAGGAACGATTACCTTTTTCAACATAACGCCTTAGCGGACATGCTGACTGCTCGCGGCGTAAATGTTGAAGGGGTGAGGGAGGCAATTATGGGCAACCACCCTACAGACAAACAGATTCAAGACGCCCACGCAATGGCGAAAGAACGGTATGCAATGCTCGGCGTGGAGACCGATAGGGCGCTGGATGTCCTTGCGCGGATCCCTATCAGCCTACACTGCTGGCAAGGCGACGACGTGGGCGGCTTCGAGTCGCCCGATGCCGAGCTAGGCGGCGGCCTGGCGGCAACGGGCAACTATCCCGGCAAGGCCCGCAATGCCAATGAATTGCGGAGTGATCTGGACAAAGCCTATAGCCTGATCCCCGGCACGCATCGGCTTAACCTCCATGCGATCTACGCCGAGACGGGTGGCCAGAAAGTCGAGCGCAACGAACTACGGCCTGAGCACTTCTCTGCCTGGATCGACTGGGCCAAAGACAAGGGGCACGGGATAGACTTCAATCCTACGTGCTTCTCACACCCCAAAGCCGAAAGTGGCTTTACCCTATCCAGCTATGACGAGGGCATCCGCAAGTTCTGGATCGAGCACTGCATCGCCTGTCGCAAGATTGGCGAGCACATCGGGCGCGAACTCGGCACGCCCTGCGTGACCAACATCTGGGTCCCCGACGGCTTCAAGGACATCCCTGTTGACCGCAAGACGCCCCGCATGCTGCTCAAAGATTCTCTGGACAAAATCTTGGCCGAGAAGATCGACCCCAAGTACAATCTTGATTCAGTGGAGTCCAAGCTCTTCGGCATCGGCTCGGAAAGCTATATAGTCGGCTCGCACGAGTTCTACATGGGCTACGCCATTGTCAATAATATACTCCTGTGCCTGGATAGCGGGCACTTCCATCCCACCGAGGTGATCTCCGATAAGCTCTCGTCAGTTCTGACGTTCTTGGACGAGGTGCTGTTACACATCAGCCGGGGTGTGCGCTGGGACAGCGACCACGTAGTCATTCTTTCGGACGAGGTACAGGCAATCGCGCAAGAGATCGTGCGCGGCGATTTTCTGCATCGCGTGCACATTGGGTTGGACTACTTCGACGCCAGTATCAACCGCGTGGCGGCGTGGGTCATTGGCGCCCGCAACGTAATGCGGGCTTTGCTGCTGGCTTTGCTGGAGCCAATCGGCCAACTGCGGGAGCTGGAGGTGGCAGGAGATTACACCAAACGACTGGCGCTGCTGGAAGAACTCAAAGGCCTGCCCTTTGGCGCGGTGTGGGATTACTTCTGCTTGCAGCAGGGTGTTCCTGTGGGGATAAGCTTCATGGATGAGATTCAAGCGTATGAGAAGCAAGAACTCTCAAAGCGAATCTGAGAGAAGAACCTCGTCTCGCAGGAAACGACTGTTCAGCAGGAAGCGTATCAACGCTACAGGCAACCATGAAATTCGATTTGCTTCACCCACGCAAACAACTTGTGCAGATCATGGATCGCATTTACCGCTACGGTCTGACGACGACCTCCGGCGGCAATTTGTCAATTCTGGATGAGAACGGCGATCTGTGGATTACGCCCTCGGCTGTGGATAAAGGGAATCTCAAACAACGCGATATTATGTGCGTGAAACCGGACAAACGCATCATCGGGCCGCACAAACCATCCAGCGAATGCCCGTTCCACCAAATGATCTACGAAAAGCGGCCGGACGTCCGTGCCATCGTTCACGCTCATTCGCCAGCGCTGGTGTCCTTTAGCATTGCCCGCAAAATCCCCGATACGCGCATCATCCCACAAGCGCACCACGTCTGCGGCCAGGTCGGCTATGCACCGTATGCGCTGCCAGGAAGCTGGCAACTGGGTGAGAACATCGCCAATACCTTTGCCCAGGGGTTCGAGGTGGCCCTATTGGAGAATCATGGGGTCGTAACGGTCGGACCGGATCTACTCACCGCCTTCCAACGATTGGAAACGTTGGACTTTTGCGCTCGCACCCAGATTCAGGCTTGCAGGTTGGGTTCGATCAACACACTGACTGACGAGCAAATTGCCAGGTTCGAGAATTACCGTGCCACATTGCCGACGTTCCAACCGAAAAGTCACAGCAGCCGAGAGCGGGAACTGCGGCAGATGATCTGCCGCATGGTGCACCGTGCCTACGAACGGCGACTGATGACCAGCACCGAGGGGACCGTCTCAGCACGCGTGGAAGCGAACAGCTTTTTGATTACGCCATACGGTGTCGACCGCAAGCACCTGGCGATTGAAGATATCGTATTGGCGAAAAACGGTCGAGTTGAGCAAGGCAAATGCCCCAGCCGGGCCGTCGAGTTGCACCAGGTCATTTATGCCAACCATCCGGAAATCAACTGTATCATTACAGCCCAATCCCCTAACGCGATGGCGTACGCCGTCACCGGTCAACCCCTGGACAGCAGAACCATTCCCGAAAGCTACGTTGTGTTGCGCAATGTGCCCCTCGTCCCACACGGACAGCAGTATGATGCACCGGAACAGATTTCGGCCGCACTCTCGGAAAACAGTGCGGTGGTGTTGATCCAAAACGATGCGGTCCTAGCTTCTGGTGCTACCATCCACCAGGCGTTTGACCGGTTGGAGGTGGCCGATTTCACTGCTTTCTCCCTCCTCAACGCACTGCACATCGGCCCCCCGGTGCCCATTGGCGAGACCGAAGTGAAGGAATTGGAAGAAAAGTTCGGATAAATTACCTGTTGGAATACGAATACTCTAACCGGAGGCACGCGATGTCACCAGACGAGATTCTGGAACAACTCGTAACCATGTCAAGCAAGCTGGGTGACCCCGCGTTGGACTATGTAATTCTGGGAGAAGGCAATACCTCGGCCCGCGCCGACGCCGACACCTTCTGGGCGAAGGCCAGCGGTGTGGAGTTGCACACCATCAAAGCCAGCGGCTTCGTGCGGGTGCGCTTCGACCGGGTGCTGGCCCTGCTGGAAGCAGACGACCTCGGCGATGAGGACGTCAAGGTGGGCCTGGGGGCGGCCAAGGTGGACCCGGCCGTGACGGCCCGCCCGTCGGTGGAGACCGTGCTGCACGCCCTGGCCCTCCAACTGGAGGGCGTCAATTTCGTCGGACATACCCATCCCACCGCCGTCAACGCCATCCTCTGCTCACAGAAAGCTGAACAAGCCATCGCTGGGCGGCTCTTCCCCGACGAAATCGTCTACTGTGGCCCCGCCCCAGTCTATGTCCCCTATACGGACCCCGGCCTGCCCCTGGCCCGCAAGGTACGCGATTTGATGGCCCAATACATTGAAGAATATCACGAGGTCCCCAAGGTCATTCTGATGCAAAATCACGGTCTCATCGCCCTGGGGCGCACCGCGCAACAAGTGGAAAACATCACCGCTATGGCCGTCAAGGCGGCGCGTGTGTTGCTCGGTACCTACATCCTGGGCGGGCCACACTTCTTGAGCCCCCAGAACGTGCAGCGCATTCACACCCGCCCCGATGAGTTGTACCGCCGTAAGGTGCTTGGTGAATCGTAGCAATTCCCAAGGAGAGCTATGGATAGCAAGAGAGTCGAACTTGTGCAAGACCAAGACAAGGAGCTTCGTACAATGCGTGTGGCGCGCCTGCACGGCATCCGTGACCTGAGGCTGGAAGATCTGCCCCGACCCACACCCGGCCCCAGCGAGGTGCTTCTGAAAGTGGCCTCCGTGGGTACATGTGGCTCCGACATACACTATTATGTGGACGGCCGTATCGGCGACCAGGTGGTGACAGCACCCATCATCATGGGGCACGAGTTCTCGGCCTGGGTCGCTGAACTGGGCACGGGGGTTGAGGACCTCGAAATCGGGCAACTGGTTGCTGTTGAACCGGCGATTCACTGCGGAGAGTGCGAATTCTGTCAGCACGGACATCCTAACCTGTGCCCGAACGTCCGTTTTTGCGGCACGCCGCCGATAGATGGCGTTTTCGCCGAGTACACCGTCATGCCCGCCGAGAACTGCTTTCCCTTGCCGCAGGGATTGGGGCCTGTGGAGGGCGCGATGTTGGAACCGCTGGGCGTCGCCATCCACTCTGTTGACCTGGCGCACCTGAAACCGGGGCAGACCGTCGCCGTGCTGGGAGCCGGCCCCATCGGGCTATTGACGGCAGCGGTGGCAAAGGCGTCTGGTGCCAGCGCGATCTATATGACCGAACCGCTGGCCTACCGGCGGCAATTCGCCCTGGACTACGTGGCCGACGCAGCGCTGAACCCTTATGAAAATGGGACGGATGTCGTTACCGAGATCGTGCACCTAACCGGCGGGCGGGGAGTGGATGTGGCTTTTGAGGCCGCCGGCGCGTCAGAAACCCCCGATCAAGCCGCCGCTTTGACATGCCCTGGGGGCAAGGTGATCGTCGTTGGCATTCCCTCAGACGACACGATGACGTTGACCGCGTCCACCGTCCGCTGTAAAGGACTGACCATCAAGCTAGTACGGCGTATGAAGCACACCTATCCCCGGGCCATCCGCATGGTGCAAACGGGCATGGTGGATGTCAAATCCCTGGTCACCCACACATTCCCCCTGGAGCGCATCGCCGAGGCCTTTGAGATGGTCGCCGCTTACGACGACGGTGTGCTGCGGGCGATCATCCAGGTTTCAGCCTAGACGAGGAGATGGCAAATCAACCAGCGAATTGCCAATTTAGAAACGAGCTTGAATGACTTTACCCCCGCTGTCCGTGCCCAAGCCCTGGCAGAACTGGTCGCTTTGGCTCAACAGGGCGCTGTTCCACTGAAGCCGGAAGCCGACGTGGCCAATATGCACTGTCACACCTTTTTCTCTTTTAATGCCTACGGTCACTCGCCCACGTCGCTGGCCTGGTTGGCCAAGCGGCGTGGCTTCAGGCTGATGGGCATCGCTGATTTCGACGTGCTGGATGGCGTGGACGAGTTTCTTGACGCCTGCGAAGTTGTCGGGGTGCGTGGCAGCGCAGGGATGGAAACCCGCGTGTTTCTCCCCGAATTTGCGACGCGCGAGATCAACTCGCCTGGCGAGCCAGGTGTCTACTACCACATGGGTATTGGGTTCACCTCGAGCCAGGTGCCTGAAACAGCAGCCAGCATCCTAGACGATTTGCACCAGCGGGCCGCCCGGCGCAACCGGGATGTGGCAGACCGTGTCAACGCCCACCTAGCCCCAGTCACGATTGACTACGAGCGAGACGTGCTACCCCTCACGCCAGGGGGAAACGCCACCGAACGCCACATGGTCGCGGCCTACATAAAGGCAGCGGAGCGCATCGTCTCGAACCCGACTGAATTCTGGGCCGACAAACTGGACGTCGAACCTGGTCGGGTAGCGACGCTCATGGGCGACACCCCCAAGTTCCAAAACCTGATTCGTGCTAGATTGATAAAACGCGGCGGGGTGGGGTATGTTCAGCCCAGCCCGGACACTTTCCCCACGGTGGAGGAGTTTCACAAGCTAATCGTAGCGTGCGGTGCGCTACCCTGCGCTGCCTGGTTGGACGGCACCTCGGCTGGCGAGCAGGCCATCGAAGAGTTGCTGGATCTGTTGATCGGCAAGGGCGTGGTCGCTCTCAATATCATCCCCGATCGTAATTGGAACATCGCTGATCCGGAGACCCGTCGCCTGAAGGTGCAGAATCTACACGACGTCGTCCGGCTGACGCAGGAATTGGCACTGCCGCTGAACGTCGGGACGGAGATGAACAGTTTCGGGCAGAAGCTGATGGATGATTTTGACGCACCGGAACTGGCCCCGGTGCGACGGGCGTTTATGGACGGCGCGCATTTCATCTATGGACATACCGTTCTTCAGCGTGCGCTGGGGCTGGGCTATCAGAGCGAATGGGCACAGACCCACATGCCGTCCCGCCGCGAGCGCAACGATTTCTACACTGGGGTGGGATACCAGGTGCCGCCGGGGGAGGCCAGTATGGCACGGCTAAAGCAACTGGATTCGTCAATGTCGCCTGCCGACATCTTGTCGAAGTTGAAGGAGTAGTTGAAGGGATAGGGCAGACCATGTCCGATAAGCTAACCGACTACCGGCGCTCTGACGCGCCACTACCCGACCACAATCGTCTCTGGCCCCTGTACGGTGCAGGCTTTGAGAACCTGGGGCGAGACGGGCAACCCATCGAGGTGCCGATGCCCCAGTACGGACACGATGAACTGCTGATACGCCACGACGCCTGTGGCCTTTGCTTTTCCGACGTCAAAGTCATTCGGGCGGGCGAGGAACACCCTCGCATCTACCGCGACATGCAAGCCAACCCGGTGGTGCTGGGTCACGAGGTGACCCTTACCGTCGTCGGTGTGGGCGATAACCTGCGCGACCAATACCGCGTCGGTGACCGCTTCATCGTCCAGGCCGACATCTACGTAGGTGGCGTGAACCTTGCCTACGGCTACGAGATCCAGGGGGGACTCTCCCAATACAATGTGATTGACCAGCGGGTGCTCAACGGAGACCACGGCAATCACCTCATCCCCATTCAACCCAGCACCGGCTATGCCGAGAGCGCCCTCACCGAGCCGTGGACCTGCGTCACCACCGCTTACCGACTATCCTATCGTACCGGGCTAAAGCCAGGGGGTGCTACCTGGATCATTGGCACCGGCGCTGGCAGCGAGCAGCCGTACACCATCAGTGTGGGCTTCGACGAGTCCTCGCACCCCGACCGATTGCTGTTGACGGACGTACCCGCCGAATTCGCTGGCTGGCTGAGGACGCGGGCCGAGGCGCTGGGCGTGGAGGTGATCGAAGTGGACGACGTCACCGCTCTGCCCGTGGAGCAGGTGGACGACATCGTCCTGCTGGGGGCTGATCCTGACCTCATCGAGGCGGTCAGCCCGCGCCTGGCCTACTTTGGCATCCTGGCGATCATCGCCGATGCGCCGCTCTCGCGCAAGGTTAGCGTTGACGTGGGACGGGTGCATTACAATCGCTGGCTATACGTTGGCGGCCCTGGCCCCGACATCGCCCGCGCTTACAGCGACGTGCCGGTTCGCTCCGAGCTCAAGCCGGGCGGGCGGGCCTGGTTCGTTGGCGCTGGCGGGCCGATGGGACAGATGCACGTCCAGCGCGCCGTCGAAGCCCCCAACGGCCCGAAAACGGTCTTTTGCACAGCGCGGAGTGACCGTCGCTTGCACGTTGTGGAGTCTATCTACAGAGCTGACACCGAAGCCAAGGCCATCGCTTTCACCTGCGTCAGCCGGCAGGACAAAGTCGTGTACCGCCAGACATTGGAAAAAGTCGGAGCGCCGGGCTTCGATGACATCATGGTGATGGCACCGGATGCCGGTGCCATCGCTGAGGCAGCAGATTATATCGCGCCTGGGGGCGTCATGAACATCTTTGCTGGCATAGCACGCGGCACGATGGCCAGTCTTAACCTGAGTAATGTTTATCTGAAAGACGTGCGTTTCATCGGACACTCGGGCTTGACCACCGAGGACATGCGGCTGACGCTACACCAGGTTGAGTCAGGCAACTTGTCACCCAACCGGTTGGTGGCGGCCATTGGCTCGCTCACCACCGCTCGGGAGGGCCTACAGACGGTGAAGGACGCTGTTTTCCCCGGTAAGGTGGTCATCTTCCCTCATATCAAGGATTTCCCTCTCACCGCACTGCCTAACCTGAAAGACAATTTGCCGAGCGTCTACGCCAAACTGAAGGATGGGCGCGAGTGGACAGTGGATGCCGAGGAAGAGTTTCTGAGGTTGATGCTCGCGTAAGAGGTTGAGGACATGGATAGGCTTCTGCAAGACCGAATTGCCGTTGTTACCGGCGGCGCCCAGGGGCTCGGCGAAGCCATCTGCCACCGGCTGGCCCGCGAAGGCGCCCACCTCGTCGTCGCTGATCTCAACATGAAGGGCGCGGAGCGCGTTGCGGCTGCGATCATGGCACAGACCGACCGGCGCGCTATCTCCGTCCAGGTGGACGTGACCGACGAGGCCCAGGTAGCGGCAATGGTTGACCGCGCCGTCCAGGAGTCTGGGCGACTCGACATCCTCGTGTCCAACGCCGGCATCCTCATCGCCGAGGCAGTGGACGAGTTCCCCGCCGACAAGTGGCAGGCTGTGATCAACGTCAACCTGTTCGGCTATTTCCTGTGTGCCAAACACGCCGCCCGCGTGATGAAGGCACAGCGGAGCGGCGTCATCATCCAGATCAACTCCAAGTCGGGCAAAAAAGGGAGTTACAAGAACTCGGCCTACGCCGCCTCCAAGTTCGGCGGCATCGGCCTGACCCAGAGCATCGCCCTGGAACTGGCCGAGTACAACGTGCGTGTCAACGCCGTCTGTCCCGGCAACCTGCTCGACTCGCCGTTGTGGGTTGACTCGCTCTACAAGCAGTATGCCAAGAAGTGGGGCATCACCGAAGGGGAGGTGCGCCAGAAATACATTGATCAGGTGCCGATAAAACGTGGCTGCACCTACGACGACGTGTGTAACGTTGTCGTCTTTCTGGCGTCAGACCAGGCCAGTTACATGACCGGGCAGGCCATCAACGTGACCGGTGGCCAGGAGATGCGCTAAGAGGTCGCCCAACCGTCCAAGGGGTGACAGGCAATGGAGTGCCAAGCGGCCCGGCGATATTGTTCGCCGGGCCGATGGTTATCCGAGCGAAGTGCACAGTGGTGCAATTTCGGTACGGATCTTGACAATGACTTCTCCATATGGTATAATTAGGTATGCACATTAGTGCAAATATTGAGAAAATGTGCACATCCGGTCTTAGACAATGAACGAGCGCACTGAACTCCTGGCCCAGGTCGCCAGCATGTATTACGAGGATAATCTGAACCAGGACGAGATTGCACGTCGGATTGACACCTCTCGTTCTACGGTCTCCCGCATGCTTCAGGAGGCCCGAGAGGCCGGGGTAGTAGAGATCACTGTTCACTATCCCTGGAAAAGCGTCCCGGAGATCGAGGATGACCTGATCGCTCGTTTTCGTCTGCGCCAGGCCAGGGTCCTGCTCGGGCGTGGCCGGCCCCACGAGGAGGTCCTGCACGGATTGGGGGTACTGGCTGCTCGCTACATCGAAAGCATACTCGTAGAAGGCACAGTCCTTGGCATCTCTTGGGGTGTGGCGGTCTACAGCACGGTTCGGGCTCTGCGATCTGACCGAAAGCTGCCGATCACGGTCGTGCAGATGGTCGGTGCGGTGGGTGAAGGAGATCCGCTGATTGATGGCCCTGACCTGGCCCGCCTGCTCGCCAGCGTCTACGGGGGGGAGTACCGCTACCTTCACGCCCCGCTGATCGTCGAGGATGCGCACGCACGGGAGGTTTTGCTGCAAGAGCCGCGCATCCGCGAGACATTGTCGCTGGCCCATCGTGCGGACGTGGCGCTGGTAGGCATTGGCGCCCCCTCGCCGGAGGTCTACAGCCTGTTACGGGCTGGTTACCTGGATCGGGAGGAGTTGGCTCAACTGCGGGCATACGGAGTCGCAGGAGATGTCTGCGCGCGACATTATGACGCTTATGGGCGCGTGCTTGACATCGAACTCAACCAGCGCATCGTGGGCATCGAACTGGAGGCCCTGCACGACATCGAGCAAGTGATCGGCGTGGCTGGGGGAGAGGCTAAGGCAGAGGCCATTCTGGGTGCGCTGCGAGGCGGGCACGTGAACGTGCTGGTTACGGACGACGTAACGGCAAGGAAAGTGTTAGCCCTGGGTTAGGTCCGGGGAACTGAGTGCAGTGACCACCATCAGATCTGGGTGGGACCGGCCGGGTCATAAACTAGGCTTACAAATTGGATCGCGAGAAGGGATGATAACCTGTGCAAGAGTGTCCGACAGCGGTCATCTTCGGCGCGGGCAGCGTGGGGCGGGGGTTCTTAGGCCAACTCTTCAGTGAATCGGGGTACGAGGTCGTTTTTGTAGACATTGACGAATCACTCGTTAAGGTCTTGGCTCGCCGGGGGAGTTACACGCTCCGTCTGGCTGGCATTGAGAAGGTAGAGGATCTGACCATCGGCCCGGTGCGTGCCGTCAACGGTCTTCATACCGGGCAAATTGCCATTGAGGTGGCGAAGGCGAGCCTGATGGCGACCGCTGTCGGTGCGCGAGCGCTCGCCGTCATCGCCAAGTCCATCGCTGCCGGTCTTGCTCAACGGTGGGAAGCAGGCCAGACCACGCCGTTGAACGTGATCGTCTGCGAGAACCTGCACGATGCGCCCGATCTGTTGCGTGGATACGTGCGCGAGGCCCTGCCGGACGCGCTGAAGCCCTACGTGCGGGAGCGGGTGGGTTTTGTCCCCGCCGTCATCGCTCGTATGTCGCCTGTGCCGACGTCCGAACAGCGGGCGGCTGATCCGGCACTCATCGTCGCCGAACCGTACAAGGTGCTGCCGGTGGACTGCGAGGCCTTCGTGGGGGACATTCCCCAGGTCGTCGGCATGGAAGCGGTAGTCCCTTTTACCGCCTATGTGGAGCGGAAGCTCTATATCCACAACGCTGCTCACGCTATGCTCGGTTACCTCGGCTATTGCCGTGGTTACGTGTATGGCTATGAGGCGTTGGATGACCCGTGGGTACGGCCGCTGCTGGATCAGGCCCTCGACGAGGCGGGACGCGCCCTCGTCGCTGAGCACCGCTTCGATCCCCAGGCCCTGCAGGAGCACGTGCAGGACCTTCTGGCGCGCTTCGCCAGCCGCGCCCTGGCCGACCCCATCGGCCGCCTGGCCCGGGACCCGCTGCGCAAACTGGCCCCTGGCGATCGGCTAGTAGGCGCCGCCCGCCTGGCGGAGAGGCATGGCATCCGGCCCGAAGGATTGGCCTGGGGGATCGCGGCGGCCCTCGCCTACGATAACCCCGACGACACCCACGCCGTGGAGCTACAGACGAGGTTGGCGCGGGAAGGGCTGGGCGGGATCCTACACTACGTTTGTGACATCCAAGAGGATGAGCCTTTGGCCGATCTGGTGCGCAGCCGTTACCGGTTGCTGTGGAAAGAGCCTCGGTGGCAAGGAAGGCCCTGATCTGGGGCACTTTTCACGACGGGCATTATCATTTCATATCATTTGAGAGGGATAGGATGAGTAAAAAATGAACCTAAAGAAATTTGGCCTCAACAAAGAGCAGGCTCTCGATCTCCTGCGGCAGATGTGGGAAATACGTACGTTCGAGGACAAAGTCTACGAACTGTTGGGGCGCGACCAGATTAAGGGCGCGTCTCACCTCTACGCGGGGGAGGAGGCGGTGGCTGTGGGGGCTATTTCCGCTCTGCGGGACGACGACCTCATCACCAGCAGCCATCGTGGTCACGGCCACTGCCATGCCCGGGGCGCTTCCCTGACCAAGACGGAGAAGGCGAGGCAGGAGCATTATAACAAAATGATGGCCGAGTTGTGCGGTCGCGCCACTGGCTATTGCCTGGGCCGTGGTGGGTCCATGCACATCGCCGACGTGGAGAAGGGGAACCTAGGGGCCACCGGCATTGTGGGAGGCAACATCCCGGTGGCCACAGGCGCGGGGCTGGCCCAGCAACTGCTGGGCACAGATCGGGTGGTGCTGTGTTTCTTCGGTGACGGCGCGTCCAACACGGGCAACTTTCACGAATCGCTCAACTTGGCAGCCCTCTGGGATTTGCCCGTGGTCTATGTCGTGGAGAACAACCTGTACGGCATGTCCGTGCCCATCCAGAAAGCCGCGGCGAAACTGGACATCGCCGACCGTGCCTGTGCCTACGGCATCCCCGGTGAGGTAGTGGATGGCATGGACGTGCTGGCCGTCCGCCAGGCGGTGAGCAGGGCTGTCGAGCGTGCCCGCCGTGGCGAAGGTCCTTCCCTTATCGAGTGCAAGGCGTACCGCTGGTACGGTCACTCCCGCTCCGACCCGCGCAAGTACCGCACGAAGGAGGAAGAAGCCGCCTGGAAGGCCCGCGATCCCATACCCAACTTTGCTGCCCGCCTGGTCGAAGCAGGGGTCGCCACGGAGGCAGAGATTGATGCGCTGGAGGAGCAGGTCGTAGAAGCCATCGAAGAGGCGACAGAGTTCGCCCTCGATTCGCCTACGCCGCCGGTGGAGGAACTGGAACTGTACGTCTACGCGCCGTTCAAGTGGACTGAGGCGGATGTGGCCCGAGAGCGGGAACTGCGGGAGCGCTGCCGGGCAGACGGCCCAGGCACGCGTAAGATCCTGTACCGGGAGGCCATCCAGGAAGCGTTGCGCGAGGAGATGAACCGCGACCCCAACGTGTTCGTGATGGGGGAGGACGTAGGCTTGTACGGTGGGGCCTACGGCGCTACGCAGGGACTCTTTGAGGAGTTCGGGCCGGATCGGGTGCGCGATACGCCCATCTCTGAGGCGGCCATCGGTGGGTCGGCGGTGGGCGCGGCCATGTGTGGCCTGCGGCCCGTGGCCGAGATCATGTACATGGACTTTACGCCGCTGGCCATGGACCAGATCGCCAACCAGGGAGCCAAGAACCGCTACATGTTCGGTGGCAAGACGACGGTGCCCATGGTCATTCGCACTGAGGGCGGGGCCGGGCGCTCCATCGCCGCTCACCATTCGCAATCGCTGGAAGCGCTGTGGGTGCACTTCCCCGGCATTTATGTCGTCATGCCCAGCACCCCCTACGACGCCAAGGGGTTGCTCAAGGCGGCCATCCGCGACGATAACCCGGTCATGTTTATTGAGCACAAGATGCTCTATGGCGTCGAGGGCTATGTGCCCGACGAGGATTACATCATCCCCTTCGGTGTGGCCGACGTCAAGCGCGAGGGCTCCGACGTGACGGTGATTACCTATTCGCGCATGGTGCACCGGGCGTTGGAGGCCGCCGAGCAGTTGGCGGAGGAGAGAATTAAAGTAGAAGTGATTGACCTGCGCACCCTCAAGCCGCTGGATATGGAGATGGTGGCCGCGTCGGTAAGGAAGACGGGACGCGTGGTGGGCATCACCGAGGCCTGCAAGACGGGGTCGTTCATCAGCGAATTGGCCACGCGCATCCAGGAGGAGTTGTTCGACTGGTTGGATGCGCCGGTGGTGCGGGTCTGTGCCGCAGACGTGCCCGTCCCCATGAGCGAGCCGCTGGAAGACGCGGCCATCCCCGGCGTCGATGCGATCATCGCCGGCATCCGTGAGGCGCTGCGGTGATTGGGAGCACTAACAGACTTTACCCGACAACGAAAGCGAGACAAATGGGAAGAGATCAAAAAGGCGGAGTAGGCTATGGCGACTGAGGTTATTCTGCCCAAACTGGGGCAGACTATGGAAGAGGGTACTATCGTCGAGTGGCTCAAAAAGGAGGGAGACCCGGTCAAACGGGGCGATCTCCTCTTCACCTTCGAGTCGGACAAGGCGACTCTGGAGGTGGAGGCCACGGCGCGGGGCTTTCTGCGCAAGATCCTGGTGTCGGTGGGCGAGACGGTGCCGGTGCTGACAGTGGTGGCCCTCATCACCCGTACTGCGGATGAGGACATTGAAGGTTATCAGGTTGAAGGTTCCAAGGTTCAAAGGGTGGAGGTTCAAGATTTAGCCTTGGAACCCGCAGCCCTGCAACCTTCAACCTTGGAACTTGAAACCTTGCGCCCTGCCGCTGGACGCATCTTTGCCTCGCCCCGGGCGCGGAGACTGGCGCGGGAGAAAGAGGTGAAACTGGCACTGGTGACCGGCACCGGTCCCAATGGGCGTATCGTCGAGCGGGACGTGCTGGCCTACCTGACCTTGCAGCCCAAGGCAACGCCAATGGCCCTCAAGGCCGCCGATGCCTTTGCTGTGGACATTGTCACGGTCAGCGGCACGGGCGTCAGCGGGCGGGTCATGAAGGCGGATGTGGAAGCGGCTGTCCAGGCTGCTGCCGTTTCCCTGCCGCAGCCATTTGCCCTGCCCGTGGAGGTGCCGGCCGTCGAAAGCGTGCCCCTTACCGGGCTGCGGGGCATCATCGCTGAGCGCATGGCCGCCAGCGCTCAGGCCACCGCCCGCGTTACCCTGGTCACCGAGGCTGACGCCACCGCCTTCGCCGAAGCGCGGGAGCGACTCAAGGCCGCCGTGTCCGACGAATGGGGTTTTGCGCCGGGCTACAACGACTTGCTGGGCATCATCGTCGCCCGCGCCCTGCGCGAGTTCCCCTATATGAACGCGCGCCTCAGCGCCGATGGGCAGGCCATCGAGCGGCTGCCGATGGTCAACCTGGGCATGGCGGTGGACACCGAGCGGGGATTGCTGGTGCCGGTGATCCGGGACGCCGACCAGAAGGGCCTGCGAGCGTTTGGAACCGAGTTTCGGGCACTGGTGGAACGGGCACGGGCAGGTAAAGCGACGCCCGAAGACCTGACCGGCGGGACGTTCACCATCACCAATCTGGGCATGCACGAGATAGACGCTTTCACGCCGATCATCAACCTGCCGGAAGCGGCCATCTTGGGCGTGGGGCGCATCCAGCCCAAGCCGGTCGTGCGGGACGGCGAAATCGTCGTGCGGCAGATGTGGACGCTGAGCCTGGTCTTCGATCACCGGGTGGTGGACGGTGCGCCGGCGGCCCGTTTTCTACAACGGATCAAGCAGTTGGTCGAAAACCCTTATCTACTGTTGGGATAGGTGAACATGACGGTTCAGAGCGACATCGCTATCCTGGGTGGGGGGCCTGGGGGCTATGTGGCGGCGCTGCGGGCGGCTCAGCTTGGCGCGCAGGTGGCACTGATTGAAGAGGACACCGTCGGCGGCGTCTGCCTCAACGTGGGCTGCATCCCCACCAAGGCGTTGCTGCGCAGCGCCGAGGTCTACCGGACGTTTCTCCAGGCGGAGACGTTCGGTCTGCGTCTGGAAGGCAACGTGACGCCCGACTGGCCGGCGATCCAGGCACGCAAGGAAACGATCGTCCGGGGACTGGTGCAGGGCGTGGAGAAGCTGCTGTGCCGGGCAGGGGTGCAGGTGCTCCAGGGAAGAGGGCGGTTTGTGGCACCCCGGACGCTGGAGGCGACGACCGCTGACGGTGTGCAGCGGGTAGAGGCAAAGCACGTCGTCGTTGCCACCGGCTCGCGGCCGGTGCGCTTGCCCTTGCCAGGTATGGACTTGCCCGGCGTGATTGATTCCACCAGCGTGCTGGCTCTGGAGGCGTTGCCCCAGCGGTTGCTGGTCATTGGTGGCGGCGTGATCGGCGTCGAATTGGCTGACCTGTTCAATGCCTTTGGCGTGGAAGTGGCAGTTGTCGAAATGCTGGACCGGCTGCTGCCGCAGATGGACGCCGACCTGGGGCCGGCACTGGCCTGGACGATGGTGCAGCGCGGCGTGGCGCTCTACCTGAACAGTCGGGGGACCCGCGTGGACGCCGTGGAGGGCGGCCTGCGGGCCACGGTCGTTACTCCCGACGGCGAGGTGGGCATAGAAGCCGACCGGGTACTGGTCGCCGTTGGGCGGCGGCCCAACATCGAGGATCTGGGGCTGGAGGCAGCCGGCGTGCGTTTTGACAAGGCCGGCATTCCGGTGGATGGGCAGATGCAGACAAACGTGCCAGGTGTCTATGCCGTTGGGGACGTGACAGGCGGCGCGTTGCTGGCCCACGTCGCCATGCGGGGCGGCGAGGTGGCGGTGGAGAACGCCCTGGGACACACAACCACGCTGGACGTCAAAACGGTCCCGTGGTGCGTCTACACCGATCCGGAGGTTGCCAGCGTGGGGTTGACCGAGGCGCAGGCGCGCGAGGAGGGCTACGAT
>Ga0315309_1000421_pt1 | contig 25701 bp, 23 predicted proteins | sample TDP4_MG_FD_203080 | JGI IMG/M metagenome (GOLD analysis project Ga0315309, IMG submission 203080) | Freshwater sediment microbial communities from Lake Towuti, South Sulawesi, Indonesia - TDP4 | ecosystem: Environmental > Aquatic > Freshwater > Lake > Sediment | place: Indonesia: South Sulawesi...
CTCCTCCTCACCCTTCTTCAGGAGGTCTTCACCCTCAAGGAGGATTTGGCCGCTGACTATCCTGCCGGGCGGGTTAGGCACTAACTGCATTATTGAGAGGGCGGTGACGGATTTGCCGCAGCCAGTCTCACCAACGAGGCCTAGAGTCTCTCCTTTGTAGATCTCTAAGTCAACTCCTTCTAACGCCTTGACTACTCCAGCGTAGGTGTAGAAGTAGGTGCTTAAATTCCGAATACTCATAAGGATATCAGGCAAACTCTGTTCACCTATCTTCTAAGCCTCGGGTCTAGTACGTCTCTCAAACCGTCGCCCACAAGATTCAATGCTAGTGAGGAAAGAAGAATAGCCAAGCCCGGAAAGCTAACTATCCAAGGCGAACTATAGAGATAGTTTCTCCCGTCAGCAACCATGAGCCCCCATTCCGCTACTCCAGCACCTGCACCGAAGCCTATGAAGCTTAGACCTGCTGCGGTTAGGATCACGCCTCCGAGGTCTAAGGTTGCATTGACAAGGAGAGGATATATCGAGTTTGGAAGAACATGTCGGAATATAATGCGCCGTGTTCCAGCTCCAACAGCTCTCGCAGCCTCTACGTACAGCTTCTCCCTTTCAGAGAGCACCGTTCCTCGAATTATTCTAGCGTAAGGTGGCCACCAGACAATCGTTAGCGCTATCGTCAAATTGTTGAGGTTTCGTCCTAGAGCAGCAGCGATAACCATTGCGAGTATGAGTGCAGGAAAAGCTAGGAAAACGTCAGTGATTCTCATCATGGTTTCGTCAACCTTGCCGCCGAGGAAACCTGAAACTGCTCCTATAGCGGCTCCTATCACGACGGCAATAGCTACTACTGTTGTTGCCATAGATAGGTCGATGCGCGACGCCCAGATTATACGGCTGAGGATGTCCCCTCCGTAGGCGTCTGTTCCTAAGAGATGCTTCCAGCTTGGTGGTTGCTGTGCTTCATAGGGCAAGCGTTCCTCTGGGCCATAGGGGGCTATCGAAGGAGCAAGAATAGCCATTAAAATGAAAGCGGTTATTAGAGCAAAACCGATCACAACAAGAGGACTTTGTCTAAGTAGGTAGAGCGTGAATCTAAGCTCTTTTATTTGAGGTTTCATATCTTCTCTTAGTCTTGACATTCTTGCCGGAAATCCGCCTCGTTGAGAAATCGTTCTTCTCATGTCTCATCAACCGTATCTTATTCTAGGGTCAAGCGCAGCATACAATACGTCTACAACGAGGTTTACTGTAACGTAGACAACAGCAACAAGTATCGTGAATCCCATTATAGCAGCGAAATCAGTTCTCAGAATTGCGCTTGTTGACCAACGTCCGACGCCAGGCCATGAGAATACCGTTTCAGTTAGAACCGCGCCCGCGAGAAGGCCTCCAAAAGCGATTCCTGTAACGGTAACGGTTGGGATCATCGCATTCTTGAGCGCATGCTTGTAGATCACAACTCTTTCTGACAATCCTTTTGATCTAGCTAAAGTTATGTAGTCTTGTCTTAGAACCTCGAGCATACTCGACCTCATCATACGCATTATCAAAGCCAAGGTCACATATGAGAGACAAAAACCGGGCATTATCAAATGGGTTAGGGAATCAAAGAAAACCCAAGTGTTCCCGGTCAATAGACTGTCAACGAGATATAGACCGGTTACTCTTTGAAGCGGATGCTCTAGAATTACGAATTCGTCTGCGCGACTTCCGGAAGGCAACCAAGGCAGTCCAGCCACTTTAAACTCATAGAAGAATATATACTGGAGCAGTAGGCCAAGCCAGAATATTGGCATGGAAACACCAGTCAAAGCGAAGACTCTGGTTCCATGATCTATCGGCTTATCTTTCCTTACAGCTGAGATAATTCCGAATGGAATTCCTAGTGCCAAGCTGAACGCTATCGCAACTATTGTTAACTCAAGTGTGGCTGGGAAGAACTCTCCTATAACATCGATGACGGGTCGATCGTTAGCTGCTCTCGAAAGCCCCCAATCACCTCGCAGAAGATCAGCAAGGTAGTAAAAATATTGAACATAGATCGGCTGATCCAAATGGTGAGCTCTTCTAATCTGTTGCACTTGCCAATCAGGAGTTTTCTCAGTAACGTATGCAGCAACGGGATCTCCTATTACGTGAGAAAGGGTGAAGGCAATTAAAGTCACACCTAACAGAACGGGAATTAGGAGCAGTAGTCTCCTAATGATGTAATCTCTCATCCTCATTCGTACTATCGCTCGCCAAGATTGGTGCACTCTGTAATATATGATTCTATCGAAAAAAGAAAGGGGGGAAAGAACTAGCGGCTGACTAGTAGCCCTTGAACCACTTGTAGTAGTATTCTGAATAGCTAGGACCGGCAAGCAACGGGTTGAAGTAGTATCCTTGGACCCAGTCTCGAACTATGTGGAAGTTCACCGGCTGATAGCAGTATATGTATACCGCCTCCTCGAGCAGCTCTCTCTGAATTGCGCTATATAATTCAAATCGTTTCTTTGCGTCCATCTCCTTAGCAGCGTCTTCGACCATCTTATCTATTGTCTTGTTAGCATAGCCTATCCTCTTCGCATAGACTCCCATCGTCGAGTGGGCGTATGTAACGATATAGTTGTCGGGGTCGGGATAGTCAGGTATCCATCCTATCATGTAGACTTCCAATTCCTTGGCCCTTATCTTAGCGAGGTAGGTAGGCCAGTCCAGCTCCTGTACCTTAACAGTTATGCCTACATCAAGCTTCTCAATCGAGTCCTTTAGAAGTAGCCCTGCTCTTTTTCTAACTTCGTTGCCAGCGTTGTACCAAAATGTGAACGTTCCTTTCCAACCAGCTTTCAGGAAATACTCTTTCGCCTTGTCTGGATCGTACTTGAACTGGAACAAGGTTTCATCGTAGCCGAACATCCCCTTAGGTATGATGCCTCTCGTTTGGACGCCAAAACCATTTAGAGCTGTCTCTATGAAAGTCTCATATGGAAAAGCATAGGATAAAGCGTATCTGAAGTTCTTGTTGTTGCAGGGTTTCATTAGGGTGTTCAAAGTTATTTGATGGATCGTCAAGACGGGAACTCCAGCGACGACATTTATTCCCGGCTTCAGCGGAATGGCCTTTCCCTCCTTTAGCCATGGGTCCTTTTCAATTATGTCAAAGGCATTGGTGAAGGGGACTTCTATGTGGTCGACTTCGCCTGCGAAGAGGTTTAGCTCCCTTGTACTGACTTCGTCAACCTCATTTATGATTACTCGCTTGAGTTTAGCCGGCCCTAATCTATATCCATCGAATCTCTCCAGTACGATTCGTTGCTTTGGTGTCCACTCAACAATCTTGAAGGGTCCTGTTCCTGGGGCTCCGTGCGTATCGATATATTCGTTACGCCAACCAGGTTTGACACCGCCGTTGGCTTCAACAAATGTCGGAGAGAGAATTCCAGCCGGCGCGACCGCGGCAATGCATGTGAGAAATGGCGCATACGGGAACTCGAGTGTTACTTGGAGCGTATAGTCATCAATGACCTTTATGCCCTCAGCAGCAAGATACTCCTTCACGTATTTATCAACCTCAGTAGCGTTCTCGCTCTGCCAAACCGGAGATCCCATGTACGCGGGTCCACCTTTGATCGCTTGGGCGATTATCCAAGCTGGGCCGTCAGGATCGTTGATAAGTATAGCTCTATCCCAGCTATACTTCACTGCCTGAGCGTTGAATGGAGTGCCATCTTGAAATTTCACACCTTTCTTCAGGTAGAATGTATAGACAGTCCCATCAGGCGACATCTCATATCTCTCCGCCAGCTTCGGTACGGGCTCCGTTTTCTCCGTCTCAGTTGTTGACATCAAGGTCTCATACACATTTTGCAGAATTTCCCAGCCCCTCGATTCATAGTCTCTTGCGGGATCTAGGTTATCTACGTCTCCGAACTCGTTTACCACAAGCGTATCAGGGTTAGGTACGGGTTTGCCCGTTGGTGTCGGCGTAGGCGTTGGAGTTGGTGTTGGCGTGGGCGTCGGTGTGGGCGTTGGTGTCGGGGTCAGTGAGGGAAGGTAATAGTAGTAGTACCCTCCGACTCCTGCGACGATCGCTGCGAGTATGACAACTACTAGCACTATGCCAGTCATTTTTGTAATAGCAGATTTCGACATCGATCTCACTCTTCTTTTTTCCCTTTTTAATTCATCACGAGTTATATTATTAAGATTAACTCGAAGTGTTCATTACCTCCTTGTCGAGTCTACGTTTCCTGCCTACATCACGGTTTTCTTCTTAAAGACATATATTCACCTGCGCGAAGATAGGGTTCGGTGAAAGCGGTTGGGTGCAAGCAAGCGCCCCTCACTATCTTCATTCTGGAAGCTGTGGTGGACGAACACTAGAATACGCGTGCTTGTCGTTCTTATGACCTTTCTAGGCATTGTTGACGGTTTCTTCACCTCTATTTGGATAGAGAGGCACGGCATCGCTGGAGAAGTAAACCCGCTTGCTAAATGGCTCTTTGGAAGTGAGTTGGCTGTCGTCTGGCTGGTAACGAATGTGTTCGTGTCCTTCTTTTGCGGCGTCATTCTGGCGTCATCATGCCTAATCTTAGAAAATGGCAAGAGAAGATTCGTTGCATTGTTGTCTTCGGTGCTAGTTGCCGCTAGAACAGTCGTAGATGGTTTCTATGTCATTTATTACTTCAGCCTCGGATTTATTGGGCCGATCGTTCTCGCCTTAGGAGCAGCCGTCTTCATCGCTAGCAGGAACATCCTTGTCTACGGTTACGTTGGAAGCCCCTTCGTTCTCTTTGACGCGCTTTCAAGTTATTGGAGAGATCTAAAACTAACTGTTGCTACGGCTCGTATTGCTTTAGTTCAATTGGCGCAGGGAAGAGCTGACGTACAGGCTTTAAGGTCGACCGAATACATCAGCAAGTCTAGTTTGGCGAAGAGCCTTCGGGACAGACGTCTCATAACATGGATCGCCGCTATAGTGATCGCACCGATTTTGACCCTATGTCTAATACAGCTTTTGAGCATTCTATCGGGAGCTCAATCGCTTCCGAGGTGGCTTAGAAGCTTGGGAATAGTGACGGCGATTCAGGGGCAACTGTTCCTTGTCAGTTTCACTCTTATAATAATCATGCTCATAGTTTTGTTCTACGCGTTCTCATCCATCTTCGAGATTTTGGCTGAAAGAAGGCGAGAATAGCAGCTAGATAAGAACTGCCAGAAAATTGCGGTCGGCAAATCCATCTAGCCTACTTATCGCTCTACTCTATCTTCGTTCATCATGGTCAGCTACGCCATCGATGAAATCTTCAATCCCAAACTCAGAATAGAGCTATGCGATCGGGTTGCTCTATCACAAGGTCAAGACCTTTCTACCAGAATCTCCTTCTAAGAGCAGTCTTCTCCTCCTCAATAATCAACTCAAACAGTCGGTCAGAGACCCTTTTCTCCCGCCTGAGAATGGCATGAGCGTCTTCGACAGTTAGCCGTCTCCCTGAGAGAACGTAAGCAGCCACCCTACCGTACTTCTCCATTAGTCGAGCTGTGTCCTCAGCCCTCTTTAAAACATCTCTTTCCCTTGCTGAAAGAGCTCTCCCCTTCTTAGCGATAATCTTGGCCAATTCTTCCACCGACTGATTGAGTACAGCCACAGCTCTAGAGCCGCATTTTGGGCAAGCGAATTCTTCAGGCAGATCCTTCACCCTGATCATCTCCACGAACTCTCGGCAGGAGATGCACAAGAAGGTCTTAACCTCATTCAAGATTCTAACTCTCGCAGATTCAAGAAGGATACGCTTCATCTTCTCGGGCGGAATCAAGTCGGTCTTCCGGCTGATCCTCTCTATGCCGATCCGTGCGACAGCACTTGCTTCACGTACAGTCTTCAGAACAGCGATCTTGGTAGAACCGTCTCGAATTTCTTCAAGGACCTTGACTGTATTCAGAAGGTCCAAGTCCTTCTCAAGGGTCTCTTTCAACGCTTCATCCAGTATAACTGTTCCTTCAAAACTCTTCATCAATTGACGTAGGCTTACGTTGCTGAAATCGACCCATCTGGATATCGCTCCAAACCTTCTCGCGACATGGACCATTCTTCGCTTGAAAAGCCCGGTCTTCATAGAGGCCTTTGAGATCATTTCACGTACATCCATTGTTGGAAGTCTCGCAAGAAGGTTTGCGATTGTCTGGCTATCTGCGGCGCCCATCGTTTGAATCACAATCCTGTAGGGGTCTTGTTGAATTCCAACCGTATACCCGGTTTCCTCTGAGAGGACATGCCCTAGCAATCTAGCGAGAGTTCTATTCACAAGTGTTCCGAAATGTGCACCTATAACAACGAATTCTTCCCAATCTTCAATTGTGATAGTCTTGTCGCTTGGAACATCTTGCCCTTTGTCAACCTGCTCGAAGGTCTCACGGAGGGCGAGCATAATCGTCTCAGTATCAGCTGGATACCTCTCAGCCAGCTCAGATGCAATCTTTTCCGCATCCTTATTCTTCTTGTACTCTTCACCAGCATGGCCCCTAATCCAGCCTACTTCTCGAGCTATTTCGAAAGGTACAGGAATCTCCTCGCCAACCCAGCTCGGTATGGCACCTGTAGGATCCACGATTGGTTTAACGTAGATTTTGTCTCCACGGATGCTCATCATCTTCCACGGGCTTCCGCGAACAATGAATTTCATTCCAGGTTCACCGTACTCTGCGACGAACGCTTCATCGAGAACTCCAACAGGGGCATCTTTAGACTCATCGATTACGAGATACTGTTTCTCGTCTGGGATCATCGAGAGTTTCTCGAAGTAGTATCTGTACATCTCCTTTATTCTTTGAGGTCTAAGTACAACCTTATCCTCAAATGACGCCCAAGCCAGCCTCGGATACCTTGAATGCATATACTTGATAACAGCGAACAAGTCTTGCTCAGTTAGATCTCTGTAGGGATAAGCCTTTCTGAATAATTCAGCGATCTCTAAGAAATACCATCGTCTTCTTTGAGTCAAGAGACCAACAATCTGATGAGACAATGCATCGAACGGCTTGTCAGGAACCGAGACCGGCTCCAAATCTTCCTCATAAGCTCTTCTAGCGATTACAGCGGCTTCAAGAGTATCGTCAGAGTCCATTGCGATAATAACACCATCAGCCATCCGCCCTATCCTATGGCCGCTCCTTCCAACTCGCTGGATAAGGCGGGTCACTTGTCTTGGGCTCATATACTGTATGACGAAATCTATCCTCCCGACGTCTATTCCAAGTTCCAAGGATGATGTACAGACCAGTCCTTTCAGCTCCCCCTCTTTGAAGCCTCTCTCTGCTGTTATCCGAGCGGGCTTCGCTAGAGAGCCATGATGAATAGATATGGGAAAATCTACATCCCAAACCTTGAATCTACTTGCGAGGACTTCAGCTATAGCCCTAGTATTGGTGAAAAGTAGGATGGATTCATGGGTCTTTATTAGATCACGCATAATTCTAAGTCTAGCAGCAACCTCCGGGTGCGTATAAAGAGCCGAGGAAAGCTCATAGTCGCTGGAGGAAGGTTGAGGAAACAGTATTTTAAGACGCATCTTGCGCGCAATAGGGACCTTCACAACCTCTGCCTTTCTGCCGAATCCCACTAGGAACTTCGCCACCGTTTCCGGAGTTCCTATTGTAGCTGACAGCCCTATGATTTGGAAATCCTTCATCGTCACCCATCTAAGTCTCTCTAGAGCAAGTGAGAGTTGGCTGCCTCTCTTATCTTCAGCAAGCTCATGAATCTCATCAACTATTACGTAGCGGACTTCGCGTAGATGACGTTTCATAACCCTTCCTGGTAAAATTGCCTGCAAAGTTTCGGGAGTTGTTATCAACATATCAGGAGGGCTCTTTGCCTGTCTACCTCGTTCAGCTACCTCGGTGTCACCGTGCCTCACAGCAATCTTAACATCAAGCCTCTTACACCACCACTCAAGACGCTCAAGCAGGTCTCTGTTTAGAGCTCTCAAAGGTGTAATGTACAGTATCTTGATGCCTAACGATCTTTCTTCACCACTAATGAACGTGCTCAAGACCGGAAGAATCGCTGCCTCGGTCTTTCCCGTGGCTGTAGGCGCTATCAAAAGCACGTTCTTTCCTTGAATGATTAGCGGAATCGCTTTCTGTTGAGCTTCAGTAGGTGAAGAGAATCCATGCTCCTTCACGGCTTCTCTTATCGGCTTCGCAAGCAAGGAAAACGCGTTGCTCTTCTTGTGAGGCATTGATCGGTGCCAGCAGTAAAAAAGAAAATGGTCCTACATAAAAACTTGGTATGAAAACGGTTCAGCAATAGCATAGAAGGCTTAAATCTCGATTTGTCAATTCTAGCTTTGATTCGGGTGAAGAAAACGCGTGCAAATTGAGTCTCTGCTATTATCACTGGTATCAATCGCGGTTATGGAATTCGGCGACAAGACTCAACTGGGAGTGCTCACGCTTTCGGCAAGGTACAAGTTGAGGGCGCCCATTTTCCTAGGAGCGATGGCTGCATTCGCTATCGTATGTACACTTGGCGTCGCTATCGGCGAAGCACTATTGAGCGTACTACCTGTCTGGCTTCTATCAAAGATTTCCGGAGTTGTCTTCCTAGCGCTAGGCTTGTTAATGCTGAAAGAACTTGAGAAAGAGCAAGCAAGTTCCATGATAGGACAGAGGAGAGGCCCTTTCGCTTCCGCATTTCTCATGATATTCGTATCTGAGTTTGGAGATAAGACTCAAATTGCGATGATAACGTTAGCGGCGAAGTTTGGGTCACCGTTTGAAGTCTTAATTGGAGCGCTATTGGCGTTGGGGGCTATAACAGCGCTAGGAACGCTGGTTGGAGAGAGAATAGCTAGAATCGTGTCCATCAAGATTATCAGAAAGACTGCTGCAGCAATCTTCGTAGCAATCGGGTTGCTTACCCTAGCGAGCGTAATTTAAGCATAAGAGCGACGAGTTGTTATACGGCTTTTTCAAGATTCATCTTTCTGGAATTATGGAACGGTTGAAAAGAGCTTCCGAAAGAGATCGATATTCGCAAGTCGAAATCGTGGAGATCGTATGCCAGGTCTTGTTTTCAATCTTGATCGCAGCTTTGACGGAATTAACTGGAAAAACGTAAAAAGCATACGGCCGTTCTATTGTAGTTCGTTTCCAATAGTTGTCGGAGAGGTCTCGTTGACCTATGTCGAGGCTCCATCGCTCCATACACGCTACTACAGCACTCTGCTTCATTGGACTCGCAGTTGATGCAATCTCAGCCACAGTTCTCGGCCCAGCCTTGCCCTTCATTGGTAGAGAATTCCAGCTGACGCTATCGATGATGGGTGCGCTTGCCGGAGCTTGGAATCTTGGGTACTTGTTTACAGTGCTGGGAGGTTCACTATCGGATCGATGTGGAGAGATCGCTGTATTGACGGTGAGCTTTGTTCTCCTTTCTGTTTCGATCGGGCATGTAACGGTGGCTAACACCTATCTTATCTGCTATGCGTTGCTTATCGTCGCGGGCGTCGGAGGAGCTTTCATTGAAGCCTCGGTGAATCCGCTCGTCTCAAACATGTATCCCGAGAAACGCGGTATGGCTCTTAACATACTCCATGTATTCTGGGGAGTAGGCGCCTTTATTGGACCCGCTTTGGCAGGACTGACTATTTCAGTTCTTCAGAATTGGCGTATAGTTTACTCAATCGCTGCTGCGCTGTATATTCCGCTAATCCTAGTATCTATTCGTCTTCTCAAGAGAAAGAATGTTGAACCAAGTGCTGCTCATAGAAGAGAGACCAATAGTACAAGCATCGGCTTTCGTGTATTGAAGTCGAGAGTCTTAGTCCTCTTGACGTTTGCCGGATTCTTCTATCTTGGATCTGAGTTAGGCGTTAATGCTTGGCTTCCAAGCTTTCTTATGGTGACAAAAAATTTTCCATTAACTCTCGCCAGTTTCTCGACAAGCCTGTTTTGGGCTTCAATTGGATTTGGCCGATTTATTCTCGCAGGGGCAGTCGATAGAGTCGGGTACCGAAAGACGATGCTTACATGCTCATTGTTAGGAGCCCTGTCGATATCTCTTGGAACAATATTAGAGGATTCTACTGCAATAATCGTATTCTGGTTTATTGCAGGCTTCTCTTTGGCCCCTATCCTTCCAACCGTCTTGGCATGGGCTAGTAGCATGTTTCCTGAAAGCGCTGGGGTGGCTTCGGGAGCGATCTTCAGTATTGGAATAACTGGAGCTGTCTTGTCACCTTGGATCGTAGGTGTTGCGTCTGAGCGAGCGTCGTTCCAGTCGGGCATGGTTTACTTGGCGTTCTCAACTCTCATGATCGCTTTTTGCTGCATTGCCATCAAAGAAAGAAGCATGAGGTCTGTCTCAAGCCTAATGAAGCCATATTGAACAAAACGTGGGAAACACATTCAAATCGATGCCAAAAGATTAAATAACCGCCATTTCTGACATATCGAGAAATATCAAAAAATTAACTTCTATCAAGGTTCATAACCATATGGAGTTTGAGGCTTGTGAGCAAGGATCTCGACAAGATGTGGAGGGAGCGTATCGTCAAAGGCAACTTAGACCTGATCATACTGCGTCTTCTTAAAGTGAGGCCGAGATGGGGATACGAAATAAACATGGGAATAAGAGACAGATTCAAGGTCTATCTGAGTGCCGGAACACTCTATCCTCTTCTTCATTCCTTGGAGGATAGAGGCTACCTTGAAGGTATCTGGGAATCAGAGAAAGGCAGAGGAAGAAGGATCTATAAGATAACGCAACGCGGCGAAGAATTTCTCGCAGCTGGAGAGAAAGCCTCAGAAGATCTTCTTAAGAGGATTCAACTTGAAGCTGACACGGAAACCCTCTTCTCTAAAGGTTGAATACTCATTTCCTAAACTTGGAATAAGATGATGCAATTCTCAATGTCTATTCTTCGGAGAACTAATTAATGGGTAGCAAAGAAAAACATAGACTTCTCAACTTCATCAGAAAGAACGAGGTAGCGAAGACCGCTCTACTCATCGTCCTGTTAATCTTCATATCGTACGGATCATGGAGCGCTTTGAAATTCGCTTTACACACTGAATATCCAGTCTTAGTCGTCGTTTCGGGAAGTATGGTGCCGACTTTGGAGAGAGGCGATTTGATCGTCGTCCGCGGGGTCGACCCAGGAGAAATAACTGTCGGCACGATCATAGTCTTCCATAGTCCAAGAGACTATGAAACACTGATCGTACATAGGGTATACGGACTTGAACAAAAAGATGATGAAATCTATTTCAGTACAAAGGGCGATTACAATCCGCGGCCAGATGACTGGATGATACCTGAGAATTACGTGGTAGGCGTGTTTATCGCAAGAATACCCTATGTCGGAGTTATCGTTATGAGATTGCGAGAGCCATTCGGAATTAGCGTAATCGTTATTTTGATACTCGTCCTTGTCATCTACATGTTCATCGAAGCCGGAGCCAAGCAACGTAAAGAGAAGTCAGCAGAGCTTCAAGAGAAGCTTGCACTTTGGCAAGCATTATATAAATGAACTTATATACCCCCCTCTCGTTCTAGGGCTCTATCCGCATACAAAGGATGGCTGAACTTGCCTAAGAAGAAGGCTTTCATCAATATAGAGAATGTCGTCGCGTCAGCAACTTTGAGGCAGAATATCGATCTGAACTCAATAGTGAGACTATTTCCTGGAGTTGAATACAGGCCTGAACAGTTTCCAGGTTTGGTTTATCGCCTAAAGAAGCCTAAGACGGCGACTCTGATATTCAGCTCAGGGAAGATGGTATGTACAGGTGCGAAGTCGGAGAGGCAAGCTAAGAAAGCAGTGATGAAAGTTATCGATGAGTTGAAGAAGAACGGCATAGTTATCGTGGGAAAGCCGGATATTCAGATTCAGAATATAGTAGCTTCCGCGGGTCTTGGAGGCTATATAGATCTCGAAAAGTCCACGTACTCCCTAAAGAGGACTATGTATGAGCCTGAACAGTTTCCAGGGTTAATATATAGAATGGACGACCCGAAAGTGGTAATACTCCTTTTCGCAAGTGGGAAGCTTGTATGCACAGGCGCCAAGAAGGAGACTGAAGTCCACAGAGCTGTCAACAAACTTCAAGAGACACTTGAAACTAAAAGCCTCATCTACTACGAATAGTTGGCGCGAAAGCTACTTCACGAACCGTATCCGCCTTCGCGAAATCCGCGAGCAATTGATTCCAACTCCTCTGATTGTAGATGCATCCGACATCAGGCGCGGTGAGGTCTTCAAAATAGTGCAGAGAACGGGCTCGGCACCCTCCGCAGACGCGTTTATATTTGCAGTCGCTACAGGCTCCCTTAAGCCCATCTCTGTTTCTGAAAGCGCTGAAGATTCGGTTCTTATCCCAAATCTCTAGAAATCTCTGTTCACGAAGGTTTCCGACCACAAACTGGGGAATGAAGACGCAAGGTGTGACATCTCCATTCGGCTCGACAGCGCAGTATAATCTCCCCGACCCGCGGCCTCCGATGAATTTAGCTAAGGTCTGAGTCCCCCATTTGTGTCCAGAGCCCACATAGAAATGAGTAGGCGCAACCGCATGTCCTTCAGACTCTTGGAGAACAACCCTTGCGTACTGAGGAGCTGTCGATAAAACCTCTATCCCAGATGTTTTCGATTTCTTATAGAGAAGCTTCAGCAGCCCCTCTCTTTCTGAAGGGGAGAGGTCAAGGTTCGCTATCTCCTTTCCTCTGCCTGCAGGAATAAAGTTAAAATGGATGAAACGACTAACGTCGATGTGCTTCGCAAGATCTATCAAATCAGATACATCACCGAGGTTCAACTTCGTAACAGTCGTCGCCGTAGCAGTGTATAGTCCCTCTTGAACAGAATTCCTAATTCCTTCTACAGCTCTCTGCCAAGCCCCTAGAACACCTCGAAATTTGTCATTTACGTCCGGCCTGATGAAATCTAGGCTAACTTCAACATGACCAATGTCAGCTTCCTTGAGGCGATGTGCCATAGCTTTCGTAATTAGAGTACCGTTCGCAGCAACGGCAGCATGCATCTCTCTCCGTCTGATTTCTTTCACCACTGAAAAGAAGTCTGGATGCATCAACGGCTCTCCTCCAGAGAAGGCGATTGATACGACTCCAGCATCCGCTAGCTCGTTCACGACCTTAAGCTTCTCTTTAAGTGTCAGTTCATCGGGCGCCGGTAGGCCAGCGCGTTGATAGCAATGCTTGCATCTTAAATTGCATAGGTTGGTAAGGTTCCAGACGACTAGAAACGGCGCTTTGAGTAGCTGTGGCTTTGTTATCCCGTATATGGCGATACCGAAGAGGACACTAGCCACGCCCCTGTGAACAATAGGGTCTCCAAGATACTCTCTAAGTTCATCTACGTCTGCGCGAAATGCTTTGCATCCACCTGAGAGAATTGTCCCAATCAGCCATGCATACAAGCGATCGCCCAATGTACCCGCTTGCTTCTTTTGAGCGAAGGATGCCTAGGCGGATTCGAGTCGAGACCTACTCGAGTATTTCGCTCCGTGCCGGCTCTCACGATAGCCTTCGAGAGGGGATTAGCCATCCCCAGTTTCAACAACCTCAAGGTGTCAACGAGCATTCATAAACACCTTGCCGACAAATCGACCCGGCGGGTCGCCATTCAGAAGTAAATTTCGTATTCAACCAATATTTTTCGAGACTATGTAGGTTTCAGCGTATATTTAGGTTTGTCTTTTCCAGTTCGACGACTAGCAAGAATTTCTCAAGCCGATAAGGATACTAGAGGGTGGAATCTAACGACTTCATGCCTATTGAGAAACCGCGGTTCGACGATGATGGATCGAGAAGGTTTAAAGCCAAGTTGATTCGAACCTAGAGAGATTAACGTCTAGGAAAGAGGCGCTCTGAATGCTGAGAGCAATGAAAGTTTTCATTCTGAGCACCATGGTACTATTTGTTCCGGTTGCTATAGCGAGCTCCTCCTCGATGCGAGTCTCCGGCGGATTGTCCGGTGAACAACAGATTGGAACGACTGTCTACTACGTGTTTCATTTCCAAAACGATGGAGAAAGTGAAGCGACTGTGAGAGTAGAGCCGACAGAGAGCTATCTCACTTTTCAATATATTCCGGTTACAGGGAGCTACTATATAGTGAACAAGACGGACATGGTTACAGCGTTCTTTGTAGACTTCAAGATCGATGGTTCAAGTACCGACTGGAATACCCTAGTCGAAGAAGGGTTTATTCTGGAATCAAAAAAACCCTTGGATCTACAGTTGGGTTTCCGCATTCCAGAAAGTTTCAGGCTTATCCCATCTCATTTGGAATACAGGTTTTATGGCGGAGAAAAACTCTTGATGCGTCTCGCCTTCAAGTACAACGGAAATCTTGGCTTCCACGACTCTTCTCTCAAGGTCAAGGCGCCTGAGCCGAAGTTCGATGTTGCAATATCTCCGAAAACTGATTTCAAGATAGACAAGGCAGCGGGAGACGGAATTGAGTTGACGGCAAACGTGAACGCTAGCATTGCTATGGTCTATGCCGTAGAATACGAATGGTCCTGTACAGGGGGTCTTCTGAATTCGACGAACACGAGAACAGTCAAATGGTCCGCAGCAGATCTGTCTGAAGGAAGCTACATCATAAGCTGTGAGGTCAAGGTTAAGTACTTCTATGAGAGTGGCGTGAAGACGATAGTTAAGAGCGCATTTGCAAATGTAGAAGTTATTTCGAGGTCTAATGTTTCGATGCAATTTCTTCCATTAGGTCTGGCAATCATTGTAGCCATTCTTCTCGTTGGATGCAAAGCATACCTGACACCCTCGGCAAGACCGGCTTGCGGCCGGTGAGAAAGAGGAAAAAAGCGTTCTCTTCTTTCAATTCTACCATAGATCGATTGAAACTCTTCAAGAGAATACTAATCCTTCTCCTAATGACGCTTCTCTATAGGCCGCATCTCTCTATCGTTTGCTACGTTTTGAAACTAGGTACGCCGCAAGGAGCACGCATAATGCTAGGGCCACGACTCCCAGAATTTCGTATTCCATCTGCAATATTAAGTTGCCAATCCATGCGAGAAGGAAGCACCTTGGAATCGATCCGAGCAATGTGAAGAAGGTAAAGGGCATCCACTTCATCCTTAGAATTCCTGCTGTTATTGAGAAGACTTTGTAGGGGACAAATGGGATGAGCCTGCTCAAAAGAACTGTCCAGTCTCCCCATCTATTGAACCATCGTTCAGCGCCTGAAAGTCTGCTTTCTTTGAGCAGTAGATACTTGCCGTATCTGTAAACTAAAGGTCTGCCGCCATATTTGCCAATAAGATATCCAATCCACGCTCCAATCGTTGATCCTGCCCCACCGAATATGGCTATTGATAGGGGATCGATCCCAGCCAGGCCGGCTGTTATTAAAACCGCTTCAGACGGAATGGGAATGACGCTCGATTCTAAAATCATTCCAATCAGGACGCCATAGGGGCCGAGTTCTGCGATGAGCGAAAGCACCATCTTGCCGAGATAGGTGAATGGATCCATTTTTCCGCGCGTCTCTACAGTTTTTCACTATTTCAGGCGTTAATATCTGATGCTATATGTAAATTCTCCGAGCAGTTCTCGCTCTGTCGCCGCTAGTGTCACTTGTACACTTCTGCCTCTGCCCATAGATATTCAAAGTAGTTTCTCGCAAATCTTGCCAGTCCAGGATGGTCAGCCCATATAGCCAGCGCAGCTGCTTCCTCCATATGTCCAGCAAGAACTAGCATAACTTCTTTCGAATCTGAGACTATCCCGCCGCCGAACATTTGATCCCTAACCCTAATCTCACCGATTCCAAAGAAATCTTTCAACGTATCTATGTTCGCAGCTCGCGTAGTCATCAGCGAAATCTTGACGCCTCTTTCCTTTAGACGGGTCAATGGCACGGATAGTATCTTTGTGGCCTGTAAGGGGATTTCGGGCACAGCGATAAGAATTTCCTTTCTAGATCTTTCAAGCATCTCCTGTATCTTCGAGAGAACATTGTATTGGCCTCGTACGATCCAGATGTCAGGCCTTTCGTGAACCTCTTTCTTTTCATAGATTGGCTGTAGCTCGCTAAGTATCTGCGATTCATTTCGGCTGAAAGTGTCTTCAAGTCGCAATTTGATCGCGTCGAGAGCGACGGATGGGGGCTTTGGATAATATTTTGATGGCCTCCCCCGTTCAGCCTCGATCCAACCTTTGCTTTCAAGACTTCCGAGAACCTCGTAGATTTTTGAGTATGGAACATGGGCGCTTTGGCTTATCCGACCTGCAGGCATCGGGCCTAGCTCTAGTAGAGAGGTGTAAGCTTGAGCCTCATAGTTCGTTAATCCAAGTTCCCACATAGCTCTTTTCGTTTTCTCGCTGACGCTCATTCCGCTTCTACCACTTTTCACCAGATGATTAGTGCGAAAATATTCTTATACGGGCATCCTCGAACTTAAACAATACCTACGACCATCAGTGGTGTCAAAGTGGTTGACTAGATTCTTGCAGAAGACTGAGAGCCTCTGCCCAGAATGCCTCAAGATACTTCCCGCGGAAATCTTCGAGAGAGACAGTAAGGTTTGGATCAAAAGGGTGTGCTCAGATCACGGCATGATCGAGGAATTGTACTGGGGCTCCTTTGAGATGTACGAGAAAGCTAGAAAATTCGCACACGATGGGAAGGGGATCGAGAACCCGTACATCCTCAAGGATAACCCTGTATGCCCGAAGGATTGCGGCTTATGTAGAATACATATGTCCCATTCTGCGCTGACGAATATCGTCGTCACAAATCGGTGCGACTTGAACTGTTGGTACTGCTTCTTTTTCGCTGAGAAGGCAGGCTACGTCTATGAGCCCAGCTTGAAGCAACTAAGAGAGATGTTCCGGATGATCAGAGCTGAGAGGCCAGTGCCCTGTAATGCAATACAGTTGACTGGAGGGGAACCTTGCTTAAGAGACGATATAGTGGAGATAATCAAGATAGCTAGAGAGGAGGAGATCGACCACGTCCAACTCAACACTGACGGGATAAGACTTGCTATCAGCCCGGATCTCGTTAGGCAAGTTAGAGAAGCGGGTGTGAACACGATCTACTTAAGCTTCGACGGTGTCACCGAGAAGACAAACCCGAAGAACCATAGGGAGATTCCTGCGATCTTGGAAAACTGCAGGAGTGCAAGCGTCGGCATAGTTCTAGTTCCAACAGTAATCAAGACGATTAATGATCATGAAGTTGGGGAAATCGTCAGGTTTTCTTCTAAGAACATAGACGTAATAAGAGGAATAAACTACCAGCCTGTGTCGCTCGTAGGAAGGATGCCTCAAGCTGAGAGAGAAAGATTCCGTATTACTATACCTGAGACTATTCAAAGGATTGAGGAACAGACTGGAGGCGAAATAGCGAAGGAGGATTTCTATCCTGTTCCCTCGATTGTCCCTTTCAGTCACTTCGTTGAGGCACTGACAGGCGAGGTTGAGTACGAGTTGTCTGCGCACTTCGCTTGCGGTATGGCTACCTACGCCTTCAAGGACAAAGGCAGGTTAATACCGATAACTCGTTTCGTAGATGTGGAAGGACTGCTAGAGTACCTTGAAGAAAAAGCGCAGGAGCTGAAGTCAGGCAAGAGCAGGTACGTGGTCGGAGCAAAGCTTCTCTACAAACTAGGAAGTTTCATCGATAAGAAGAAGCAGCCGAAATGGCTCAGCCTCTCGAAGATAATCTCGAATGCACTTTTGAAACATGATTATCAGGCTCTGGGCGTATTTCATCACAAGTCTCTCTTCATAGGCATGATGCATTTTCAAGACTTGTACAACTATGATGTCAAGAGGGTCAAGAGATGCGACATTCACTACGCTACTCCGGACGGCAGAATAATCCCGTTCTGCGCATTCAATGTAATTCCGGAATGGTATAGAGACAAGATCCAGAGAGAATACGGGGTCTCGGTGGAGGAGTGGGAGAAAAAGACTGGTAAGAAACTTGCTGATGACTTCTACAGGAGAATGCCCGCTCCACCAGAAACCCTAAGAAAGGGGTAGACGGGTAAAAATCGAGATCCATCCTCCTAGCGGCTAATCTCCCGACCCAAGGAAGTAGTCATGAGCGTCTAGAGAGAAGCGCTCTTCAGAGAGGTAGAAGACTTGCTCCTCAATGCTAGCAATGAGTCTCTCAGGATCATGGTTCGATTACCAAGATCATAAGACCTAGTGGGTCGTCGACTGCAATCCAGCTGCTCCGACACGACCGAAGTGCATGTCATTTAGCAATCGAAACGCGAAAAACAATCCTTTAATTTGCTCTCTCCGAATTGAATACTCAAGGCGATTGTATGCCTTCTGCTTTCGTTATGATTAACACAGAGGTTGGGGCTGAAAAGGAAGTCTTGGAGCGATTGAGGAAGCTTACCGACATTAAAGAGTCCTATGCCGTTTTCGGGATCTACGACATCGTTGCGAAGATTGAAGCTGACTCGATGGAGAAATTGAAAGAGATAATCGATTGGCGTATAAGACGTCTTGACAAGGTTAGATCCACTCTAACGATGATCGTCACGGAGTCCAAGCATTGATAACTCAATCCTTTCTGAGACCATGTGAAGTTCCCTTTCCTTGCAAGCTCTGAAAATGAGTTTCCAACTTAGTTTTCGGATTCTCAGTTCTCTAGCAAGTTCTCTCTCGAAACCTTATCGACGTAGTCTAGACAGAACCTCGAATTTAGAGCCGTATTCACCAATAAACTCAAAATATCTGACACGCTATGTGTACATACTGTTTCCTGATTTGGACTGCGGATACTTGAGGTGAGCAAGTTGGCAACTCTCTCAGATCTCTATTTGATGAATCTGTTAGTGACGCTCGGTATGTTCCTAGTTTTGACACTTAGAGCTTGGATAGAATTGAAGAACTACAACATCATGTGGAAAGAGATCAGAAGACGAAGTACGAATGAAGCAGTGAGTAGAATCCTTAGAGCTGAAAGAGAACTCTTCACAAGAGTTGAAGGTGGAACGGAACTATACGATCTGCTCTGCAGAATGTTCGATGTCGAGGCAAAGTGAGACAGATCCTGATATCAGGCCAATCGATAGCATGCAACATAATGGCCTTTTTCGGTCTCTTGGAGTGGAGGTTCGTCTTTGCTGCAGATCGGCATGGCGTATGGGCATCTTGGATGGAACCTACACCCGGAGGGTGGGTTTATCGGGTTAGGGATCTCCCCTTTCGGTATCAACTTCTTCCTATCAGCTTTTGGGTCCGGTATCGGTACAGCCGATAGAAGCGCTTCTGTATATGGGTGCTGCGGGTTTGAGAAAACTTCTTGCAAAGGTCCGGACTCGACTATCTTCCCCAAGTACATGATCGCTATTCGGTTGCAGACGTACTTCGCTGTAGCTAGGTCGTGGGTTATGAATAGATAGGTGAGGCCAAAGTCCTTCTTCAACTCCATCATCAACTCTAATATCATAGCTCTCATCGAGACATCGACCATGGCGATAGGCTCATCAGCTACAACGAACTCGGGCTGGAGGATCAAGGCTCGAGCTATTGCTACTCTCTGCCTCTGGCCTCCGCTCAATTGATGCGGGTACTTGTCATAAAGAGTAGTGGCAGGGCTCAAGCCAACCCTCTCCATCGTCGCTAGAACCTTATCTCTCTTCTCTCTACTCTTCGCGACGTTGTGAATCTCAAGTGGATGACCAATAGCGTCGCCGATCTTCATTCTAGGGTTCAAGGAGGCGTAAGGGTCTTGAAAGATGACCTGTATCTTACGCCTGAAACGTCGAAACTCTTCACCTTGCAGCGACTCCAAATCTACTCCATTGAAGAGAATCTTTCCAGCAGTGGGCTCGGCTAGACGAAGTATAAGCCTACCGATAGTGGTCTTTCCACTTCCGCTTTCACCAGCAAGCCCGAAGACTTCTCCACGGTCGATGTTAAAGGTTACATCATCAACGGCTCTAACGTATTGAGTCTCCTTTTTAACAAGGTTCTCTATGAATGTCCGTTGAACTGGAAAATACTTCTTTAAGTTTTGAACAGACAAGATTGTTTCTTTCAATAGCAGTCCCTCAACCACCATGCAGGAAGCATGCAACGCTACGAGTTGTTTCCAGTTTGATTAAAGGAGGCTCCTCTTCCGCACACCTCGGCATAGCATATTTACATCTAGGTTGGAATCGGCATCCTTTCGGGGGATTTATTAGGTCTGGAGGAAGGCCTGGGATGAAGGTTAGTTCTTGCGATGTGAGCCTTATGTTTGGAATAGATCTCAATAGAGCTTTGGTGTAGGGATGGAGAGGATTCTCATACAGTGAGACTGAATCTGAGATCTCCATCATCTTCCCAGCGTACATCACGACCACAGTATCTGCAAGTTCAGCGACTATCCCCATGTTATGGGTAATTAAGACCATTGAAGATTCAAAGTCACGCTTCAGCTGCCTCATCAACTCGACTATTTGAGCTTCAACTATGACATCTAGAGAAGTGGTCGGTTCATCCGCTATGACTATGTCAGGGTTCAGAGCCAGAGCAAGCCCTATCATTATCCTTTGGCGCATCCCTCCACTAAACTGGTGAGGGTAATCATCGATTCTCGTCTTGGAGATTCCCAACCGTTCAAGTAGAGCTTCAGCACGCTTCATTGCTTGCTCCTTTGTAGCTGTTTGATGTCTCATTATGGTCTCCACTATGTGGTCGCCAATTGTCATAAGCGGGTTGAGGGAAGTCATGGGGTCTTGGAAGACCATGCCGATACGTCTTCCTCTGATCTTTCTCATTTCATCCTCAGACTTCAGCAGTAGATTCTCTTGATCGAAGAAGACGCTGCCCCCCACAATTCTCCCAGGTGTAGGTACAAGACGCATTATCGAGAAACCGAGAGTAGACTTCCCTGATCCCGACTCACCAACTATTCCCAAGGTCTGCTTCTTCCCAAGCGTGAAGCCCACATCATCTACAGCCTTAACCAAGCCTGCGTTCGAGTAGTAGTAAACCTTCAAGTCCTTAACTTCAAGAAGTTCCACGTTCAAGCCCTACCTCTCTCTCAGTCGAGGATTCAGAATCTGATTCAAACCTTCACCGAGTAGACTGAAACCTAGGACAACTATTACGATCATCAAGCCCGGAAAGGTGATCATCCACCAGTACCCCCCCGGGAGGAAGGACTTGCCTTTGCTAAGGTCGAACCCCCAGTCTGGCGTCGGAGGTGGAATCCCCAAGCCTAGATAGCTGAGGCCCGCCTCGGTCAGGATTGCATCGGCTATATTTAATGATAGAACAACCACGAGAGAGGGTATGACATTCGCAAATATGTAGCGGAACAGAATGGTTGAGTTCTTAGCTCCTAGCGCTCTAGCCGCATCTACGTACAACTCCTCCTTGATCGAGAGAACCTGCCCACGAATCATTCTGAAATATGTTGGTATATACACCACAGCGATAGCAATTGACATATTGATTACGCCCGGCCCCATCATCGCCGCTATGGCGATCGCAAGGATCAGTCCTGGGAAGGCGTAGATGCTATCCATGATTATTGAGAACAGTCTGTCCGTCTTACCTCCTAAGAAACCTGAGAGCAATCCGAATGGGGTCCCGATAAGAGAGGATAATAACGATGATATCATGGAAACCTCAAGGGCCACTATTGATCCATAAATCACTCTGCTATAGACATCCCTGCCCAGATGGTCTGTTCCCATTGGGAATTGACTACTGGGCGGTTGAAGTGCAGGGCCCACCTCTATGATCGGGTTGTAGGGGGCGATGTAAGGCGACAGTAGAGTCATTGAAACAACAACGACTAGCAACACTGCGCCCGTAATCGCAAGATAGACTTCTACGCCTCTAGCACCCTTCCCAATAAGTCGTCGAGCTAGGAATCCTGAGAGAGATCGAACTTGTATCTTGCCTGCCATGATCTCATGCCTTCAATAGCGTATCCTAGGGTCCAAGAAGGCGTAGATCATATCGACCGTCACACTCACTGCAGCTACAAGTACTGCGAAGAACACAACTGCACCTTGTATAGCTGGGAAGTCTCGGTAGCTTATCCTCTCCACGAGGTAGGAGCCCATTCCAGGCCATGAGAAGGTGCTCTCAGTTAAGACTGCTCCGGCGAGAAGAAGTGCGAATTGAAGCCCGATCATCGTCAAGATTGGGATGAACGCATTCTTCAGCGCATGCTTATACAGAACAGTGTTCTCCTTCAACCCTCTTGCTCTTGCTGCCGTGACGAAGTCCTGCCTCAGAACGTCGAGCATGTGAACTCTCGTCAACCTAGTGAAGATTCCTGAAAGGACCAAGCCTAGAGTAAGAGATGGGAGGACTAGGTGTTGTACTGCGCTCACGAAGCCCAGAAGGTCTCCTGCAATCAGACTGTCGATCGTATAGAGGCCTGTCACTCCACGAGGTGATAGAAACGGGTCTATCCTTCCTGCTATGGGCAGCCACTTCAGGTAGACTCCGAATATGAGTTGAAGGATCATCCCAAACCAGAAGATCGGAAGCGCGTAGATCACGATCCCATAAGTTCTCAAACTATAATCCGCGAGAGAATTTCTCCTATAGGCTGCTTGAGTCCCTGTCAAGACGCCTACTAGAAGCATGACTATCATCGAGGCGATCGTCAACTCAAGGGTCGCAGGAAAGTGTTCAAAGATCTCGACTATGATTGGGCGTTTACCCCATATCAGAGAGTTTCCAAAGTCCCCGCGCGCAAGATTGGAAACGTAGTCAAGAAATTGGATGTACAAGGGTCTGTCCAGCCCAAGTTGATGCCGCATAGCTTCCACCTGCTGGATAGGTGCCTTATCACCCAGCATCGCTAAAACCGGGTCGCCCGGCATCACCCTTAAGACCATAAAGATGATCGAGAGCAAAATGATGACCATGGGTAGTGAGAGGAGGATTCTTGTTATCAAGTAGAATCGCAGGGAGCCCACTCACCGGTCGACCTCATCTTCCCTTATAGTTGCTGGTTCCACAGAAAAACGTTTCTCGGTCGAGTGTATTCACTCAAAACCTAGATTTCAACTTCTCACCGTAAAAAAAGAAAAGGAGGTTGTTTTCTACTCTTTGTAGATCAGCCAGTACCTCAACAGTATCGTAGCGTCTATGACTATGCCTTTTACGTTTGCTTTCGAGGCTGCTGTGATCTCAACTTGGAACATAGGAATGAACGGAATATCCGTTACAGCTATGTCTTGGATCTCCCCGTATATCGCGGTTCGCTCATCTTGACCTGTTGTGACTTGAGCCTTCTTAATCGATTCATCCATCCTAGGGTTGGAGTAGTCCTTCGAATAGGCGTTTCCAGTCAGATAAAACGGAGATATGTAATCATCAGGGTCTAAGTAGTCTGGATACCAGCCTAGGAGGAATACAGGCATCGTTCCAGCCTTCAAGTAATCCACGTACGTTCCCCACTCCGCACTCTTCAAGCTCACAGAAATCATCCCAGTCTTCTCCCAGCTCTCCTTTATCACAGCTGCCACATCAGCCTCCGTGTCCCCGTAGTGGGTCGGAGTATACCAGAGTTCTATGCTCAATTTGTTGCTCTCACTGTATCCAGCCGCAGTCAACTCGCTCTTCGCTTGATCTAGGTTGTACGGCCACTTCTCCTTGAAGCTGTCCTTGTGGCTCCACATGAACGGAGGTATCATACTGTATAGCGACACTCCCAGTCCCTTGAAGACTCTGCTCACAATTGCGTCTCGATCCAAAGCCAGCGACAAAGCTTGTCTAATATGGATATTGTCGAAAGGCGGCTTTTTCACGTTGGTGAACACTATGTAGCGTATCGCGGGTGAGGGTGACTCGATCACTGTGAATCCAGCCTTACCCTTCATGTCAAGTACGTCTGTTGGATTCAAACTCTTCCAAGCGACATCTATCTCGCCTTTCTCGAGGGCGAGCCTCATAGTCGTTGCATCTTTGAAGAACTTTACTACGATGTTCGTAGTCTTTGGCTTTTCACCATAGTAATCTGGGTTGGCAACGAGGTCAAGTTCAACATCCCTGACCCACTTCGCAATCTTGTATGGACCATACCCTACAGTTCCTTCAGGGTTCAACTTGTCGATAGGATAGGTCTTACTCTCGACCGCGAAGTATGTTGGACACAGCGCTACGATGGACGGGAAGTACGAGATTGGGTCGACAAGCTCTATCTTTACCGTCAAAGGATCAGGTGCTTCAACGCTCTTGACGAAGGAGGTTACCAGCCAGTCTACGCCGCCTGGATCATGGATTTTAACAACCCTGTCTATCCCATACTTTACTGCAGCAGAATTCACTGGCTCTCCGTTTGTGAACTTGACATTTGGTCTCAGCTTGAAGGTGTAGACCTTCCCGTCTGAACTGATCTCATAGCCTTTTCCTCCTCCAAAGGATGGGTCTGCAAGTCCGGGGACTATCTTCAAAGTCGTTGGCTCATGACTCAATAGGCCTTCATTGATCTGTCTGAGCACCTCCCAAGTGTAGAAGTCGTAGGCACTCGCTGTATCCATGTCGGTTATCTTGTCAGTCGTTCCAATGACGACGGTGGCTCTGACCTTAGCAAGTTCTTGTTGTTGCGAATAGTAGTAGTACCCTGCTGAGCCGAGGACTATTACGATCAAAACTACTGCTATGATCATTGCATTCCTACGAGTTGCTGACATTTTTCTTTTTCCCTCTTTTTCAATGACTGAGTAAAATTGGTTGCGTCAAAATATAAAACTTTGTCAAAGAGGCCCTCAGTATAAACAGATGCTTGGCATTGATTTGTTTGCGATCGACCGTAGGTTCTAAGACGCTCTTGCATTGTTTTCTTATCTTGAATCTTTCGGATCGAACTAGAAACACATAAGAGCTTTGTCTTCCTAGATTCATGCGGTCGGTAGTTAGATTGGATACGATAGATGAGACCATTAAGGGACTCTTGTCCAAAGAACGCGACGACGATTTTTCTAGAGCTTCATGTGACGTATTGAGAGCTCTTACGATTCTGGGAGGGCGTGCTTGGCATTCTGATCTTACTGACACTTTGATGGGCCTTTGGAGTATTCGAGTTTCTGAGATGCAGCAGACAGTTTCTCTCCGCGGACACTTGGATGATGCTATAAGATTTCTGAATGAGAAACAAATCATAGTATCGGAGAAGAAACAGAGAGCAGATTTATCGGGAAGTCCAGTGGAGGAACTGCTTCACTCAAGCAAGGAGTACATTGGGCTCCTAAGGAATTTTGGAGGGGACAGAGAGGTGCTCAAATACACTCGGGAGACCTCTCGATAGTCTCTATCAGCGAAATTGATCTGATCTGGGTCGTCTCAGCTAAATACCTTCAAGATCACATCTCACTCTTAACTCTGATAGATCACAGACGACCCGAGATTCTTCTTGAGACGCACGAATAAAAACTAATCGTTCCCTACGTTATGAAATTGTCCAATCCAGCTTCCTTCGCCAATTCAACTGCTCTGTTCCTCTCTTCATGCGTTAGCCTACGTCTTAGCTCAGGGATTTCATGAGCTCTCCACTCAGGCCTATACTGAAACATAATATTGACTCTAACAGATTTTCCCAGATTATCCGCGATCCAATGCACAATAGGTTTCGTGCAGCATTCCAGATGCTCAGGCAGCACCAAGACTCTTATGATCAACTCGCCATACTGCTTCGCCAATAAATGATTTCTGGTGCAAGCATCCCAGTATTTCGGCGCAGAGGAGAT
>Ga0315309_1000422_pt1 | contig 25640 bp, 34 predicted proteins | sample TDP4_MG_FD_203080 | JGI IMG/M metagenome (GOLD analysis project Ga0315309, IMG submission 203080) | Freshwater sediment microbial communities from Lake Towuti, South Sulawesi, Indonesia - TDP4 | ecosystem: Environmental > Aquatic > Freshwater > Lake > Sediment | place: Indonesia: South Sulawesi...
TTCGCTCGGCGTCGGTTATGAGTTTTCCGTTAGGCTCCTTGTCGCATATTTGGAAGAAGCTGGAGATTGCGGCTGGGCTGAAGGCTCGAGCCAGTTTTGACACTGAGAAATCTGTTCACCGTCCGACTTGTTGTTTCAAAAATGGAAAGGCTCGGTAGCATGCTTTTAAAATTGGAGGTCCGAGCAACAAGAGGAAGGGTATTTCTGTTGTAAAGGTCCAAATGAACCACAACAAACTAAAGAATAATGGTTTACTAAACCATGGTACTAGTCCAAGGCCTATGATTGCACTTCCAACCGCAAGTCCAATGGTCGAAGCAGCGCCATAGCTCTTCCATTCAGGCCATAGAGAAGCTGCGATTATTATTAAAGCAAAGCTTCCAACAACAGCTGCAAGGAATAGGAGAATGCTGTCAGTTGACGAGAGCCCTGTAAATTGAAATGTTTCTGGCAGAGCCAATATTGAATAAACACCCACAATTACTGTTAAAAACCCAATAATAAACACGGATGCTAACATTCTCAAAGTAATCTTCTTTCTTGCAATATAACCAACCAAGAAAAAACCTAGAAAGTTGGATGGAACTCCAACCGTCAGGCTTAAGAGAGCGTTTCCATGAGTAACCATATCGCTAAGAAAAATTCCGATAGCGGCTCCAGTTCCCCCTACCCATGGTCCGAAGAGCACTGCAAAGACGCTTGGAATCACTACTACCGGCCAGAATCGAACAACACCGATGGGAGGCGGCGCAAAAATTCCAAAGAAGGTCACAAGCCCTATCGCCGCGTAAAGCGAAGCGTTAATTGCAGTCATCGCAATTTGTAAAGGCGTAAAACGCTGTCCTTTAGTTTTTTGTAGCCTCATTTAAATCCCCTTTGTTAAGGAATGGTTTAGGACAGCAAATTCCATCTAATTAAGAATTTCGTATGGTCTGTTTAAACATGTTTATTTTAGATAACAATGTCCATTAAGTAGATAAGAAAACTAGGTCATTTACATAGTTCAATAGATTTAGCTTATGTAAATATCCCAAGATACCGCTTTGAAACTTCATTTGAACCTCAATTTTTGGATATTTTTCCAAAAAGAAAAACAATCAGGCCTTAATCCCGACATTTTAAGCCGATATTTGAACCTATCCCCGGCTACCAAAACAGCTATGATTTACTATGGCGTTCTGTGTTCAGTGATCTTACAGAGACTAGGGTTTGAACCGACGCAGTCCTACGCTCCTAAGTCTCTTAAAAAATTGTCTATCCGTTACCATACACGGCAACGTTTTCCTAAACCTGTCTCCTTTAGCGTCAGACTACTTGGATTTCTTGAACTTGTTAACCGAATGTAAAGGCTGGCGGCTTTTGTGGTTGTGTTTTCAGCGTCGACATCACAGCTAGGCATATTGCCCAGAAGCGGTCGTCGTGACTTGCTTCTGGGTGGCTGAAGGCGTATATTTCGCTGCCGGGTGTCTGCTCCCACTGCTCCACGTTTAACTCTGCCTGCACATCTTTGTCGAATGGCAGCTCAAACTGTCTCTTCGCCTCTGGAGGTGATAAATGCGCATCTTCTTTTCGGCTGGTCATCATCAACTGTTTCAAAGCCATCGCCATAGCATGTTTAGTGGGCTTTGTAAAGTCTACTCCGCATAAGCCTGGAAAGCCAGCCTTCTCAATCTGTTCGTCCATGCCCATGGTGCCCGTGTGGTCGTAGTAGACAGCGTGCACCCTCTTCCACCTGTCGCACAGGCTCTTAATGTACGCCATAACAGTCACATGCGGCGTTCCAAGCGGAAACTGTTTGCAGTGGACAAGGCGACGCACATCACCCTTCAAGTCTATAACAGCAACAGCAGCAGGATCTCGTTCTCGTCCCAAATCCCAGCCTATGAAAAAGTTTCCAGTAAGATTATCCTCGAACTTTGCGAACTCCAACTCCTCGTTCTGGCATTTGATAATTAGGCTTGACGGCAGAAATGCTGTTTCATCGTCCACGAAAGCGCATTCCATTTCTCTCTTCCAGCGCCAAGGGTCGCCTATATACTGCTCCCTCATGATTTCAACCTGCGCTGGGTCTAATGGTCCGTTTGGCTTCAAAACGTCTTTCCATGTTCGTAAATACCGTGGCGGATCATGCTCATGCATGTTGCCGCTGAAAATCTTGAAGTTCTTGTCGAAGCACATTGCATGGTATACGCTGTCTTTGTTCCACGGTGTGCTTGCAACATTGATATAAACCGTTCGTGTTAACGTCATTGGTAAGAGGGCGCTGAGCCACAGGTCACGATCCTTCCTTATGAAGTTCATTTCGTCTATGCTTATTTTGCTTGGTCCATGTCCACGGATTGTGAAGGGCTCAGGGGTCTCAGTTAATATAACTGACCCATTACGGAATCGAATTATGGTCTGCAGCTCTTCTGATATAATCTTCTCATAAACTTCCCTATCCATCTTAGCTAAGTGGCTGTGGAGTCCGCCTTCGCCTTGGAAGTAAATCTCCTTGATCTGCTGAAACTTCGGCATGGTAACAATAATGCGGGAGTTAGGATTGAGCGCGGCAAAATGTATATCGGACCCGCTCATCACGGTTGTTTTGCCCGCTCGTCTACACCATCGCAAAACTTTTAACGGCGAAGGATCTCGCAAAAACTCAGCTTGGTAGGGATAAGGCGTTATATGCAAAATTTCAATGAAAAACTCAACTGGGTCGCTGGGAAGCTGCATCTGCTCCTGTGCCTGCAGCTCCCTCTTCAGTTTCTCCATCCTTTGCTTTTGCTCTCGCTTCACTCACCAACCGCTCCAACTCGTCAAGGTCAGCGTTTATCTGGCGTTCATCAAAACCTGAAGCGACACTGTTGATGATCTGTGCGATGTAGGCAGCTATGCGAGTCCATATTTGCCGCTGTTTAAGTTTTACGTTATTGCTCTTCGCCATAGATTGTGCCAAGTCAAAAAGCTCCTCTAGGCCTTCAAGGGCTTTTCCGCGAAGCCTCTGCGTGTCAACCTTAACCGTTTCTTTGAGCTTTCCAATCCTCTGTGTTATCATGCTATTGCGAGAAATCTTAACCAATACAGCCTACCCCCCGGTATTTTTCAACATACCCTAAGCCTTCTGCGTCAAGAAAATGCCCGTTATATTGCCCACAAGCCCAGCGACAACCGTGAAAATCTCGGAGTTCCACTCGCCCAAAACAATCAAATGCACGGCTTCCAGCACGGTTAAGCAGGCAACCATGCCCAAGCTGAAGTAAACAGCGTAAAGCAGCCTTTCGCTGGGAGCTACTTTAACCTCGATAGGCTTATGTTTATGTGTGGTGCGAATGGTTTTTGTTAAGGCCTGTCGGATTGGATTCTTCATCTGTCATTCCCAAAAATCGTTATTCTCCGCATGAGGCGCCTTGCTCTGCCGTGTATGAAGGCCTGCTGACAAACCCGAATATTTTCCGTGTTCATAAGTTTAGGCTGTAACACTCGTATGTTTTCAACCGTGCCCACTGGGATTATTGTGCAATCTATTTGCCCATATCCTTGAGCGAAAAGCCATTGGCTGGCAACAAGCGCTATGTGTTTAGCGATTTTTCCAAAAGTGCCTATGTAAACGCCGTAGCTTGTAACTGGCAAATCGATTTCTGCGCCTGATACTCCAGCTTCGCGCAGCTCCTCAACCGTCTCCAGCTTGCCCCTTGAAGCATCAAGCCACGTAACTTCTATCAAGTCGCCTAACTGCAACTCGCTTAACTGTTTAAGCACCTTCTTGCTCATGCCTTGTAACCTGACCAAGAAATATGACTAAAACTGAGCTTTTTAAGGAAATCTGAACATTTTCTTTAATTAAACTCGAATTTAATTAAACTTCTGTTTCAGATTTGTTTTTAAATCTCATTTTCGCCTTTTTTCTTTTGAATAGGAATGGTTTCAGTTACTGCCGACCAGATTCGCAAGCGTTTAGGCTTAGCTTCAGCTGATATTAGCGATGAAGATGTTCTAGCCTTCAGGGATGAGGCTGCTGCCTTCTTAAGCGAGGAAATCGGCAGGACGCTTAACGCTGAAAGCTGCACCGATGCCGAGGCTAACGCCATCCGCAACCTGGCAGCAATCTACTGTTATTGCAAGGTTACCGGGGGATCCGCAGTTGGACTTGACTTCAGCATAGGCGACTTGCGTGTTTCTCCAAACGTTGGGAAAGAACTTGAGTTTTTGCGTGAGCAGGTTGAACGATTCATAGTCCGCCAGAAAAGGTTTGGCGTAAGCCTTCAGGAAGGACCATAAGCCATGGCAAAGGTTTCGCAAGCCTATTTACAGTTCTGCACAAACTATGCGTTCGATGACAACGATGAGAGCTCTTCTCAAAGCGTTGGTTCTCGCAGTCGTGTTGACACTCATAATAGCTTCACTTCTGGCATTTCTAGACTTTCGGAGGGAAAGGCGCTTGAAGGTTCCTGACGTCTACTACCAGTTCATCATGGATTACGCACCTTACTTCTATTACATTCCAAGCGTAGGCGTAGATCCTGAATGGGGCAGGGGGCCAGCACCCGCAGCCCACGCCATTGACTTCCTGTATGAATGTTACTATGATCCTCAGTTCGCAAGTAGAAAAACGGACATTTACAACAAGATTGTTGCCCTAGCTGATTATCTGCTTTCGATTCAATGCACCAATAACGCTAAGGAAGCGTATGGCGGTTTCAAAAGCAGAGATGACAGCGTATATTACTATTCCATTGACGCTCACCGTGCAGTTCCAGCCCTTCTAAAAGCTTACGATCTGACAGGAACGGCATCATATTTCGACGCTGCTAAACTTGCTGGCGGAACCTTTCTGTATCACATGCAGCACAGACCCTCAGAGCTGGGCGTCCATGACAAGTATTACGGCGGCTTTGCCCAATGGGTCGACATCAACAACAATTGGGGTCCCGACATGTGGATCGTGGACCTTTACGGGCTAATAGGCTTAAAGGAGCTTCAAACCCGCACAGGAGAGGCCAAATACCAAACTATGATCGATGATATGTTAAAGTTTTACCGCGAAGGCTTCGAAGATTTATGGCTTTATTACAGGCCTCCTCCAAGCGCCGATGGAAAATGGCACAGGGCTCCAGGCGTTCCGCCTGAAAACCTAATCTATGATGACGACTTCAGCTATGCTTTACATGCGCTTTACCTTTATGAAGGCTGGAGCGAAACCGTTGAAAAAGTCTTCAGATATTGCAGTGAAATAGGTCCATCTATTGATTATCCAGCCTATCAGCCCGCATTGTGCTGGCCGGGATACCTCGATGTTGTCAACAGAAAACCCGACTGTGCATACTACGATGCTGTGACCGCTGGCATTTTAGGTTTGAAACTGCGCAGAGAACATGAGAAAGTGTCTTATGAATACGCTAAAAAACTGATTGAACTTCACTCAGACGCCTTCATGTTTTGGGGTCCAAGGTTTGCGGATTACACGCCTGTAGAGAACAAGAAATCTGTGGTAACGGTTTCTTGGCTTGGATTATACTTCTTGCAGTATTCTTCTGTTTCGAATAGTTTTACACGTATTCTAAACGCCCACGGCGAAAACGTAACCCTTTATTCCATTATAGCTGGAGAAAGCGAGGCCTACGCCGAAGGCCTATTAATCAAAGCCATCATCAGCCCCACACGCTCAGCAGAAATCTTCATCGAACCCGGCTACGTCATAGACGATTACATAACCCTGTACGTCTTCTCACCGCTAAAACACCACGACAAAATCGTCTTCAAGTCAATCCCATACGTGGTTCTGCAAGTTCAGGATTTTCGGTTCCAAGGAGACACCCTCTACATCAAAGCATTCTGCAGGAGGATGATTGCATAATGCCTGAGATAGAAGACTCAATTACAACACTCGTGAGGCTCCTGGAAACAAACATGAGGCTTGTCAAAGATGATGGGTCTGTTGGAAAAGTGCACGTCAGCAAAGAATGGTTTGACAGGGAGCTTATGAAAAACTACGACGCCCAAGTTACGGTTGGCCTCGGCGGAAGCTTAGACCGCAAAATAGGTTTTTCGGCAAGCAAGCGTTTGCGCGTGGATTCTCCTCGAGTAAGCGTCTGGGTTATTGAGAAGCCTGAGGCTGCAGAGTCTGGAAGGCGCATCCGTGAAAAGATGAGGCAGGAGATAAACCGCGTCATCCGCGAGAAAAGGACAAAGCCAAACACGACGAAACACACTTTTTGGAACTTGGGTCAAACAAGCGTGACCCATAAGGCGTATGAAGCGGGTGCAGCAATCGACTTATCTCCTGGAGATGCTGAATGGAGTGAAGTTTCAGGTGTTGGCTACAACAAGATATGGATTAGTGACGATGATCGACACTCCAAAAGTGTCGATGTGAATCTTCAGCATGCTTTGTTGCTGTTCAGGTTCAAAATAGGAGCAAAGTCAAACGTCCTCACCCAAATTGCTTTGAGTTTTGAGGGTTATGGAACTGCTCCCGGTGGAAATGGCTTCCTAATGATGGTTTGGAATTATGTGGCTCAGGCTTGGCAGCATGCTCAGGCAAGCGATGCTGTAGCTGAAGACCGCACTGTCACGATAACGCTTACCTTAAACCTGTCAAACTACGTGGATGAGAATGGGTATGTTTGGCTTTTCGCGAGAAGCTATCATCCAAGCAACGGAGTAACCCCAGCCGTTCTCTATTGCGATTATGTTGAATGCGTCATCACTGTTCTTGGGATAACATACGCGGATGTTGTTTCTTACCGTGATGAAGACAGGGTTGACGTAAAGCCTGTTGTTTGGAGAACGGAGTTCGTTTTGAAAACATGGCTCTTCGAAAACGTCACGGTAACATAGAAGGAGGAATGAAAGAAAGTGGCTGAACCGTATGGGGCGCATGAAGCACGGGTTGCATACGTAGGCGAATCGGTTTATGGAGAAACCCCTGCGAATCCGGCTATGGTTGAGATATGGACGGCGGAAAATGTTGAGCCAGCGATAGACCCGGGACTAATCAAAGTGCGAGGTGTAGGCTCAAGGGATTTGGCGTTTATTCGCAAAGGCCTAAGACAAGTAGACCTCAAATTCGGCTACAGCCTACAGAACATATACCTTCTAAATTTCGTGATGACCTTGGGTTCAATGAGCGCTGAAGTCTTCTATGAGAAACCGGGCGGAATCATATCATTATTGCACAAAGGCTGCATAATGAACAGTGCAGCTGTCGAATGCTCGGTTGAAGACATCATAAAGGCGAATGCTGAGCTCATTGGTCAAAACTTGAGTGTTGGAACAACCAAAATCGGAAGCAGCTACACGCCCTGGTCAGAAAATCCAGTGGCTTTCTACGAAAGCTACGTTAAAAAACAAGCAGCAGTCTTGGAGCGTGCCACAGCTTGGAAGTTCAAAATTGAAAACCATCTTAAACGTGTCCCAGTGATCCGCACCACCAATGGTCATCTCTTAAAGTATCTCATGGAAAGACACAGAACCATAACGGGAGAAATCGAATTCGAATTTGAAACCAAAGAGGAATATGATGATGTAGTCAACGATACAGCTTTCACACTGGAAATAGGCCTTGGCGGCACAAACAAGGCAACGTTCACAGACTGCAAATGGGAAAAGGTCAGCACACCAACAAAGATTGAAGACCTTGTAGCTTGCAAGGCTCCGTTTGTCGCCAAAACCGTTGCCGTAAGCTGAGGTGATTAAAATGGCTGTTGAAGTCAAGATTTTGGAAGATTTTGGTCGAGAAGCCGAGCTGCGAAAGAAATGGATGAAGATGTGGGAAAGGCTTGGGCAACGCATTCTAAAGTTGCCAGAATGGATGCAGGAAATCGTTCTCGAAGACGTGAACACAGCGGTTAAAAACCGAATAGCGATCATGGAGATGGTTCAACATGCGAAAAGAAGCCGTTGAAATCGGAGAAGAGTACGGCCCAGAATACAAGGGCAAATACGTTTTTCAAGAGATCACGTGGGCTAAGCGCAGCCGAATAATCCAGAAACACACAAAATACAGTCCGGTATCCGGGCAGATCCAAAGTAGCGATTACGTGGCCATTCAAGCGGAAACGATATGGGCAAGCCTAAAGGAGCAACCAGAACATAAGCCCATAAGCCTTGAGAAACTGCTAAGCGAAGAAGAAGGCGTACCAATCCAGTTGGGCGAACTTTTCAGTCAAATAGTCAACAGGCTTAACAGCATCAGCGTTGAGGAAACACGTTTTTTATCAGAGCAGTCAAACGACAAAAGCCCCATCCAGCCCTCACAGAGTTCAGACTCTGCAAAGAATTCGGGTGGACACCTAACCAGCTTGGAAGACAGTCAGCCAAAACCATCCAGCAGTTTATAGTGATCCTCAATGAGATCGACCGACAAACACAAGAGGAAACAGATAAGGCGAAGCGGGAGGCACGAATGCATTGATTGAGTTCTGGAACGTTGTTATCGCTTTCATATGCGGTTTAGTGGCGGGAGCAGCCATCCACAGTGCTTGGCTTCACAGCAAAAAGCGAGGGGAGTTTGAGAAAAAACATGACCATTGAAATGACTTGTGACATTGAGGGCGATGAAGAGTTTACGGCTGCCATGGAAAGTTTTGACTCCGCCATGCAAAGGCATGTGCATAGGCTTCTGGTTAGCTGGGCTGCAGACGTTAAAGCCTTAGCCATGCAGCTGGTTCCGGTGCGAACAGGCCATTTGCGAAGCACAATTTATGCGGTAGTTAAAGAATGGGTTGTGGAGGTCGGAGCAGAAGCCACATACGCACTATTCGTGGAACTTGGGACTCGATACATGGCTGCGAGACCTTACCTATTTCCGGCTGTTCAGGAGTATTTGCCTCAGCTCGAGCAGATAATTCTCGAAGCTTTGGATGCTGCGAAGTCGGAGGCTGGACTATGAGTTTCCGCGAGATATCCATTGTTGTAACTGCTCGGAACGAGGCAAGCACAGCCTTGCGAAGCGTAGCCCGGGACGTTGCCAGCCTCGGAGCCTCAGCAGTCGCAATCGCCCATTTAGGCCAGCAGTTCGGCTTCCTAAGCAAGGACGTAGCCAACGCCATATCCAGCATTGGCAGCATGATCGCTTTGGCAGGAACATTAACGAGAGGCATAGCAGCGTTAAACAGGATCACAAGCATCGCAACCGTAATCCAATGGCTTCATAATGCGAGCCTCGCCATGAAAATCTCGCTTTTAACGCTTGGCATAGGACTAATCGCAGCCACAGCAGCCTACATGGGCTGGCTTGCAGCAACAACACGAGAAGCCGCATCAGCCCAAGCCGAATATAATGAAGAGTTAGCGAAGACGCCTACTCGATCACGATCCATCACCCGAGCCGGAGAAGAGGAAATGTACAGGCGAGGAGTCGAATAGCCTTGAGCGTTGAAATTCCAAAAGTTGCCATTGCCTTCGGCACCATAGGCATACCACAAGGAGATGTTATCGATTTAAGGGTGCATTTAGGCTGCACAAAGGAAGTCGGTAGTTTTGAGTGCTTGCTTCAAAGTTGGGATAAGAAGTACAGTCCCGGCGGCTCTTCGCCTATTAACGTGGGCATGGACGGCCACATCGACATTGGAAGAGGCGCAAACGTTCCGCAGGTCCTCACTTGCCGTGTTGAAAGCGTCAAGTATGAATCTTCGCCAACTGAAAACTATGTTTGGGTTGGTGGCCGGTGCTGGGGAGAAAAGCTCTTCAGAAGAGTTGTAACGAAAACTTATGAGAACAAGAAGGGCGAGGAAATCGTCAAGGACTTGCTCGATTATTATGTGGGCCTAAGCCATGTGAGAGATGGCATAGAGCTTGTTGAGAACACAGATACGACTTACACGAAACTTGAGTACGAGAACACTCCTGTCTGGGACATCGTCAAATACATCGCTGAAAGTGCGGACAAGGCGGGTGTTATAGGCTTTGATTTTCGTGTTGCGCCTGATGGCAGGTTCGAGTTTTTCCCTAAAGATAGCAAGACCTCGCCCGTAAACCTCAGCGAGAAGTTAGAGGTATGCGAATACCGCAAGGACATTCACCGCGTGAGAAATAAAATTACTGCTTATGGATATGCGGGAAGAGCTCTGCCAGCGGACAAAGATGCGTGGACAGAATCGCTCACTGGCTGGGTTGCGTTAGACGGAACAATGTCCTTAGATACTGTGGAAAAGAAGGTTGGCTCATACAGCCTTATGAACAATTCGGGTGCTGGAAGACGGTGCAGGTTTTACAGAACCTTTCCTGCGGAGAGCTGCGAAAGCATTGCCCTTCTAAAATTTTGGTATGGCTCATGGATGTATCAAGCGGACAACTGGGACTGGCAAGTTGTCACGTTATATGCTCCCGACTCAGCCAACTATTTCCAAGCAAACCTGCCCTACATGACTGATGTCTACTGGCGTTTGGCTGAATACGCCCTTGGCCCCGGCAACGAATATGACGCAAATCAAAATCCGAAGGGCGTCTGGACAAAGGTTGGAAACGCCGATTGGAGGAACATCCAGGGGATCCTGCTTGATGTTCAACACAAAACGGAAACAAATGTGCCCATTAGAATCGACGGCTTATTCTTTGACAAATTGCGCTACAGAGCGACGCAGGAGGATTCTGGCAGCCAAAGCGCCTATGGATTACGCGAGTTGGTTGAGGTTGATGAAGAACTTAACAGCGACAATGAATGCATGTTAAGGGCTAAGGCACTGCTTGACTACCTTAAAGACCCAGCCGAATACCTACAACTTAGAACAACAGTCTTGGATTATGGGATTAATCCGCTTCTTTCGGGAGACAAAATCCACGTTACACTGCCCAACGAGAATGTGGATGCTGACTTCCGCGTAGAAAGCGTTGAGTATTACGTGGATGCAAAATCGCAGACGCTGGAAATAACGCTTGAGCTCGGGAAGGTTCCGCCGTTACTGGCTGACTACCTCTACGGTTTGAGGGCTACAACCGTTACTGTCGAGAAGCTTGCAAGAACAAAGCTCGGCAAAAAAGGGTTGCCGTTTCCGAGTCTGGGGGGAGGAATCGGACCACATCATGCGGGACACGAGGCTGGAGACGACGCGGGTGTCCAATGGCCCAGCTCAGACAACGGTGGCTGGGATAAAATCACCGGCTGGATATGCCCGAAATACGTCGGGCCATTCAATGATGAAGCAGCTATAATCAATTTCCGCACAAAAAATAAAGCTGGAACTGTAGCCTTAGACCATCAGTTTAATCCAAGCGATGATGGTCACGGTATTTTAGGGTCTGAAACAAGGAAATGGAAAGAAATCAATACAGTACTTTTACTTTTGCCAACGGATGGGTACATGCGAATCAGAACCATTGGAGAAGCCAACCCCAAAGCCGAGTTAAGCAGTGACATGCTCAAGTTTGGTCCAGGGGGAGCAACAGCCCCAGACACTTGGCTTAAGCGCGTATGCGCCAACCAGTTTGAAATTTCAGGAGACATTCTCCCTGAATCTAACGGCGCCAGAGATATTGGCAATAGCCTAAAGAAGTGGAGGGACGTTTACCTCGCGGGAGCAATTAAGGCCTTAGAGGGCGGAGTAGCGGTAAACCTTCTTCCAGACGTTGATGCTACACGTGACCTCGGCTCAAGCCTGCTAAAATGGAGCAACCTATTCGTTAACGGGCTTGGAAGAGTCGGCTGGCTTAACATAGGCGACTTTACGGTTATAACTTCGGCTCGGGTTCTGCAGAATGTCACTGCTGATGCAAGCATAATAACAAGCGGCAGGTTCTCATTGGCAAGACTCCCCGTAGGCACAGTTGGTTATGTTCTGGAGGCTCAAGGAGCCTTAGACCCAATGTACGTGGACCCGAATTATCGTTATGAGCCTAAAAGTCACCCGCATTCAGCCCATACTGGGATAGGGCCTGACGATCATCACGCTCGCGATCACAATCACGCGGGAGAAAACCTCAGTCCCAACCAAGTCAACTGCAACACCATGAGCATAGCTGTGAGCTGCAATAGGCAATACACGCACCCAAGCAGTCAACAGTGCGTCTATGCATCAAGCGTCGCATGGGAAAACTGTCCTAGATATTATAATCCTGCAGCTCACACCCATACCTGCTCCAATTCAGGCGTATGTGGAACTATCCAAGATTTAGTGTTTGCAAATGATTTCCGCATAACAGAGGCTGAAAAGCTTGGTTTAGGCAGGGGTTTAGCCTTTCTAAACCCGAAAGGCAAAGTCATAATGCTTCTTGACGAAGACGGAAACATCGAGATTTCAGGTAAGCTTAAGGAAAACACGAAGAGAGCTGCTGCGGCATGAGCAGGAAAAACAGGTTGAAGAAGATGAGGGAAAAGCTTCAGAAACGCAAAGCAACAGGCATCACAAGATGAGAAGACGAGAGTTTTTCCGCATAACCAGATACGCCCGCAAATACGACAGAGAGACGGGCAAGTTCACGATCAACATAGCCTACGAAACAGCAACCGAAATCACTCCAAGAACTATTGGCGTAGCTGAAGCTTTCGGCTTAGGCATAGATGAAGAAAGCCGTTTTGTGATTTACGATAACGTCGAGTTGCAAATAGGACCCACGGATATTGTTTACATAACAGGCAACTCTGGCTCTGGCAAGTCTATTTTGTTGAAGGCCTTAGAGAAGGATATCAGGCAAGACTTGGGCCTAACCTGCATAAATATTGGGGATATCCAGCCGGACTCAAACCGGCCACTAATAGAAACCGTAGGCGAAACCCTTGAAGAAGGCTTGGAACTGCTAAGTAAAGTGGGCTTAAACGATGCCTTCTTATTCTTACGCGCTTATCAGCAGTTAAGCGACGGACAGAAATACCGCTACAAGATCGCAAAAATGATAGAGTCGGAAGCCCAATTCTGGATAATGGACGAGTTTGCAGCCACACTTGACAGAGACACAGCCAAAATAGTGGCCTACAACCTTCAGAAGCTCGCAAGACAGCAAGGAAAAGCAGTTCTGGCGGCAACAACCCACACAGACCTCTTTGAAGATTTGAAGCCAAGTGTCTACATTCACAAGCGTTTTGGGAAAGAAATAACCGTAAACTATTACCCGAATGAAACGGCTGATGAATGTAGCCTCGTCAAGGAGATGCAAATCGTAGAAGGCACAACCGCGGATTGGAGAAAGCTTGCGGGCTTCCACTACCGCAGCCACAAAATAGCTGCACCACGCAAAATCTTCTGCTTGAAACGCGGAGAGGAGCTTTGCGGAGTAATAGTGTATTCTCATCCGCCACCCACATGTTTCGGGCGCAGGCTCGTCCTGCCGAAAATGTCAATGAAAGAGCTGAATGAGAAGCTTAGCATCGTAAGCAGAGTTGTTGTTCACCCAAAGTATAGGACCATAGGCTTAGGCGCCAAGCTCGTTAGGGATACATTACCCTTAGCTGGAACAACTTATGTGGAGATGCCCGCAGTCATGGCTAAATATGATCGCTTTGCGGAGAAAGCTGGAATGCAGAAGATAACTGAGCAGCCGCCTCCAAAAGAGGCATTAAAGGTTGCGGGGGTCCTGCATCAGATGGGGTTCAACATTCAATTGCTCAGCAGCGAAAAGTATGTTTTGAACAGGCTTCGGAGCCTGAACAATGAGGATATGGAGAAAATACGAGAAGCCTTCATAAAAAACAGCCATACACGCTTTATGAAATATTTCTTCTGTCACATGCCCTTCGGAAAGAAAAAAGCCTATGCTGAAGAAATAGACAAAGCGAGCATGGAAAAGCTTGCACACTTAATTAAAGTCTGTGGCTTCCTAATGCAGACTAAAGTCTACCTGTTCTGGTCCATGCCAGCTTCACGCTGAAAACTGAAAATCAAGCTTTCCAACTTTAAAATGTTCAATTGGAAAATCCGCTTTTCTGCAGCCTCAAGTGAAATTCGCCGTTTTTTTAGGCTTTAATTTTCACTTGGAAGCGATTTTAAGCCAAATTTAGAAAATCAGCCTAAAGTCTTAAGTGAGGTAGATAGGATGGAAAAAATAAAAAATAAAACTCTTAAAAGCGTCCTCTTGGACAGAGACGGCTTTACCATAACAATCCGCCAAGCCCAATGGAAAATACGCAGGCTGAAAATGGCGAAGGCAAGGGACCCAGAGCTGTTCGAGCTAAACGGAGGCTGGCACGATTTGCTACTGCTTTACCAGTTTGTAGAGCAAAACGGAAAATGGAACGGAGAGAAAAACAAGCTTGAATTCTTAAGCGAAGCCGAGCGACAATTGCTTTACTGCAAAGTTGAGCGGGTTACGCCCGAAACCTATCCCTGCGGCGTCCTAATCCAAGCCTTGGAGGTCTAAAAATGCAAGTAGAAAACAGAACAAGCCTCCCCATTTTTCTCGACGACCTAATCAACAGACGGGAATGGAGAGTCGAACATGGGAGCTTCGAGTTGCCAATAAAACTCGTCCAGCCATTAGACAACTGGAAACTTATAATCCGATGGACACATGGAAAGCACCCCTTCGGTGGAAGATGCCTACCCTCAAAGAAACAGATAGAAATCGCAGTAAACCCAAAAAACACCTATCCGCTAACGCAAAAATGGGCTGTAGGAACAGAACAAGTGTACACGCCTTTTTACGGCTACCGCTACGTTTACGAAACCGTCACCTTCAACAACCCAGCCGAACTCGTCCGCTTCATATTCCTCCACGAATACAGCCACCTATTAGACTATCTGCAAGGGCTAAACCTGCACAGAAAGCAGACCAGAGCAAACCGCTTCGCACTCGCAAACTGGAAAGGGTGAAAGCCATGCCCAAGTATCTTGTGGAAATAATCCTCGTGGTCAACGCCGAAAACCCAGATGAAGCCCGAAAAATCGCCGACTACATCATAGACATTTCCATTCCAGACAGCAAAATCGAAAAGGCAATAGAAAGTTTCAGGTATGAAGAAATTGTCGAGGTCAAAGGCCCAAGAGCCTAGGCTCTGTCCCGACTGCCCCCTTCTCTCTTTTCTGCCGACAATCATGGCGGAGCGAGTTAGCTATACTAAGGAAAAGGAGCCTTTAACCAGCCATAAAATCTGTCAGTTGCTCAGAGCCTTCGCTAAAGACCATCACATAATCTTTCAGGGTTGCCCGTATTTTCCTAAAACAGAGACGATGGAGCGTTACTTGTATGCCGAGGCGTCAACGGAAACCCGGTAAATTTTGGCCAACTGTAAGAGCGATGATCTGGGAGAAGGCTCAGCAACTCTATCAGCAGGAACAGGCGACTACGATGGGCAACGATTTTAAAGGCTTAACTGCGACGCGCAAGGAACTCCGGGAAGGCGGCTACTTCTACATGGCTAAACTAATCGTTCTGCGAGACTTGTGGCTTCAGGGGAAATGTTTGCCAAGCGCGGAAGAGGAGGAAGCCACGCACGGGAAAATGTAAAGTGTGCGGCCACTGGGGCGCATACTTCAAACACAGTTTCTACTGTCCGGTTTTGGACAAGAAAAACCCGCACGTAACCCTTCAAGAAGAGCTAAAGGATCCATGTGACTGCGAATACTGTAGAAAGCATCGTGGAATAAAAGTGAGGCTTGACCAATGTTTTCGAGAGGTGAAGCTGGATGCTTTTCAAAAAGAAACACGTTGAAATGATTCTGGCTGGCCGTAAGACGCAGACCCGTCGACTCCCAGGTAAATCCGCAAATTACAGTATAGGACGAGTTTACGCGATCAGAGACAGGTGGTTTTCGAAAGCGCAAGGCTACATCAAGATAACCCGAAAGTTTAGGCAGAGGCTTGGAGACATAACGTTGAGTGATGTCCAAAAGGAAGGCTACAACAGCCTAGAAGAATTCCGAAGGGCTTGGGAGGAAATTCACGGTCCAGAATCCTGGCAGCCCAACCTCACAGTCACAGTCTACGAGTTTAAACCATTACAAAAACTTTGAACTCTTAGTCAACATCGGCTTTTTTATTTGTTGGAAAGGTAAGTTTCCTTATTTTTCCTCGCTTTCATTCCCTCAAGTGGCCTTTTTCTGCGTGATTTGTTTGTGGATAAAGTCGGCTGCGTTGAGAAATGGTAAATTCATTTCCTTTATTGCTGACTCAAGTTTCTCATATTTTTCCCTTGGCAGTTTTACAAGCTTGTAGTCTCCGCTGAGGATTCTTAGCTTCCTTTGAACTGCGTCAATTATGAACTCTTCTTTTGCAGGGTATCCAAGCTTCTTGTTAGCAATTATAGACTCTTGTATGTGCTTAAGCATTTCAGGCGGCAGAACTACACGCCTTGAAACCAAATCTTCAACAACATCGTTAAAAGTCTTCATCGTTCCACTTTGAACCGTCAACTCGCCCAATAGACGCGTAAGCTGCTGATGAACATGGTTTGAGATTCTTAAAGTTCGCATATACAGCCAACACCACAATTAATAATAATGCGTTTTCAGGCTTTAAAGCTAAAGCAGCTACTTTCACTCATCTCTCTACGTATCCAGAGTGTCTTTGGGGCAATTAACTTTTATGAAGCTAAAGACAAAAACATAATTTTTGAAGGGAGGCTGCGCTAAATGGTTAGAATTCAGTGGAGAGTTTCTAAGAAACGCTATCTGAGGAGCAAGCGAACATATGAATGCAAACGCATATCCATGGATATTCCTCGAAGATTTCATGAAATAGTCAAGCCATTCCTTAAACAGGATCTCGATATAAATGTCGTCACGGAGAAAGATTCTCTCGTCATAACTTTGACCCCCGTCAAAACGTTTCGGCACGCCGAATACCCCCCGCAAAAATCATCCTCTGAAAGCTTTCTGCACGCCTAGTTTTGACAGGAAAATGCAAATCCAGCTTAAATATCGGCATGCCGAAAACTTTTCCGCTATAGGCGTTTCTGCCCGCAGAAAAATTTTGCCGGGGGTTTTGGAGTACAAAAACTCGTCAATTAATGTAAATAGGCTCTTCCAAGCAGATTTTGTTTTAGCGGGCTATGCCGGTGAGCGAGGTTTGTGGCGAGGGTTAGGAAGAAAAGGGGAAAACCCTCTGTTTTCAAAGGTCGGGAAGCCAAACATAATTATGCCATCTTCCAGATCCTCGCCCTCAAAGGCCCGCTGACAATCTACGACATACACAAGGAAGTGAAGACCCTGAGAGCCTTCAGATATGTTCGCTACGCAAGCGTGAACAAGCGGGTAAGGTCCTTGGAAGAACTGGGTTATATCGGGAAAATAGGCGTCAAGAAAACCAAGGCGGGTTTCGAAGCATCCAGATATGAGCTGACGGCAAGAGCCTACTTGGCTATACTATTAAGCCAAATAGACTTAGACCGCTTCGTAGAAGAAGCAGGAGATGAAGCCGTGCTCTCTGCCTTGGCAGCGCTTTCCTCGGTTGCAAAGCTTTTATCCGTAGAAAGGAACCGTTTTTTGGAGTGAGCGTTGATTGGACAGGCGTAGGGCTCCTGTTGCTGTCTTTCTTGAGAGAAAAATCAACCAAATGTATTCCAGCCTCGATGAACAAGACGATTTTAAAAAAGCCATAGATAGAGGATTAGAGGCATTAAAAGAAAACATGTTCGCGGGAGAAATGGTAAGGAAGAGTCAGATTCCAAAATTCTATGTTAGGGAATTTGGCGTAAACAACCTCTACAGGCTTAAACTTGACGGGAAGAGGAGGTGCTGCTACACCATCGTTGCAGACCAGGAAGGATTAAAAGTGATAGTCCTTGAAGTCTTTCCAGACCACAAATCCTACAGCAGAAGGTTCGGTTACAGAAAAAGCTAACGTCAGCGAATTTTCACAGACTCCTCCATAAGCTTCTTCAGCTTCGGATTATCAGCCGCCACCCACACTATCCTGCCCCTGTTAAAAACGATCTTGCTTGAGGCTTCCAAATACTCCAGAATCCTCTTAAAAGTCTGATACTGTATTTTCCTCGGTAAGGACCTCCACAACTCCATTCGACTCGGATACTCCGCAGCATCCTTTATCGCCTTTTCAACCATGAGAACCGTATCCAGCTTAGGCTCATGAAGAATCGTGCTCATTTCGCGTCACCATGAAAGAATAAGAGACCGCATTATATAAACTTATACAATTCCAAAATCCATAATCAACATCTTTTCATTCAGCTAACTTCTCAGGGGCAGCTATCTGATATATCTTTAAAAGATAGTGTTCCTTGGCGACCCCCTCCACGGAACACTATTCCTAGCAACCCCCTTCAGCGGAACACTATTCCTTGGCGATGCCAGAAAGCCCTTAAACTCTTGAATTAACATAGTTTAGAGGTGAGACCGTTTGGTCAATCTGGTTGAAGATTGGGAAGTCTTGGAGGAGTATGCTGAAAACCACAAACGCGGCTTCTATCAAATGCTGACCGACGCCAAAAACGTGGAAATTCGAGTGTCGGTCGGCGGATTAGGCTTCAAAAAAGAATTCGACAATCCACAGGATCCGTTGCTCGACCGCATCATAGCTTTCTGCAAGTCGCAGAGATACATCAAAGTCAGCGAGAGCATCAGAGACGAATACTTCTTCAAATAACTCAGCGGAGGCGAGCCAAGAACTAGAGTAATGGGTGAAACTTGATGAATCAAGCCATCCCAAAGGGTTCAATAGTTTACATTCGTTACAAGGACCACGTTCTCTTCCGGAACATAGCAAAACCGCTCAAGGATGTGGCTGAACGAGAAACCGTGGGATGGCTGACCCAAGAAAACAAAGAACTTGTATGCGTCCAACATGACAGAACCGTCGAAAGTCTCAACTACTCAAGCGGCACAGCCAGCGGCCTACTCTTACTGAAAAGCTGCATCCTAGAAATCCGTAAGTTGCCATTACAAAATATTCGGAGCGGGTCTTTAAATTGCCAAAACGACAAAGCTACTATCGCTGAGTGTGCGCTTCAGAAGGCGGAGCGAAAAACTCAGCCGAAGTAAAAAAGGGACGGGAGCGAACCAATGCAGGCGATAACCATAACCCATAGTCCCCTCGGCAGAAAACTCAAGCAACCATTGACAGTTTCGGTGCCGAACCCTCAAGATCCAGGTGACGAAAAGCTTCAACAATACGTAATCGACAGCCTCTCGTGGAAGATGCCCAGCCTAGTGCCCTTCACCTTCAACAACGCTTCAACCCTGGAACTCGCCAAACATCTCCTACGCCATCGGACAGGCAGCACAGCCACGCTATACCAGTACATCTACGGCGTATATCGTTTCAGCCAGTGGATCAACGCCCAGCCCGACCAGATAATCAGAAGCTGCCAAGACCAAGACGGCGACCCAAACCCAAAGCCATTAGCCAAGTACAGCCGGCTTCTCGACGACTTTGTAGGCAATCTGCAGGCACAGAGCCTGGCACCAGGAACCATAAGCAACCACGTGAAAGGCGTCAAAGCCCTCTTCTGGGTCAACCGACTGAAACTCGAACTGCCCTACACTCTATCAAAAAGGGCAGTTTACAGCGACCGGGCACCAACCCCAGAAGAAATCCAACGAATCATCGACTTAGCCGATGTCCGACAAAAAGTCATTGTATCACTGTTAGCCTTAGCTGGCTTCCGTATAGGCACTCTAGTCAAGCTCCAATATCGTCATGTCAAGCGCGACTTAGAAAAGATGACGATACCCATTCACGTCCACGTTGAAGCTGAAATCACTAAGGGCAAGTACCACGATTATGACACGTTCCTAGGCCAAGAGGCAGCCGAATACCTCAGAGCTTACCTAGAAATAAGACGCCGCGGAAGCAAAACCAGCAAAATCCCACCAGAGAACATCCACGCCGAAACACCTCTAATACGCAATCAACAGTGCAAACAAGCAATTCCGCTAACGCCCGCAGCGATACACAAGCTCGTCCATGAACTCTACGTCAAGGCCGGCTTCGTTCAGGCAAAACCTTTCGGAAGACGCTACGACCTGAGGGCCCATAGCATTCGCAAGTTCTTCCGAACGCAGATGGCAGCTTTAGGCGTTGATAGGGACTACATCGAGTATATGATGGGGCACACCATAAGCACCTACCACGACATACAGATGAAAGGCACAGAATTCCTAAGAGGCATATACATCGCCTCAGGCCTCTCAATAAAACCCAAAACGCGCATAAGCAAAATCGAAGCGCTTAAAGAGATCATCCGCGCATGGGGGTTAAACCCAGAAGAAATCCTAACCCGACAAGCATTAACAGAGCCACATAGAACCGTAATCGACTATCGCCAAATCGAAGAAAACCAAATCCACCAGCTCAGCATAGCCCTAAAACAGCAACTACTCAAAGAACTGCGAGAGAATCCAAATGAAAAAACGGTATAAATTCAACTCTAGCGTAAGGTATCTCCCGGGCTACCAATTCAAAATCAAATTTTAAGGTCGTTTGAGTAATTATATTTCTGTCTGATGAGTTCATAGCGCTATTTTGTTAAAGTGCACTTAGTTTTGTAAAGCTCCACCAGCCTTGCCCTTTAGGTCTTCTTTCTCAACTTCGTCGAGGAAGTGGATTATACTCTTTTTACGTCACCAACTCGTTTAATCGTCACCTCTACGCCGTTGACTGACTTTGCCCTTCCACGACATCTTCAGCCATCCTTTCCGTATTACCCGTTTTACTATCATAAACTATAAGAACCTTAGCCACATTCACACCGTTCATGCCTATTTTATGCCCAGAATTGGATAATAATCCTTGCGATGGAAAGCAATCGTAGACTCTGACGATAGAAGGGAGATAAGACCCGGGAGTTGGAAAACTTGTCCCTATTGGTCTTTCCCTCTTTTCAATAATCCTTCGGGTTTGTTCAAAAAGTTGAACAGAGTGTTCAAAAGCGTTGTATTAAATATTACGATATCCTTCTAATTTGGTTGGAGGTGCAACAAGAAATGGCAGTTAATGCTAAAAAGGTAGGTCTCTATGGAACGGTCGGTTTTCTAGTGGCGGCTTTGATAATCGGCGGTATTGCAGTCGCAGGCTTCCAGATTCCAGCGTTGAAACTTCCGAGCATGGTCTCAGAAAAGGGCAGACTAGTAATACAGATAACCGACAAACCTGTTGAATTGGTGGAGCTATGGTTAACCATAGACGGACTCTCAATACGAAAAGCCGAAGGCGAGGAAGCGTGGATTGAATTAGATTTAATAGGAGAAGAACCCATCCGCTTCGACTTGTTAGCCCTACAAGACGTGTCATCGACCCTTTCCGACAACGAAATCGACCCTGGCGAATACACCATGATAAAAATGCACGTTTCGACAGCGGAGGCAAAATATCCAGGTGATGACTCACTCACACCGCTCAACAAAGTGCCGAGCGAAAACCTTAAAGTCATATTAAATCCTCATCTGGTAATGACTAGCCTCAGCGACATAACCATAACAATTGATCTTGAGCCAGACACAGCCAAGATAGCCATAAGCGAAAGCCTACATCTGAAGCCTACAGTGAAAGCCGTGGTCGGCTGAAAGCCACATTAATTGAATAAAGGTTGGTTAGAGTAGAAACAAAAGGAGCCGATGAAAATGGACCTGAGGAAATATCGGAGTTTCTGGCTGGACTGGTTCGGCCTAGTGGGTAGAGAGATAGGCGGTTCAAAGAGTTGGTTCACGGACAACCCAAGCGTTTTCATACGTGCCGTTGAGGATCACATCACAACTCGAAGGCCTTGCTTCATGTCAGTTCAGCCCTTCAGAGCCCAGAACGTTGTTTTCGGCTTAGAGAGGGTTTTCCTTGACTTTGACTCTAAAACGGAGAAGCCCAACTGGAAGGAGACGTTTGCCGAAGTGCGCGGTTTAACTAAGCAACTGAAAGAGCGCTTCGACACGGAGCCGTTGATTGTAAAGACGTGGCGCGGCTTTCACGTATACGTGTTTCTAAAGGAAGCATTAGAGTTCTGCTTTGGCCAAGAAAGCACCCACAATTGGATGTACTGGAGGCTCCAAGAAGAGCTGTTGGAGGGAGTGCCCCACCATACATTAGACACGAAATGCCTTGGTAACCTCAAGCAACTTACAGGGGTTCCCTACTCTATGCAGGAGGAAGGAAAGGAATGTTTGCCAGTTAACATGAATTGCCAGCCAGTCTACATCGAAAACTTAGATGTCTACCGAGAAAGAGGAATTGCACAGGACCTGCTTAGAAAACTGACCGAAAAAGCTTCAGAAGTGAACCCAGCGAAGAAAGGATGAAGAACTAACGTACCGATTTAAGCGCCCCGCTTTTTATGTATCAATTAATACCGCCAATTTTCTTTCAAAACAACTCCAATACCGGGTAAACTAGGCACTTTTAGCATACCTTGCTCATACTCTATACCGCCTTCCATAACGGGGTCCTCCTTCAGGAAAAGTGGGGAATCCAAATCCGCTTCTCGAACATTTTCTGTGGAGACGGCAAAGTGGGCAGCGGCGGTGATCGAAACCTTCGTTTCCTCCATGCATCCCACTATGCAGGGAATTCCGGCGGCTTCCGCTACAGTAGCGATTTGTCTAGCTTTGAAAATTCCTCCCGCTTTCATTAGCTTGATGTTGATCATGTCAGCGGCGTCTCTCTTAATTATCTCAATCGCGTCTTGTGGTGAGTGAACGCTTTCATCCGCCATAATCGGAACGCTGACCGCATGCTTCACTATGGCTAATCCTTCAATGTTCCATGCTGGAACTGGTTGTTCAACCAGCTGGATTTGGTAGGGCTCCAGCTTATGGACCACTCTAATAGCCGTTTTTGCGGAATACCCCTGATTCGCATCAACCCGGATGACGATGTCATCGCCGACCGCTTCTCGAACTCTTCGTACTCGCTCAACGTCCTCCGCTACATCGACTCCAATCTTCACTTTAATGGTGTTAAAGCCTTTCTCAACGATGGCGAGCGCGTCCTTCGCCATCTCCTCCGGCTTCTTAATGCCGATGGTGCAGTCTGATGAAACGTCATGGACGTATCCACCGAGCAGGTTGTAAAGTGGTTTGTTTATCGCTTTCCCCAAGATATCGTGAAGCGCGATGTCCACCGCTGCCTTGGCGCTTGAATTCCCCAAGACCACCCTGTCCATCTGCGCTATGAGCTTACCGATTTTGAAGGGATCTTTCCCAAAAAGTGTGGGCGCTAAATACTTATTCACGGCGTGTATGGCTCCCTGTTGCGTCTCACCCGTTATCATAGTGGTAGGAACCCCCTCCCCCATGCCCACCATGTTTTCATCCGTGTGTATTTGGACGAGAATTCCCATGGTGCTGGTTATCGTTTCAAAGGCAATTCGAAACGGCTCAATAAGCTGAATATCGAAGGGAACCGCCTTAACCTTCACGATCCTCATACGAACTACCTTTAAGCTTGGTATACCTAGATCTCTAGAGAGTTTTCTGTTCCTTCGTGGAATATCGTAAATGTTATGAGGGATTTTCGTGCAATAACGATACGAATCGAGGAGATGACCTCTTGAAAAAGTTCGACATGGTCGTGGTGGGGGCTGGAACCGCTGGATGTATGGCGGCGAAGACCGTTGCTGAAGCTGGCTTCGATGTATGCTTAATCGACCGGAAAAGCGAGGAAGGCATCGGAAAGAAGATTTGCGCAGACGCCATAGGAAAACATCACTTTGACAACCTAAGTTTAGAATACCCCACTGGTAGGGAGTTAGAGCAAAGGATTGTAGGCGCTAAGGTGTATTCACCAGATATGGAAACAGTTTTCCGAGTGAAGGGTAAGGGACTCCACGGGTTTATTATAAATCGTCACCTATTTGGGCAGAAACTGTTAAAAAATGCCATCGAGGCTGGGGCAGTTCTCGTAGAATCAACTCAAGCACTAGAGCCCGTCATAAAGGATGGCTTCGTCGCTGGAGTTTTGATGAGGGATTTAAAAACAGAGAGCAAAGCCGAGCTGTCTAGTCAAGTTGTGGTGGATGCGAGTGGATATTCCGCTGTTTTACGAAAAAAGCTCCCACCAGACCTCGGAATCGATGTGAATGTTAACAAGGAAGACGTTATAATTTGTTATCGGGAAATTCGCGAGTTGAAGGAGCCAGTCGCTGAGCCAGACTTTATTGAGCTTTACCTTAGCCAAAAAGTGGCTCCTGGAGGGTACTACTGGATTTTTCCAGAAAGCGAGTCAAAGGTGAACGTCGGCTTAGGAATAGCCATGACTCATAAGTTTCCGAACCCAAAGACTCAACTTTATCGCAACGTTTTGTCCAAGCCTCTATTCGAAGGGTCGTCAATTGTGAGCGAGGGCACATGGTACCTCCCAACTCGAAGATCCCTTGACTGTATGGCGGGAAATGGCATTGTAATCGTTGGAGATGCAGCTTGCCAAACCAATCCAGCTCATGGCGGGGGGATGGGACCATCTATGATAGGTGGAACCCACGCGGGAAAAACCATCGTCGAGGCTATGGAAAGGGGAGATTCAAGCCAAGAGGGGCTATGGCCATACAACGTCAGGTATATGCAGTCGTATGGAGCTAAGCAAGCGGGGCTGGATGTCTTCCGCATCTTTCTTCAGGGATTGAGTGACGACAATTTGAATTATGGAATGAAGTACCGACTAATCACTGAAGAAGATATTCTTAAAGCGACCATGGGCGAGGACGTTCGACTTAACATCACCGAAGCTACTCTCCGCGTTTTTAGGGGACTGGGAAGACTCTCCTTTCTCAAAAAGCTACGCGATGCAGCCAACCTAATGAAAAGAGTGAAGACTTTGTATTGGAATTATCCAGTTTTCCCAAAAAACTTCGATGAATGGAAAAGGGAGGCGCAAGGTCTAATAAAGGAAGCAGAATCAAGGTTTAAATCAGCTGGCTAACCACCGAATGGGATTAACCTCGAAAACACTTTAAATAGTTAGAAAGAGGCGAGTGATGTGGCGAAAAGCGAAATAGTTTGCCGAGCACTGAGGAGATGGATGTAGAATACGATGAAGAAGCTAATGTGCTCTACATATCTTTTGATTCAAGCGTCCCAGCTGACGACTCAGAGCTAACTGACAATGATGTAGTCATACGGTACAAGATCGGAAAAATAATAGGTTTAACGATACTACACTTCTCCGAAACACGTAAACAAAGACGTACATGAGCCTTTCCCAAGACATGGTTTATGGATTTTATGGAACAAATCTAGCTGACCCAGTTCCATTTAACTTAATGCCCTTTTCTTTGCGTGCGTCATTACCATAACTTATTAACGAGAGTTTGCGTTAGGTCAGTTGGTTGCGTAGGAAATATGCGTGTTGCAGCGTTGGTTACTGGTGGGAAAGACTCTGCCTTGGCGTTATATCGTGCTCTAAAACGGGGCTATGAGGTGCGGTATCTAGTTACCATGCTTCCTCAGCAAGAAGACAGCTGGATGTTCCACTTCCCCAACATTCACCTAACTGATCTCTTCGCTGAGGCTGTTGGAATTCCCCTAGTTAAAGCGGTAACCGCTGGAATCAAAGAGACGGAACTCGAAGACCTCAAGAACCTACTCGCAACCCTCGACATAGAGGGAGTTGTTTCCGGAGCCATATCGTCCCAGTATCAAAAGATGCGAATTGAAAAAATCTGCCGAGAATTAAACCTAAAGTCTGTCACTCCACTCTGGCAAGAAAACCCTAAGACGTTGCTGGAGGAAATCGTGAACCTCAACTTCGAAGTCGTCATCGTGGGCGTCTACGCCTACGGCTTCGACCCAAGCTGGCTCGGAAGAAAAATCGACTCAACAACCATGAATGATCTTATCGAGTTGAAC
>Ga0315309_1000424_pt1 | contig 25575 bp, 23 predicted proteins | sample TDP4_MG_FD_203080 | JGI IMG/M metagenome (GOLD analysis project Ga0315309, IMG submission 203080) | Freshwater sediment microbial communities from Lake Towuti, South Sulawesi, Indonesia - TDP4 | ecosystem: Environmental > Aquatic > Freshwater > Lake > Sediment | place: Indonesia: South Sulawesi...
TGACTGGGTTAGGTTCCAGTTCTTAACACGTGGACCATAGGTTACGTTGTCCCAGACGTTCATATTTGGAAAAAGAACAATGTTCTGGAAAACGTAGCCGACACCTCGATCTTCCGGTGGGACATCATTAACCTTTTTATCATTGATGTAGACTTCACCTTCATCAGGGTTGATAACGCCAGCGATTATCTTGATAATAGTTGTCTTCCCACAGCCAGACGGTCCTAGAATTGTGACATATTCCTTATCTTGAATCTGAAGGTTCACAGCGTCAGCTGCGACCACCTTGCCATATTTTTTTGTGATGTTTACTAGTTTAACGGCTGGCATTTTTCCACACTTTTACCCTACACTCAATTCCTTCGCAAGTCCCTCAATGGGATAGGAGTATGCAACAGCCTTTTCCGGTGCAAAACTGACAGTGACCCGATCACCTGTATCAAACCGTTGTGTAACATGTGCTGTTGGCATCTTCACGGTGATTATATCCTCATTATCTAACTGTATATCGTATCTCATGGAAATGCCAAGGAACCTGATTTTCTTGATGCGGCCAAATAAATGATTAATGCCTGTCACTTCTCCGGCCTTAAGCACCATGTTTTCAAGTCTCACAGCAACCACAACCCTCTCTTCCTTCTGGTGCGTCACATCAAGCACACTGATTGGGAGGTCTCCTCGAATTTTAATAGAGGCTTTGTTTTTACTGACCTCTTCGACTATGCCTTCTAAGAAATTTGCCTCGCCTACGAAGTTTGCTACGAAGACTGATTTAGGCTCCAAATAGAGCTCTACTGGGCTTCCTACTTGTTCCACTCTTCCCCATCTTAGGACTACAATTCTATCTGAAATTGTCATAGCTTCTTCTTGGTCATGGGTAACATGTATCGCTGTTAAACCAAGATCATTAACGAATTTCTTAAGTTCATACCGGAGCTCAACTCTTAGTCTGGCATCCAACGCTCCTAGGGGTTCGTCGAGTAACAGCAGCTTTGTGCCTGCAGTTAACGCTCTAGCTAATGCGATCCGCTGTTGCATTCCACCGGAAAGTTCATGTGGATAAGCGTTCGCTCTTTCGGCAAGTCTGACCATCTCAAGCATCTCCCATCCTAGGCTAGTTGTCCTCTCGCGATTCCAATGTTTAGCCCGGGGGCCAAAGGTCACATTTTGCCACACAGTCAAGTGAGGGAATAAAGCAAAATTTTGGAAAAAATAGCCTACATCACGTTCTTCCGATGGTAGATCGTTGACGAGTTTGCCTCCAATGTATATGGCGCCTTCGTCGGGCCTATCTAACCCAGCAATAAGTCTTAGTAATGTAGTTTTTCCGCTGCCAGTAGGACCTAAAATTGTTACATATTCTCCGTCTTGAATGTGAAGATTTAGATGATCTACTGCTGTGATTTTTTTATATCGCTTTGTTACGTTGACCAGCTTAACTTCTGGCATATTACGTTATGCCACCTTAACCCTTAACGTGAGGTATCGAAGTGCAAGCATTGCCGTATAAGAGACCACTATCAAGACTATGCAAGCTAATGCAGCTTCGTAATAGGCAAGTCTACCAACAAGTGTAACTATATACACTGGTGCGGTGACAGCCTCGGGGACAACGGCCATTGTGGCACCTGTTTCATCTAAGCTTCTTGTGAACATCATAATTGCTCCAGCCAAGATCGATGATTTAACTATAGGTAGAATTACTAGTCGGAACACCGCTAGCGGCCTAGCACCAAGTGTCCTAGCCGCATCCTCTAATATCGGGTCAAGTTCCTCAATTGCGCCAGAAACGCTTCTAACGATAAAAGGGTAGGTAAATGCCACATGAGCAAGGACGATAAGCCAAAATGGATTTTGAGCTAGTGGGGGGAAGTAAAGCCGACTTACCATCGTCCAAAATAGTCCTAATGAAAAGCCTAAGGCAACTGTTGGGATGATTATTGGTACATTAACGAGGTTATCTAACAAAATGGTTAAGCCCCTCATTTTTCCCTTTTCTCTGTTGCCCCTCACAATAAGAATCGCCATTGGTATGCCTAAGATTAGGTTGATCAGGGTGACAATCGCAGCAATTGAGAAAGATGCGTTTAAACTGCCCCAGAATTGAGCCCATGCCAAGCTTCCAGTTGTTACGCTTACGGATGGTCCACGCACTGCGTATACAAAAATGAAAAAACCGGGAATAATTATCGCTAAAAAGAGAAATAGGTAGGCATATACATCACGCAACTGTCTTGGCCAACTTCTGCTTAAGAAACGCTCGGTTTTGGGCCAAACTTTTCGAGTAGGAATTTTGGTGTATGTGACAAAGATCTTCACGAATATCAGAAGAATGCAAGCTAAAACGATTAGAGCCACGCTAACGAATGCTGCTGCGGGAATTAACTTACTAGCTAATTCTGGGTTTTGGAATGCAATCGATTTCCATGAGGCTATCAATACTGGCGCTGTTTTCTCGACGCTTGCTAACGTTGTTAGGGCGATCATAGTAGCGCCAGTTTCACTTATGCTTCGTGCAAAGGATAGGATGATGCCTGTGACTAGACCCGCTTTAAACAGGGGAAGAGTAATGGTCCTAGCGGCGGTTAACGGTGCAGCGCCCAAGGTTCTTGCAGCAATTTCATATGAAATGTCAATTTCTTCAAGTATAGCTGCCAGCGACCTGACCATGTATGGGTAAGAGAAGGCTAAGTGGACCATCATAACTAGTAGAAGCGGTGATGAAATTAAGCCGCTACTCAACCCAAAAAGAGTTGCTACTCCTCCTCTAGACGCCCAAAATAATGCAACTGAGAAACCTAACGCCGAGGTAGGAACGGCTAAGGGCATATCAATCAACGTATCAATGAATCTCTTCCCTTTAAATCGGCGCCTTACGAGAATCCAAGCCATAGGCAAGCCAGTAAGAAAGTCAAATAGAGTGACTAATCCAGCGATTTCAAAAGATGTTATCAATGAACGGGCGATCAGTCCGACGGTAATCGGATCAGATAAAACATAGAAGTTGATTGTGCCCCATCCAGTTATGGCATATGATAGGACGTAAATCGTGGGAGTGAGGACAAATACCCCAAAGAATGTAACGATAAGGGCATACCAGAGTCCACGGCACCAACGAGTAGAAAGAGCTTTCTCAACTTGATCCATGAAAGTGATTTGCACCTTGGAGCACAATCCTTCGTGGCTGATGATAATTTTCTCTTAGACTTAGCAAAGGGCTGGTATGTAAATCCTCCGTAAAGATAATCGGATGAAAACGGTGCCAATCTTTTATTCTTAAAAAAGGCTGCTATGGGAATTTCGGAGGTCAATTATTTCTGTGACTGTTGGACCTGTTCCAATCAGCGTTACCGGGATCTTGATTTTTTCCTCTATCCCTTTTATGAACTCTAAACTAGGTTTAGACAATTTATCAATGGTTTTTATCCCCCTGCACTCTGGATAGAGCACGTCGAGCTTGGTAAGTGCCACTTGCGTAGCGCCATTAAGTATCACCGCCCGTTTCGCTAGGTCAAAATTGAATGGTGCTGCTCTCCTTCTCCTATGCGTAACAGTCGCTATTTCAGACCATCCCCGCTGGTTAGCTTCTTCTTCGGGCAACTCCCCAGTTAAAAGTCCTCCTCCGACGCGAGTTGTATATGCCTTGAAAATTACTATAACATCGTCTACTCTAGTTGGGCCGATCCCGACATCAGCGCAGATCGACGAGGCAGTAACATCCTTACATGTAACATAAGGGTAGGTGCCGTGGTATAGTGAAAGGAAAGTACCTTGCGTTCCCTCGACTAAAACGAGTTTGCCTTCGTCGATAGCTGTATTCGCTTCAAGAGATACATCTGTTAGATACTTACCTAGTTCTGGGGCATCACGTGCGATCTTAGCAACTCGTTTTACATGATCTTCCATACACGGTCCGCATCCAGAGCCTGTAGTTTGTACAGTTTTAGATAAGTGTTGATTAGCTCTCTCTCGTAGTATGTGCTGTTCATCAATGATAGCGCATTGAAAGTCGAGAGCAGCTCTGCTTCCAGTTGCTGTTATTTTTACTTCTTCTAGGAAGATGCTTGGGTTGACTAAAACTCCTGGGCCTATCAAGAGCCTAGTTTTCTCGTAAATGAAAGCGCTGGGAAGCATTCTCATTTTAAATAGCTTCTTTTGGTAAATAACCGTATGACCTGCATTGGTTCCAACTCCTCCTCTAGTCGCTATGTGGGGACAGTCTTTCAAAGCAAGATAAGAGACAATCTTTCCCTTTCCTTCATCTCCAAAGAAGCCGCCGACGATAACCGTGCATGGCAAACGTTAATTTCCCCTCACTAACTCTGGCATTAGCGATTTAAGATTTTCTAGCTCAAAATAATTCGGCTAAATTTCTAGGTTAACCACTCTTTAACCAAAAATTTAGGTGAAGCTTGTGGAGACATAGAAATTAGGGAAGGATTGTTTTGAGGATTCCTTCCCAGTTTACGTTAGTTTCGATGAACTGCTTTGCTAATTCAATTTTCTTCATGTCCCTCGGTTTGATTCTTCCGGCAATCTTCGATAAGAGCTGAACCGTCGTATAAGTGTCGTATGGAATGAGGAGAACGGGAACACCTTGTTCTTCTGCTCGAACCAGCACTTTGACGCTTGGGTAAAGATTTCCGGTGAGGATAAGCGCTGACGTGCTTGTTTCAAGTGCAGCAAGGGCTAAGTCTGCTCGATCTCCTCCAGTTATGACAGCTTTGTTTACAGTTCGACGGAAGTATTTTAATGAGCTTTCCGCGGTCATTGCTCCAACTAAAAAGTCTTCTATGAAGTTATCCATTTTGGTCTCGCAGGCTAAAATTTCGCCTCCTAATTTCTCATGTATTTCCCTAGCTGTTGGAGCAGTTAATCTAACGTCTTCTGGAATAATTCCCCAGACTTTTGCGTTACGTTTTTCGAGAATGCTTACCGCAATTTCTTTGACTTTCTCAAGAATCTGTCGTGGTACGTAGTTTAAGATGGCGCCGATGAAGGTTGCTCCCTCTGCTTGGATACATTTCTTGTCACGAAGAATAAGGTCAACGACTGTGTCAGTGGCAGCTCTGGACACGGTGAGAACTTTTGATTCAAACTTTTTCGCCAGGGTAGGAGATGAAAGCTCCATGAAGGTACAATCTTCTAAGCGGTTTAACCCTTCAATAATGAGAATGTCTTTTCCTTCACTAACTTTGGCGTATGCACTCTCAATTTTCTCAAGAAAAATCTTCGGTTCCACTTTGGAGCATTCTTCCAAGAATCTGCTGCAGAGAGTCATTGGAACAATTGTTTCTAACGGCAATTTGAGTTCAAGAGTTTCATTCATCAATACGGCGTCTTCGTCGATAGGTTTTCCATTTGGGGTGCGTGCCATCTCCAAGCCAATTGGCCTGAAGTAGCCGACTTTGTATCCTTTTTCTTTCATCTTCAGGGCTAGACCGAGGCAAACAGCTGTCTTGCCGGCGTATCCCTCAGTTGAGACAACAAATAAGCTCGGAACTCGTGCCAACGTTTTTCTCACCTTATGGGCTGATCGTAATTTTTACATCTAAAGCTAAAGACCCTTTTCCTCTTTCATATACAAATAGCGGATTCAAATCCAATTCATTAATTTCAGGAAACTCGGTGACAAGCTGCGAAACTCTAAGGAGCACGTTGATGACTGAATCTACGTCTGAAGGTTTTTCTCCGCGGATTCCACGGAGTAGCGTAAACGCTTTTGTTTCAGAGACCATTTCTGAAGCATCTTTTTGTGTTAAAGGAGCTAACCGGAAGGAAACGTCTTTTAGAAAATTAACGTAAATGCCGCCTAATCCAAACATGATCATTGGTCCAAACTGCGGGTCGCGGCTCATACCGATGATCATCTCCTTGCCCTCTTCTACCATCTTTTGGGCTTCAATTCCGTAAACAGTCGCCGTTGGGGTATACCGGCTAACGTTCTCGATAATTTCATTAAAGCCTGTAGTTACTTCCTCAGGTGAAGTTAAGTTAAGCTTGATTCCCCCGATATCGGTTTTATGGAGAATTTGCGGGGAAGCTACTTTGAGAACTATTGGGTACCCAATTTCTTCTGCAAAATTGACAGCTTCTTCTTTGGACTTTGCTAAGCTACTTGGTGGAGTGGATATCCCGTAAGCGCTCAGAACAGACTTTGCTTCTATGCCAAGTAGGTTAACTCGCCGTTCAGCCCTTACGCTGTCCAAAATTTCTTTAACAATGTTGGTGTCCACGGTGAAGTGCGGTCTTTCTTCTTCTAATGGAGTCCGGAGATATTCTCCATACTTGGTTATTTCTGCTAAGGCGAATATCGCTCGTTCCGGAAATGGAAAATTAGGTATTCGCGCTTTTGTGAGTATTCCGACCGCATCCTTTACCTTCTCTCCTCCCATAAACGCTGCGACGATCGGCTTAGTTGGATACTTCTTCTTCATTTCAACTATAAACTCCGCTATCTTCTCCGGTTCGGTCATAGCTTGGCGCGTAAGAAGGGTCATCACACTGTGGGCTTCTTTATAGTCCATAACGTTGCTCAAGGCAAATCCATAGCGTTCTGGAGTCGCATCTCCAATGCAATCGATGGGGTTGTGTAGACTCGCTGTCGGTGGTAGCCCGCTGCTAAGTTTTTTTAATAGCTCAGAATTGATTGGTGCTAGTTTAAGTCCATATTTATCGCATGCATCTGTGGCTAGAATTCCGGGACCACCAGCATTGGTAATTATTACAACGTTGGGGCCTTCTGGTATTGGTTGCGTTGAAAATGTTTCTGCAAGATCGAAAAGTTCTTCGATGGATCTTGCACGGATTATGCCAGTTTGCTTAAACGCGGTTTCAAACGCGATATCTCTGCCAGCTAAAGCTCCGGTGTGAGATGATGCTGCCCTAGCACCAGCCTCAGATACTCCAGACTTCAAGATGATAACAGGTTTCTTTCGTGTTACCTGCTTTGCAACTTTAATGAACTTTTCACCATTTCCAACACTTTCAATATAGACTAATATGACGTTAGTGTTAGGGTCATCTACTATAGCTTGCATGAAGTCGGCTTCATCGAGATCAGATTTGTTTCCAAGGCTAACGAATCGACTGAACCCGATATTCTCGGTTAAGGACCAGTCTAAAACTGCGATGCATAAAGCACCACTTTGAGAGATGAATGCAATGTTCCCCCTGAGGGGGGTTTCAGCTGCGAAAGTGGCGTTTAAAGGTGTATAGGTGTCAACTATTCCAAGACAGTTTGGACCAAGTATCCGAATTTTATGTTTTCGACTGGCGTTAAGCAGTTGCCGCTCTAAAGCTGCTCCTTCTGGTCCAATTTCCTTAAATCCTGCCGAAATTACGACAAGACTTTTAATTCCTTTCTCCCCGCACTCCTCTACGACTTGAGGTACGAGAAAACTAGGGACGGTTATTACTCCGAGGTCAACGTTCTCAGGTACTTTTAAGATGTTTGGGTAGCACTTTAAGTCTAAAATTGCATCAGCTTTAGGGTTTACTGGAAAGATCTTCCCTTCATAGCCACTATTAAGAATATTTCTAAGGATTGTGTGACCTACTTTGCCAGGCTCCCTAGCAGCACCGATCACAGCTACTGAGGACGGCATAAAGAAATCTTCAAGCATTTAGTTAATCGCTCCTGAGTGCCATGCATCGTAAGAGCTTTTTTAGCTAAAAGATTTTCTACATTAAGAAAACTAATAATCTACGCTAAAGCTTCTAGGATAACTTGAAGCGATAATCATTGGACATTGAAATTCCTCATGTAACCCTCTTCTTTCCAAAAGCTACAACCAACGGATCAATTCTAAGAAGCGCTGCTGCCACGGTCTGGTGGGCTCAAATGCAAATTTCTGAAGAAAGAAAAACCGCCGGTGTCTTCTTACTTAAAAATCTAACTAAGAAAGAGGTAGGGTTCGTAACAAATGATTACGATGTCGTTGAAAAACTCCTTGAAATCCAATCCAAAGGGATTTCACTTACCAGTTGGTTGGAAGAGCTTTTTTCAACCGATCAAACTTGGGATGTTAAAATGGTTAAGTTAAAAACTTTAGATTCTCTTTGTAATCAATACGAGTGTCTTCCAGTAATAATTGAACACTCCAACGCATGCCGAAGCATGATTTTTGCATCTATTCGGTATATTCCTCCAGAAAGCGTTAAGACTCTTTCACAAATGATTCTTCTCTTCGGAGTTTTGCATCGCGAACCTCTCATAACTGTGCAGTGGGGTAAATTGCATTCTGTGGTTGCCAATTTTTTGACGAAAATGATGGAAACTGGTAAACTTGATCTCTGTTGGCTTGGCTATAATAAGGATGAACCTGAAACGCTGATCTGGCGGGAGGAGCCTCCCTCTTATACGGTTTAGTTTAACCTTAATTTGAAACAGATTTTACTCAGATTTGGCATCTGGTGGCAGATTTTCTAGTTGTTTCAGAACATATTGCCGAATATTCGCAGCTTCAGGGAGATCGGCTACGATTTTTCCATTCTTGACTAGGGGTTTAAGCATTGGTTTCATCTCTCCAGCGCACTTTGGGCATGTGGGCGGTTGTTCTTTCTCAGGGAAAACTACATCGACAAAGCAAGTGGGGCATCTCCAAACTTGCTTCCGTCCAGACATTTTACCCCGCTTTGTAATAGGCTTGCCTTCAACCTCGACAACGTCCATGCCGAAATCGACCGTCTCAGCGTTGCTAACCCATGTACCAACTCCGAATGCGTCTACGCCGGCTGAAGCCAATTCTTGAATTGTTTTTTCATTTAGCCCACCTGACACCATGATTTTTACATGCTTGTATCCTCTTAAGTCGAGTTCCCATCTAACCTCTCTAACAATATCGGCGAAGTCTCCCCTCCTGGATCCCGGCGTGTCAAGCCTAACTGCCCATAAACGATCCTTCAGTGTATCCGCTGCCATGAGCGACTCCATTTTTTCATCAAAGAGTGTATCGACCAGCGCTACTCGAGGAACATCGGGTGGAGCAACTTCGTCGAAGGCTTTCCAAGCTTTCACTTGGTCTCCATATATCAAAATCAATGGATGTGGCATGGTGCCGGTGGGAGTTATCCCAATTAATTCAGCGCCTAACACCCCGGAGACGCCGTCAAATCCTCCAATGTAGGCTGCGCGATCAATCATGGGCGCTATGGCGGGGTGCATTCTTCGAATTCCGAATGAGATTAGGGTCTTGTTACCAACCGCCTTGCGTATGCGGGCTGCTGCTGTTGAGATGCCAGAGGCTTGGCATACTAATCCTATTAGGGCTGTTTCGATTGGAGCAATATCTACGTAAAGACCTTCAACAACCATAACTGGTTCTCTAATCCCTCTGTAGTCCCTTGCGAAGAAGACGCTTCCTTCTGGCATTGCATATACATTCAGCGGATAGCCCTCGAAAAGGTGGGCTTCCTCTTCGATTCCACATAAAACGCCCCAATTCCAGCCATGTGGGATTCCGCCGGTCGAAACTTCGCAGACAACCCGAACAGAACCTAGACCCTTCGTTTCAATGACATCTTTGGTTCTTAAGTAGTATATGTCAACGGTTTTGCCCTTTTTGATTTCTTTGTCAGTTGCCGAATAGAATCGAGGCACGTTCTTCCTCTCCATATATATTTAGCGTATTTAGCGCATTTGAAAACATGAGCTTTTCTACTTTTGGGAATGAATTTAAAAATTAAATTACAATTATGGTTTAAAATCCATGTTGGTGTGTTATTATGCCGATTGATATTACTACGGAGCAAAGGTTCTATGAACGAATTGGGTCTCGAACTGAGGAATTTCTTTTCAGGCTTAACGAAGGTCTCTCAAAACGTGGTTATGCGATGCGTCGAACAAATGGAGGCCTCTCTTTATCTGACTTCTTTAACGAAGTTCATGCAAATGCTTATGCAGAAGGAGAAAACCTACGATATACGTTTAGAATCAGCATGACTACGATGTGTACTGTCGCACTTATTGTGGGGGTCTTGTTAGTGTTCATTCTTGGAATAATCGGTCTTTTTATTTGGTACTTGAGGTATGACAGTGTAAAGAAGGTTTTCAGGGCGTCAGGAGAAATTGCCGCTTCGCAGGTAAAGGTCTAAGTTCGACTGTTTTATAGAGCTAAATTATTTGAAGATCATGAGAAAAGTTCCCAAGTCTTGCTAAATTTTCAGAAAAGGCTATTTTCAACTGAGTTCTTTAGCCTTCTAAGAGGTTGAATGGTTGAGGGTAGCCTCTCTCTTCTCCGGCGGAAAAGATTCCACATTTGCTTTGTGGTATGCGCTTCATCAAGGTTGGGATGTTGTTTGCCTTGTTTCTGTTAGGTCTGAGAATCCTTATTCGTGGATGTTTCATTACCCAACTATTCAATGGACTAATCTACAAGCTGAAGCCCTTCGGATACCGTTGATTGAGGTAAAAACGAAGGGCGAAAAGGAAACCGAATTAGAAGACTTAAAATCTGGTCTATTATCGGTAAAAGAAAATTACAAAATAGAGGGTCTGGTTACAGGCGGAGTATTCAGCGAGTACCAGAAAACAAGGTTTGATCGAATTTGCGATGCGGTTGAAATCCATAGCTTTACTCCACTATGGCATAAAAAACCAGAAACCCTCCTCAATGACTACGTTAACTTTGGATTTGACATTAGAATCACAGGAGTTTTCGCCTATGGTTTCGATGAAACTTGGCTTGGTAGAAAATTAGATGAAAATTGTCTGAAAGAACTAGAAGCATTGCGTCGAAAATACAAAATTCACCTCAGTGGGGAAGGCGGAGAATTCCAAACATTCGTTTGTGATGGGCCTATCTTTGCTAAAAGGATTGTATTTTGCGAGGTAGAAAAATATTGGGATGGTAGCTCTGGATTTCTAGTCGTAAAAGATGCAAAGTTACAAGATAAGTTCTGATGCAAGCTTTTGTGCCATCTCTAAGGTTTCCCTTGGGTTGAGTGTCAAAATTTTTCTTCCGCGCATCAGAATTTCGCCGTTAACGATGGTCGTATCCACGTTCGACCCCTTCGCTGAGTAAACGAGATGAGAGATGAGCGTTTCCTCCCCGTGTATTGGTGCCAAGTTGGGTGAGTTTAGGTTTACTAAGATCAGGTCAGCTAACTTTCCTACTTCAACGCTTCCTACCATGTTACTTAGACCTAAGGCATGAGCTCCATCGATTGTCGCCAAGTCCAGAACTTTTTGTGCAGGTAAAACAGTTGGATCCCAGCGATGGGCTTTGTGTACTAACGCACAAAACTTCATTGTTTCAAACATATCCAGGGAGTTGTTGCTTGCCGCGCTATCTGTTCCAAGAGAAACAGCGACTCCATTCTCGAACATTTCAGGAATGGGGGCGACGCCGCCCTCAGCCAGCTTCATATTCGAAACTGGGCAGTGTGAAACCTTAACTCCATGCTTTGCCAGAGTTTTGACTTCAGTCTTAGTTATCCAGACGCAGTGCACCGCAATTACGTTCTCATCAAGAAATCCAATTTTATCTAGAAATTCAATTTCTCGCATTCCATGCCTTCTCTCGAAGTCAGCTTGCTCCCGCCGCGTTTCCGCCGCATGTATCTGTAATGGCAAATGTTCGCGATCGGCAAGATCTTTTGCTTTAAGCAAGAGCTCCTCGGAGCATGTAAAGAGTGAATGAGGGCTAATTGCGGCATGGATTCTCGGATCATTCATTTCCTGAATAAACGCAGCGCGTTTTTTAGCGTCTGAAATCTGGGAAGGCTGTAGTAAAGGGTCAAAAAAATCAATCACTCCACAACCTATAAATGCTCTTAGTCCAGCTTGCCTAACGGCTTTTGCAGCTTCTTCAGAATGCATGTACATGTCCATAACACATGTTGTTCCAGTTGAAATCATTTCCAAACAACCTAGTAGAGCACCAAAATAGCAGTGTTTCTTTGTAAATTTTCTTTCAATCGGCCAGACTCTCTTTTCGAGCCATTCTCCAAGTTTCATGTCATCTGCGTAACCACGTAACAAAGTCATGGGGAGATGCGTGTGAGTATTTATGAGACCAGGTAATAATGCCATTCCTTTTCCATCGATTGCCTGCCCCGCTTCATAGCGTGGGTTTCTGGTGATATCTGTGATCACTCCATTTTCAATGTATACAGAGTAGTCGCGAAGAATAGTTTTCTGAGGATTTTGGGTGACGATCCAACTGCATTTTTTTATTAAAAGCGAATTCAAGGGGCTACACCTAAAGTTTCAACTTTCCAGTTGAGGCTTAATCCCAAGGTCTAACCGAATACTCTTACCTATTATCTTCTTTCTCTAAGCCTAAAATTATCATCACAGAAACGTCGTTAACGTTCGTGCCTGTTGGACCAGTAAAAATTAGATCGTTGAGGTGTTTAAAGAACGTGTATGAATTGTTGTTCTTCAGGTGCATGGTTGCATCTAATTTCTTTGCTCTCGAACGAATCATAGTTTTTCCATCGGCTATAGCTCCTGCCGCATCAGTTGGGCCATCAATACCGTCAGTGCCAATTGAGGCCACTACTACGCCGCTTAGTCCTTCTATCCCCATGGAAGCACTTAGTACCAGCTCTTGGTTGCGTCCTCCATGTCCCTGACCTACAACTGTTACTGTTGTTTCTCCTCCCGCGATGATCGCGGCGGGTTTTTGAATGGGGTTATTAGAGTTCACAACCTCTTTTGTGATCGCTGCATAAACTGTACCGACATGCCGTGCTTCACCTTGAATAAGCGAAGAGAGAAACAATGCATTCAAACCTAGTTTTTTTGCTTGTTCGTAAGCAGCTTGGGCGGCTAAATGGTTGTTTCCCACTATGAAGACACGGTTATTTCTAAAAATTTTGTCGGTTGGTTTAGGTGTTTCTGGAATTTTATTATGTAAACCAGCAGTTAGGTGATGTTGCACGCTTTTTGGGATTTTCTGCCACAACTCGTATTTCTTAATAATTGAGATAGCTTCCCCGTATGTGCTTATGTCGGGTACAGTGGGGCCCGATGCAATCGCGTCTAACGGGTCACCGAGTACATCAGAAAGAATTAAGCTGATCAGCGTAGCTGGGTAAACTTCTTTTGCAAGCTGTCCACCTTTAATCTTTGAAATGTGCTTTCTAACAACATTGATTTCATCGATTGTTGCTCCACAAGCCAGAAGAGATTCAGTTACCTGCTGTTTGTCTGCTAGGGTAATTCCCTCTGCCGGAAGGGGCATTAGTGCCGATCCTCCCCCAGAAATCAAACAAATTACCAGGTCTCTCCTTTTTGCCCTCTTTGCAATCTCGATTATTCGCTTAGAGCCTTTAACCCCAGCTTCACTAGGTATTGGGTGATCAGCCTCGTGAAGCCAGATTTGCGTAGTTTTGAATTTGGACTTGGTTCCACGGAGTATGTTTACATGACCAATTGCGATCAAGTTGCCTAGTATTTTCTCTAACGCTTCCGCCATTGCTCCACTGGCTTTACCTGTGCCAATTACAAATATTCGATTGTATGCACTAAGATCGATTGAAACTCCATTGATGACTAGGAATTTTTCGTGTAACTTCACATGATTCATTATAGCAGCATAGGGGTCAGCTGCGTCGACAGCTGCTTTCAAAATCTTTAATGCCAAATCTCGTGCTCTTCGATCGACAGTCGAACGGGCGTTATTCAGAATCTCTAGGTTGTTAAGAATTTTCATCAAGCGTTCCACTAACTGTCTACTATTTTACCAGCATGGTTAATTTAAAATAATCATAGGCATTTTTGGGCAAACGGAAAGAAATAATTCGGCTTTTCCCACTTAATTACATGGAGGAGGAAGAATTTGCGGGCTTGCATATTAGTCTACTGTAAGTCAGGCAAGTTTTCTGATGTGACCAAAGTCATTAAGAAGATCAAAGGAGTCAGGAAAGCATTTTCAGTTTTTGGAAGATGGGATGTCGCGGTATTGGTGAACGTTGCTGACATTAAAACATTGGGAGAAATAGCTCTGAAGATCAACGGCCTTCCGGGAGTTCGGGGTGCGGAAACTCTAATCGAGGTTCCAAGCTAGGAGGAGATGAAGATGATAAATTCTGTAATCCTCATGCGGGTTCAACCAGGCAAAGCCAAAGATGCCTTAGACGCAGTTAAGAAATTCAAGGAAGTCAAAACCGCTTTCTTAGTTTTCGGGCGATATGATATAGTCGCATTTGCCGAAGTAGTTTCCCTAGAGGCTATGGAGAAGCTCTCAAGCAAAGTAAATGCAATTAAGGAAATTAGATCCACAGAAACTTTAATGCAAGGTTAACTTCTCCAATTACTTTTTTCAAATTTTCGCATGCCTCATTGTATGAATGCGCGGATTCCAATGGTTAGGCAACTTAGTTCAATTGAAATCCAATTTTTACGAGCCATATCGGAGGGGTATCACACTCCCGCTGAGATTGCTAAGAGACTTAATGTGAGCTCTAGAGAAGTTCAACAGATTGCCAACTTGCTTGAATTGGAAAATTTTATTCGTATTCAGCTAGGAAGTAATATTTTTGAGCCTTCTGAAAACCTACTGGCTTCTCCAAAAGGGAAGTTACATAGTCGCCGAGCAGGGTTTGACAGCTTCCACGCAAGGTCTCGCTGCAGTTCACCTATCAGACCTTCAAAGGGCGATTGTTCTTCTGCTCTATAACTATGGTGACACATATGATAATTCGATTCGAACGCTTCTTCAAAAAAAGTTAGGTTTTTTTGCAACTGACGAACAAGTTAGCCAAGCAGTAGAAAGCCTTCTTAATCATGGCATCCTTGCGGTTAAAACTTCCTTCGCTGTATTCCTCTTTGTTGCCTCATTTGTAAGGCGGAAAGTTGGCTGTCAGCCTACGGATATGAAATTGCTCGAAAGTCCGTTTGAAGTCTCAGTATCTCGGCTTCTTCATTGCGTCGAGTCAGAAGCGGGGAGACTGTTAATCATCATCGACAAATTACTCTTTAGTTTCGTTTCTATAATTCTTTATCTACTTAGCTAGTACATTTTGCATGATAACTTTTGGTGAGTTAAGTTTCCACTCAGAGCCACAGTAATTACAGTGGCACCAAATTACGTGGTCGTTTTCTTCGAATGTTCTAACTAAAATCGAACCAACACCACAAAATGGGCATTCCAATTTTAAATTCACCTCTGTAGATTGTATTTCAGTTACTTTAACTGCCAAGGATCGAATTTTTCTGCTAAGCATAATGTTTCCCAAACATGTCACGTTTTGTTCCATTAAATATCTCAAAGATCAATAGCCTTTTACACTGGCTGCATCTTCGAAGTTTTAAATAATACGCTCAAATTCTATGGAGCGATTACACCAATTTTTCAATAACCTTCAAATCTTGCAGTAAACCGCATCAGTTTTTGAATAACCACCATTTCTAAATTCTCACACATCCTATGCGGAGGTTTCTTATATCTCTTGTGCGCGTCAAATCCGGATCGTTTGAAGATCTTTTTCTTTATTAGAAGAGAGCATATGCGCATCTGAAGATGTCGATGGATAATTGTTTAAATGTTAGTAATTTTTCAACCTTCTTACGAACAAAAGAATTTTAAGCACGTGTGTAGGTTGGGCTTGTTATGATTGGAGAGATAATTCTTGACTAAATATATTTTCATCACAGGAGGAGTCCTTTCAAGCGTCGGAAAAGGATCCGTGGTTTCATCTATTGGTAAGATCCTTCAAGCCTGCGGGTTCGCTGTAACCGTGATCAAAATTGACCCATAAGTCGAACAGTTCAGCTGTTTGACTGGGAGTTTAAACGTAGACGCCGGAACAATGAACCCGTACGCCCATGGAGAAGTCTTCGTGACAGAAGACGGGGGCGAAATGGATCTAGATCTAGGGAGCTATGAAAGGTTCCTAGATATTAATGTCTTAAAAGATCAAAATATTACGACTGGGCAGATCTACTGGTCAGCCATAGACAAGGAACGTCGTGGTGATTATCTAGGTCGATGCGTCCAAATAATTCCGCACATTACTGATGAGATTAAGGCGCGTATTCGCTCCGTCGCTGATCGTTCGAAAGTTGATGTTGTTTTGATCGAGGTTGGAGGTACGGTTGGCGACATTGAGGGTTTGCCGTTTCTTGAAGCGATTCGTCAATTACGTCTCGAAGAAGGTTTTATGAATACCCTTTTTGTTCACGTAGGTCTTGTCCCCGTTTTGGACGCGACAAGCGAGTATAAGACGAAGCCGATTCAGCACAGCGTACAAGAGTTACGGCGCATCGGAGTTCAACCAGATGCTATTGTGGCTCGTTGCCGGGAGCCATTGTCAGGCGAGCCGCGAAAGAAAATTGCTCTATTTGGAAGCGTTGAGGACAAAGCAGTATTCTGCTCGCCGAATCTGAGAAGTATTTATGAGTTGCCAATTACCTTGGACGAGCAAGGTTTAGGTGCCTTCATTTGTGAAAGATTGGGGCTGCCTAAGCGGAAAGCCGAGTGGTCGCAATGGTATCAAATCGCCAAATCTCTTGTAGAGGCTCCTCATGAAGTAAAAGTCGCTATGTGTGGGAAATATGCTAGGCTTGCTGATGCCTACATTAGCGTAAACGAAGCATTACGTCACGCTGGTGCCGCTTGTGGCGCTTCGGTTCAAATTGATTGGATTGAAACTGAGAAATTCGAGGAAGATCCAGCCAACCTTGAGATGCTCTCACATTTTGATGGCATCTTGGTGCCGGGTGGCTTTGGGGCTCGCGGGACTGAGGGCAAAATTTTAGCCATTAAATATGCACGTGAGCAGAATATGCCATTCTTGGGTATATGCTTAGGCTTCCAACTCGCTACCGCCGAGGTTGCGCGCCATATTGTTGGACTAGAAAAGGCAAATAGCACGGAGATTGATCCGCATTCTCCGAACCCCGTAATCGATCTTCTCCCCGAGCAAAAAGCTGTAACGTTGATGGGTGGAACGATGCGATTGGGAGCTTATCCAGTGAAAGTAAGGCCTAAGACATTAGCTTCTCAACTTTATCAAAGAGAGATAATTTACGAGCGCCATCGGCATAGGTATGAAGTAAATCCTGCCTATTGGAGCGAACTGGTCAAGCATGGCTTAGTTTTCTCTGGGACAACTCTAGACGAACGACGAATTGAGATTTTAGAATTGCCTGGTCACTATTTCTTCTTTGCAACGCAATTCCATCCAGAGTTCAAGAGTCGCCCAGGAAAGCCGGATCCAGCTTATTATGGCTTCATAAAATCAGCGCTGGACAAGAAACTAGGAAAATCCACGCCTTCGTTTGACGTAAATTTTGAGTATGCAGCCGCCGCGACTCTGGCAACTAAGCAGTCCAGCTATTAGGTTAATGAGAAGAAATGGGCATCTTTAAAGCGCCTTAAACTCGTGAAATTGGGCTTCAAGAGTATGTGACTGTACACAAATGTCAGCTAGAACTCAATTTTTAGCCGTTCCTTGATGGTTCTTAGCACGACAATAGTCTGTGTAGAATCTATTCCATTAACTTCACCAAGCTCATCTATAATTTTTGTCAACCCATTCATGTCGGTTGTCCTAATCTTCAAAACAGCGTAAAATTCTCCGGTTACATCGTAAATTTCGTATACGTCTTTCATCGAATTTAGCACATTTAATACGTCGGGATATTTGGCTGGGTCAGCCTTAACGCAGATGATCGCTGTTAATCCCTTTCCAACTTTGTCTGGAGAGATAACTGTATAGAACCCTCGGATAATACCTGAATCCTTTAGTTTTTTCACCCTTAGATGAACGGTTCCCTCGCTCACATTCAACTTCCGTGCAACATCCGCGAATGATGCACGAGCGTCCTCTTGCAGCATATTAATGATGTTCTTATCTAAATCGTCAAGCATGAGTTCCACCAACTTTGTTGTTTCAAATCCAATTATTGTTTCTTTCTAATAATTTATATTTTAATTAAGAATCAATAAAAATCATCGATTTTCGCTAGAAAATAACCTAATATCCAATGAAATGTCATGAATAATATAAATACGATTTCTATTAATGCCGTAACAACCTAGCGACTATGCTTTGAAACTGGTCTAAAGAAAACATAAATTGCGTCTAAACCTATTAATCAAAGCTAAAGCCGGGTATAATGGGTGCCGAAGAAACTATTTTACGTTCCCCTCGGTAGCGTGTTCTTTGTAATATTGCTTCTTCTCTTTATCGTGGTTTTTCTGCTTCTCTATGTGGAAGTCATTGGCTTCGCTTTCAAGAACCTTGGCTTCAGTCCTATCATAGTTGGTGTAATACTTGCTGTTTGCCTTTTTGGAAGTTACATCAATATCCCAATGGGGACTATTAAAGCCAAAGTGCCGATGGTTACGGTCGGCTACGCAAGATTCTTTGGTGTAGTTTATCCAATCCCTATGGTCGGAGAGGGTGTTTCTGAGACGACGGTAGCAGTTAACCTAGGCGGAGCGGTAATACCAACTTTAGTTTCACTTTACCTAATTTGGCGCGTCCCAGCACTCATACCCTTCGTGCTGGTTGCGGTGGCCGTAGTTTCATTTCTCGTACATAAGGTTGCGAGACCAACTTCTGGCGTTGGAATAACAACTCCAGCTTTTTTACCTCCAATTTTTGCCGCTTTGACTGCTATGCTTTTCAGCGGTGGAAACCCATATATCGTGGCTTACATTTCAGGTACTTTGGGAACTTTGATCGGAGCCGATCTTCTTAATCTGAAAGCTATTCCGAAATTGGGTGCTCCAATAGCAAGCATTGGTGGTGCTGGAACATTTGACGGAATTTTTCTCACAGGCGTTTTGGCGGTCATACTTGCAAGTTTTTGAGCGACTAAAATTAAAGTAGTCGTCGAATCTTGACATTGAGTCAAGTTCAACCTTTTTATTTTCAGGATGAGTAAAACTGATTAATACATCCTTAGTTTTTCCAACGACTCTAAAGCCTCTTTGCCCTTAGTTGTAAGTACATAATAAAATCTCTCCGGTTTTCCTGCACCCTTGTACGCCTTATCTCGCTTGATTAAGCCCAGCACCTCAAGTTCGCTTAGGTGTTGATATATGCTTGGAATTTTGATAATAGTGCTATAGCGTTTTTTTACTTCTTTCCAGATTCCGTAGCCATATAGCTCTCTGCCAGATAGGATTTCCAAAATGCATAACTTTGTTCTGCCAAGTTTTGTTGTAAGTTTTCTTTCTTCCACTTGTTTAATCAGTTTCTCCATTTCTCTGACTCTCTCAACAAGTCTTCTTGCAGTAGCCGGATCCTTAAGCCCCAATCCAGTTATAACGCAAACAATTTTCTCGCTACGATCAATTTTCTCCATCTCAAGGAGTTTTTTTAAAGCTGCGATGGTTGAGGTGGCTGCTGGTTCAGCAAATATTCCCTCTGTTTTCGCTAACAACTTAGTTGCGTCTATGATTTCCTTGTCGGACACTGAGATGGCGATTCCCTTGGACTCTTTTATTGCTTGAAGCGCCAAGTATCCTTGCAAAGGGTTTTTTACACCCAAATCTCGCGCGAATGTTTGTATCTTATCAACAGGTCTCACGGTTTTCTCATTTCCCTCGTACGCTTCTACAATTGGTGCACAACCTTTCGCTTGTACCCCAGTCATCATGACTGAGGTCTCAGCGATGAAGCCTATATGGAATAATTCCTCGATCGCTTTCCAGATCATGGAAATGTGTCCGCCGTGTCCCATTGGAACGATAATTCTGCTAGGAGTATTCCATTCTAATTGTTCACAGATTTCGTATCCAGTAGTTTTCTCTCCTTCAAGAAAAAATGGGTTACTCGGTGCGACAAGGTAGCTTTTACCAATTAACTGGGTGGCTTTAGAGAAAGCTTCCTCATAGTTTTCTGTAGGCTCTGCGTCTGCACCGTATGCGATTATCTGGTAAAGTTTACCGAGATCTACGCCACTGGGGATGAAGACTGTGCACTTTAGGCCGGCTTTAGCTGAGTAAGCCGCTAGGGAGGCACCTAAATTACCCGTGGTCGCACAGCATACAGACTTAAATCCAAATTCTTTTGCCTTAGAAACTTCAACGGTCGCGCCTCGATCTATGAAAGCACCCGTTGGATTAGTTGTCTCATCCTTTATGAACAAGTTTCTTAATCTAAGTTCTTCAGCAAGTCTATCACACTTGTGTAGGAAAGTTCCCCCTTCCCCGAGCGAAACAATTTTTGACTCATCAGAAACAGGTAAGAGCTCATGGTACTTCCAAACCCCTGGCCCGCGTCTTCCTACTTCTTGGGGATTTAACCTTTCTCGTGCTTCCTCATAGTCATAAGCCACGTTAATTGTTCCCTTGCACCTTGGACATGCTTGAAGAGTTTTGTTTAGCGGATATGTTTCTCTACAATTTGTGCACATTAGTGTTAAAGCAAATGACACAATAATCCCCCGAAATCTGAGCCAATATATAGGCTATAGCTTATATATTAACTCTAGAATTACACTTACGCTGTTCTACGAAAGTTAACGGTGATAAAGTGTGGAATCAGAATCTACGAAGCGTAGGCTAACAACTAGGGACCTCGCTATTTCCGCGGTGCTAGCTGCGTTAGTTTGCGTGGCTACTCTGTTAGTGCAGATCCCTAACCCGCCGACACGGGGCTACATCAACGTTGGAGACGCTATGATTTTTGTTAGTGCCCTTACCTTTGGGATGGCCGTAGGCGGGTTTGCAGGAGGCGTAGGATCAGCCTTAGCCGATATCTTATCTGGCTACACGTTTTATGCGCCCTTTACGCTGGTTATAAAAGGGATGGAGGGTCTATTGGCTGGTTTTATAAGCGACAGACAAAGGTCAAAGAGAGACCTTCTAGCCGTAACAGTTGGCGGCTCAGAAATGGTTCTTGGCTATTTCTTGGTTCAAGCAATATTGTTCGGTATGGGAGCCGCATTGACTGAGGTGCCTGGAAACCTTTTTCAGATCCTTATAGGAGGGCTCATCGGAATACCTGTAGCCTATTTGGTGCGGAGAAGGCTTCCGGCTGCTTACCGAATTTAATCTCCATTCTTCCTCAGATTTTTCTGGTTAAAGCTGACCAGAGTTGGTCGCTTACTGGTCGGGGTAGACGGGTTTCAGTTCCATCCTTGCGAATGAGAATCCTTCCGCTTCGTGCTTCAACTATTTCACCAATTATAGCTGATTGAATTCCGTTGTTTGATAATGCTTGAATGGTTTTTTCGGATTTTTCTGGATCTGCGGTAATTATCAGAGCACCTGAGCTTATGAGTTGTAATGGATCCACTTGAAAGAAGTCGCAAATCGCCCTTGTCTCTAAGTTAACTATGATCCTATCCTCAAATACTCGAAAGCCAACGTTAGAGGCGTCAGCTAACTCATGCAGACCGCAAGAGATTCCACCCTCGGTTGGGTCATGCATAGCAGTTACTCCGCCAATACGGTAAGCTACCAGAGCATCTTTGACCACGCTTATTTTATTAAAGTACATTTCAGCCCTTGCCGTGAATTCTTTTCCAAAAGCCTTGTTCAAAACCCTCCGGCGATCAGAAGCGAGGATTGCTGTACCCTCAATTCCTGCACCCTTAGTCAAGATTATCCTGTCCCGAGGCTTGGCTCCTCCCGAGGTGACGTATTTACCCCTCTCAGCTAGCCCTAATATGCATCCTATAACTACAGGATGCAAAAGTCCAGGAGTTACTTCCGTATGACCTCTGATAACTGCCACATTTAGTTCTCGGGCAGCCCTGTCAATTTGCCTGCAAATTTTTTGTACAATATTTTTTCTAGAGTGTTCAGGAAGGAGGATGCAAGAGACGAACCATAAGGGGCGGATTCCACGACTTGCTACGTCATTCGCATTGACATGGACTGCTAACCATCCTACTTTCTCCACAGCGCCTGTCACAGGATCTCCCGAGATCACCACAAGTTTCTTTCCGACTTTCACTAAAGCAGCATCTTCTCCGATGCTTGGCCCCATAATAACGTCTGAACGATGAGCCCCAAGGTACCGGAATACGACGTTTTTCAATATTTTTAGCGGAACCTTTCCTGCAGGTAAACTCATACTGTTCCTCAGCCATACGGGTTAGTAAATCGTTTTCCGCAGCGTCCACTTATAATATATCCTTTCCAAAGGCCTCTAATCGAATGTGGTTCAAGCTTAAAAATCACTGAGATCCTTTTTCCCTTGTATGTCCGCCGACCTTGCAGTAAGGATCTTCAAACAACTGAAAAGCGAGGACTTTCGCGTTCTGACAGCGATTGAACTGGGGATGGTTAGTCATAGGTATGCCCCAGAGGGGGAAGTTTTTCGGCTTTCGGAGTTGACGGAAGATTCTGCGGTATTTCATCTAAAACGACTTTATGATTATGGACTGATTAGGCGTTGGGTTGGACCGTATGTTGGATACGTTTTGAACATGTCTGGATACGACTGTCTTGCAATAAACGCGTTGGTTAAAGCTGGCCTTCTGCAAGCCTTCGGCAAATCGTTGGGTGTTGGAAAAGAGGCAGACGTTTATGATGCTCTCTCGCCCGGCGGTGAGCGGCTTGCTGTGAAGTTTCATCGACTTGGGCGTACTAGCTTCAGGCAGACGAAACGTGCAAGGGGTTATGTGGCTGAGCGGGAGCATATTTCGTGGTTGTATCAGTCAAGGCTTGCCGCTGAGCGGGAATATCAAGCCTTACAAATGACCTATCCTCATGGCGTTTTTGTTCCAAAACCTATTGGACAAAATAGGCACGTTGTTGTCATGGGGTTTATAGAGGGAATTGAACTGGCTAGATACGCGGAAATCCCAAAATCAAAAACCGTCCTTAATGAAATTTTAAGGAACGTTAGAAGGGCATATGTTAGAGCAGGTGTCATTCACGCAGATTTAAGCGAGTTTAACGTAATTTTGAAGCCGGATGGGCATGTACTAATTATTGATTGGCCTCAATTTGTTACAAAGGATCATCCCAACGCAGAGATGCTACTTGAGAGGGATGTGAAGAATCTTATCAAATATTTCCGCCGAAAATTCGGGGTTGAAAAAGAAGTCAATACAGCCATAAGATACGTCAAGGGTGATGTAAGTGCCACATAAAAAACTTTTGGCACATCTTATGTTACGGCACGCAATCAAACAAAGCGAAAAAGCTGATCGGAAATGTCAAGCGCACAATCAGTTAGCTCCGCACGATTCGTGACGCGGCCGCTGACCAAGAGGAAGCGCGAGTTGCTAGACAGTTTGCTCAACCGATTCGCCCAAAGCGTTAATTTCTGCATCCAAGAATGCGTTGAGCATAAAATTACTTCCCGCGCTAGCTTGCACTATGTTGCTTACGAGGAGTGGAAATCTCGCTTCAACCTCGCGTCGCATTGGTTTCACTCGGCTGGGCAGGTGGCGACACAGACGCTAAGATCTTGGCGGAGGCTCTGCCATCAAGGTCAGGCAGATCCAAACAGACCTCCCATGTATGATGCGCGGACGATGCGCCTTGAACTGTGGTCGGACCAAAACTCGACCGGCATTTGTAGATTTAAAGGGGATGCAGTTCAAATTCGTATTCGCAAAAGTGAATACCTATGGCTCCCCCTTATGGTGACCGAGTATCATGAGCTCATATACCTAAGTGACTGGCGCGATGGAAAAACAAAGGTTGGTGAGCTCACAATTTCGGCTTTTAGAGATAAGGCAAACGTTTACGTGCCCTTTAAGCGGGATGTCGAGCCGAAGCCAGCAAAGGGCGTTTGTGGCATAGACATCAACGAGCGGAGTGTCGACCTTTGCATCATGAGGCCTAACCAACAGCCCAAGCACATCAAGCTTGATGCCTCGAAACTCGTGTCGATCGCCCACTCGATGGAGCTCAAGCAGAAGGCGATTCAGGAGAAGCTCGATGTCCCGCCGCAACGTCCAATTCAAAAACAGCGTTTAAAGCGGAAGTATTCCAAACGTAGGTATAACCGTACAAACCAGATCTTACATGCCATTTCTAAGGAGGTCGCTGAAGTATTAACACGAGAGAAGGTCGAGCCAGTCTTTGAAGACTTGACAAACATCCGCCAGTTAATGCGCTCGAAGCGATGCGCGAGAAGTGGCAGGGCTCTGCAGAAGAATATGCGCCGAAGGCTCAACCAGTGGCCGTTCAAGAAGCTACAGTTTTATGTCGAGTATAAGACCCTTATGCAAGGTTATGTTGCCCACTACTTACCACACGAACAGGTACGTGGAACATCGAGCATGTGCCCGATATGTGGCACGTTAAATAAGCCGAATGGGCATGTGTTCTTGTGCAAGATGTGCGGATTTAGCGGCGACCGCCATTTTGTTGGCGCCTACAACATTGCCGCACGCTGGACTAAGGATGTGGCGAGGAACGTTCCCGCCGAATGGCGTCAGATGCAACCGATGGTGGAGGCGGCCGTGCCACCTAAGAAGCTATCGGTGGAGACGCAAAGATTCCCTGTACAATTCAGTACGGGAATTTAGGACGGTGAGAAGTAACCACGTTCATATTTGGTGTAGATGTCCTTCCAGGTAGATCTCCTCAAGCTCAGCAACCAGCAAAGTACGCGTTAGCTTTACTTGAGGATGAGAGGCTGAAGGCGAGATTTGAAGTTGATATTCATGAACTCATCCGACTAGCGCAGAAATATAACCCTTCGATTATTGCTGTGGATAACGTTTTTGAATTGGCATTAAGTCTTGATGCCTTAAAGCAGCTTTCAGTCCGTTTTCCTCCTCAAACTCGACTAGTTCAAGTTACGGGTTCTCCGCAACAATCCCAAACAATCGGCCAAGTAGCAGAACAATTCGGAATTTACCTATTGCCAAAACCGTCTCCTATAGAAACGGCACGAGTTGCTGGCATCCTTGCGTTTCTCGGAGCTGGATGCGAACTTCGTCTTGTTGAGAATCGGACTAAGATTCTCGTGTGTCGTGCAATAAGCCTTGGACCAGGTGGATCGAGTCAGGCTCGATATCGGAGACACATTCACGCTGTAATTCTAAACTTAACTCGCAGAATCCAGCGGTCTCTAGAAGACGCAGGTCTTGGTTATGAATTGAGTACATTAAAATCTGACTTTGGCCTTGAAAGAGGTGAATTCACTGTATACGCACCTAGAGAAGACTTGATAGGCATAGTCAAGCCGATGAAAGGCTCCTACGTTCAAGTAAAAATTCAGCCTATCTTCAAAGAAATGATTGACTTCGTGAGTAGAAGACCTCCCTTGGACCAAAATTTGGCTAAGTCTAAGAAGTTGATAGTTGGGGTCGATCCTGGGACGACATGTGGAGTAGCTGTTCTTACCTTTGGTGGTGAACCTTTGTACTTAGATAGTCATAAGGGACTGACTCGAGCTGAGATCACCGACTTACTCATTAAATCTGGAGAAACTGTGCTGGTAGCAGCCGATGTTAGTCCGGCACCGCAGTTTGTAGAAAAATTAGCTAGGAGTATCAATGCAACTATATTTACTCCTGAAACAACTCTTGAAGTCGCCGAAAAACAAGAGTTGGCATTGGCGTGCTCAAAGCGATGGAAAATAGAAGTTAAAGATACGCATCAGAGGGACGCTCTTGCAGCCGCGATTAAGGCTCTTCAACACTTTAAAAACAAGTTTGAGCAGGCAGAGACACGAATCAGGGAACTTGGTGCTCAA
>Ga0315309_1000425_pt1 | contig 25531 bp, 27 predicted proteins | sample TDP4_MG_FD_203080 | JGI IMG/M metagenome (GOLD analysis project Ga0315309, IMG submission 203080) | Freshwater sediment microbial communities from Lake Towuti, South Sulawesi, Indonesia - TDP4 | ecosystem: Environmental > Aquatic > Freshwater > Lake > Sediment | place: Indonesia: South Sulawesi...
CTGAACAATACAGTTGAGGCGACGAAAAGTGAGACACTGGCTGCTGGCGAGACAAAAACAGTGACTTTCACCGTGTCAAAAGATGCGGGGACTTACACTGTGACTATTCCGGGAACCACGCTTACAGGCACGTTCACTGTTGAAACAGCAGTGGCAAAAATCGGCCTGATATTAGCTACTGGCGGGTTGGGAGACCAGTCATTCAATGACATATCATATGCAGGCGTGCAAAGGGCTAAAGATGAATTAGGAATAGCTTTCGACTACGTGGAACCAACAGAAATAACCCAGTATGAGGGGTTTCTGAGAGACTTCGCCGGAACGGGCAAATATGCGCTCATAATATGTGTCGGCTTTGATCAAGTGGACGCTCTGACTGTAGCCGCTGACGAGTATCCAGATCAGAAATTCGCCATTGTAGATGCGGTCGTGAACAAGCCCAATGTGGTTTCGCTTCTGTTCAATGCAAACGAAGGTTCATTTCTAGTGGGAGTCATAGCCGGAATGAAAACACGCTCTGGAAAAGTTGGCTTTGTAGGAGGTATGGACACTCCATTGATCCGAGACTTCTTTGTAGGATATGAAGCAGGGGCGAAATGGGTCAACGCAACTGTAGAAGTCATAGCTCCTGTGTTCGTCGGCGAGTGGGCTAACCCAACGAAAGGTAAGGAATTAGCAAATGCACTCATTGACCTAGGGGTTGATGCCATTTTTGTTGCAGCAGGTAAGAGTGGTTTGGGAGCCTTACAAGCAATACATGAAAGAGGAGTTTTGGGTCTAGGGGTAGACGCATGCCAATGCCACCTTTATTCTGAAGTAATAGCGAGCATGACAAAAAGAGTCGATGTTGCTATCTTTGACACTATAAACGCTACAATTGAAGGAACGTTCGTAGCCGGAACCTATAATGGAAGTTTGGAGAACAAATGGGTAGGGTGTTGCAGGTTGCCTGAAGAGCAGTCCTTCTGGGAGACAACATTCGGGTTCACACATCCAACGCTTGAAGCAGCAGTGATAGACAAGATGGTCGAGGCTAGGGACAAAATCATATCTGGCGAGATCGTCGTGCCCAGTGCTTACTGATAGGGGAAATCTCAAGTCTTTTCTTCTTTTTTTGAGCATAAGGAACTTGGAGAAGAGCGAGCGTCATGAAAGATTTGAATTCAAGGTCTTTAAGAGAAGATGAACACAAGCGATTCTTCAATTTCGCAAGAAGCTTGCCAGAGAATGATTTTTGGGGCAAGAAAGGTCGTTATCTCGGTGGAGGCTACATGAAGTTCAAAGAGTTTCTTGACTATATCGAGTCTTTTGACCCAAAATGCTTTCTTATGGCTGAAGAAGACGAGAGATTTGTCGGCTTTGTCGTCGCCGTTTACAATCCTGAATGGGTTAGAGAGCTCAGTGAAAGATACGGGCATAAGATCAGAAAACGGGCACATATTCTCGGAATTGCTGCCACCAAAGGAAGACAAGATGTTTTAGCTGCATTGACTCGCAAGATGATGGGCTGGCTTCACCGAAGAGGAATACCCGATGCAGAGTATCCTACTTTCGGCAACGTCTGCCTAACTACAGGAACAGACATCTTGACCCCAGAAAACTTAGAAGCGCTCACAATTTTCAGAGAAGCAGGGTTCAGAATCAGCGACTGCTACTATTCCATGAAACTGGACCTTGCCCACAAACATAGAGACAAATCTTCGCTCAAAGAACCAACATTTCATCAAACAGAAACAAGCATTGAAATCCTTGCCGGAAATAAAGTCCTAGGGAAAATAAAATGGGACCCAATCGATAACGGAAGAACCTCAATAGACGTGTACGTTGCGCCAACTTACAGAGGAAAAGGCCTAGGAACGGCACTTCTCGAGAAAACCTTGCAGCAACTAGAAACTAAACACGTGAAGGAAATAGAACTCGGCGTAGATGGAAACAACCTTCCAGCCACAAGACTCTACAGGAAATTCGGTTTCACAGTGGTCAAAACGCATTTCTATCTCATTGCTTCTTTTGATCGTTATCCACACCGAACAGACCTGACGGCTGCGAACCCGACATCTGTCACGCCATAGTGGAAGGGTTCAAATCCCCTAGTTCACTCTAACATCGCCATCACTGATTCACTGTCCACTTTTTTATAGTGGTCATCACATACGTTTCCTGAAGATCTTATTTTCGAAATCGCAGACGTACTCGAATTCAGCTTCAACTAGCTTACGGGATATTCAGACAGAAAGGTTTATTTTGGAATATCCCCTCCCCCATGAGGGGATAGATCATGACTCAGAGACACAAAAGTAGAAAGGAAGTTGCAGACAGACTATCCAAGATAGAAGGCCACGTTCATGGTATAAGGAAAATGGTTGACGAGGACCGGGGTTGCTCAGATCTCCTAATACAGATAGCAGCTGTAAGGTCTGCCTTGGACAAGGCGGCAAAGATCATTTTGGAAGATCACATGGAAACATGCTTGCTTGAAGCCGTGAAGACTGGAAAAGCCGATGAAAGCATGGCAGAGCTCAAAGAAGCGCTTTCCAAATTCCTCTAGCGCAATAAGCTTCGCGTTGAATGCATGAGCGAAGGAATGCATCTGATCGAAAAATGGAAAATTGCGGTAGTATCCTCGTGTATTGCCATTGCTTTGACAAGCTGGCTTTCGTCAGTATTATCGATTTTTCCGGAAGTAGTAAGCATCGATCTCGCCTTGGTTGCAGCTGTTGTTGGAGCTTCGTTCATAGCAACTAGCGCCGCGGCCTCTTTGCTGGATGGTGTCTTCGGCGTGGATGTCCTTGCTACCACTGCCGTCGTTGTTTCAATTGCTGTCGGCGAGTACTTAGCAGCAGCTGTAATCGCGATAATGCTTGGAGGAGGCGAAATCTTCGAAGACTTTGCTTCAGACCGAGCTTCGAATGCGATTCAGAAGTTGATAGAAGCTTCTCCAAAAACAGCCATCGTAATCAGAGATGGGAAAGAGATCGAAGTGAAAATCGATGAGGTGAAGATAGGAGAGACGGTGGTGGTCAAACCTGGCGGGAAAATTCCGGTTGATGGCATCGTCTTGAACGGTCAGGCTACTGTGAATCAGTCACCTGTAACTGGCGAGTCAATGCCCGCAGAAAAATCTAGAAATGATAAAGTTTACAGCGGAACCATTGTCCAGCTTGGAGCTCTAGTGATTGAAACAACAGCGATAGAAGAACAAAGCACCTATGGCAAGATCATACGGATGGTTGAAGAAGCTGAGAAGAACCGTGCCCCAATAGAAAGAATCGCAGACAAATATGCAAAACACTTCACTCCGATAATCCTCGTTTTGGGCATAGGAGTGTACGCGCTTACAGGAGACCCACTCAGACTGGCTTCAGTTTTCGTCATCGCATGCCCATGTGCCTTAGTTCTGGCAACTCCCACGGCAATCGCGGCAAGCATAGGGAATTCAGCAAGAAAAGGAATACTGATTCGCAACGGAGAAAGCTTGGAGAAACTAAGCGGCGTCGATACATTAATTCTCGACAAAACTGGCACGATTACAAGAGGTCGTCTTCAAGTAATTCAAATCGTAGGGTTCAAAGGTAACTCCGAGTCTGAGATCATGAAGCTCGCACTTACAGCCGAAAAGCTGTCAGAGCATCCGGTAGCGCAGGCAATAGTTAGCAGAGCGAAGGAGATGAAGGTTGAAGCAGAAGAAGCAAAGTCCTTCAAGGTTCACCCCGGCTTAGGAGTCGGAGTTGAGTGTAAAGGAGACCGCATAATCGTGGGCAACGAGAAAATGCTGAGAGAATACTCTGTGTCTTTGGGCAACGATGAAATGAGCCATCTGACAGAGCATGCGAATGCAGGGACAACAATCTTCGTGGCAAGAAACCATGACGTAATCGGAGCGATATTGTTGTCAGACACCCTAAGAGACGAGGCTAAAGACGCTCTAAACAAGGCCAAGATTAATGGCGTGACAAAAACGGTGATGCTGACCGGCGACAACGAGCGCATCGCAAAATTGGTGGGAAATCAGATAGGCGTTAATGAAATCAAGTCTGACTTAATGCCCTCTGACAAAGTGGACTATGTGAAAGAGCTCCGCGCCCAAGGTCACCACGTTGCCATGGTAGGCGACGGCATCAACGATGCACCAGCACTGGCTAGTTCCGATGTGGGAATTGCAATGGGTTTGACAGGAACAGACGTATCTATCGAGACAGCGGGCATAGTCCTTGCAACAAACGATCTTCACCGAATTCCAAAACTATTCAAGATTGGCAGGGCAACAATGAGGACAATAAAGGCTAATATTGTGATTGCGATGGCTGTTAACGTTCTCGGAATCGCTTTTTCAATGTATGGCGTCCTTCCGCCTTTGCTGGCGTCCCTAGTTCACGAGAGCAATGCTCTAGTGGGTCTTTTTAATTCGCTCAGGCTTCTAAGCGTGGATTGATTTCGGTTGACTTCAGTTGACTTTACAGATTGAGAAGTCAACGCAGGATAGAAGATGAAACATTGAGAACCGCGCGCTTCTGCGGATGATTGTCCGCTAGAATAGCTGAATCAGGAAAACTATCAGAGCTGCAGAAGCCCCAGCAGTAAGCATCATCAATCCGTAGAACCACCAGCTTCCCTTGGCTACTTTCCCAAGATATGTGCCTAGTGAAAAGAGCGTTGCTAACGCGAATATCATAGAGGCAATGTAAGCATTCCATATTGTTATCCATCCCGTAGGAACAAGCAGGAAAGGTGCAAGGGAAATGATTGCGGTCAAGGCTGGAGACAAACCGTCAACAAGTGCTACATAGAAAGTGACAAATCGTGCTGCGTCGTAATGTATCTGCTCAACATTGTCATTTGTTGCTGCTTCCATTTCTTTCAAATGACCTTCTCTTTCAGCTCTTTCAGCCATATAAGCTCCAAAGAAGCCTGAAAGTCCCATTGCCAAGCTAGCTGCCAATCCTGCCAAGATTACTATGTTAGAGTTTGCGACTCCCGCTACCCAAGAGCCCAAGACTATACCAAACACCGTCATTGCGCCATCAAAGCCATTCAGAACAAAGTATCTTCTGGCTATGCCGCTTGCTTTCGTTATGTGTAAATAGACCTTTGCTTTCTCGATGAGACTGGAGAGTTTACCCAAATTGTACCTCGTCACCGAACATGAACCGCACGGGAGGTTCGGGTCGTATCTGGTTCTAATAGTATTGAACGCTCAATAAATATCTTAGTGCTTGCGAACTAATGAGATTGAATGTGCTTGTGTTCACAACTGCTGTAGTTACGCATGATGTAGCGCGACAGTAGTTTCACGCTAATCCGTTAAGGATGCATAAAGAGCATCCAAAACAACTATACCTTTTTCTAATGTTTCGTTGTCTGTCTTTGAATCCTTTTCCAAGCCTTTGAGAATGTAGCACAGGCCCAAAGTTTCCTTAAACCTCACCTTTTCTGGATTCTCTTCTGCATTGATTTCGAAATCGTGAATAAATCTTCCTATCTTCAAGGCAATCCGGTCCCGTATGCTGTATTCTTCCACTATAACATCGTATGTCGTTTTTTCCTTTTCAACTGGCTTTATCTCTGCTTTTGGCAATGTGAAGGCTATCGCTCCTTTGGGTATGGAATCATCTCTGGAAATGAATGCAAATCTGGCTTTCTTGTCAATGAACCTCTTGATTAGCCAAGCAGAAGCGCATCGGTCGACATGGGGATTGCGCCGAGTAACCCACAGCATCAGAATCACTCACAAGAAAAAAAGTAAAATGCGGAATTTACTCCTTTAGTTTCTTCCTCAGGAATTCTCTTCGCTCATTCCTATCGATTTTGGCGATTTCATCTTTGTATTTCTCACGGACAAGTTTGAGTTTACAGTTGGTGTAGAGAGCGTCGTAGACTGGTCTAGCCTTTTCTATTGCTTCATAATCGTCCCTAGATACAATACCTATTCCTGTCATAATTGCTTCTAGTCCTGCCGCTTCGTGGGCAGTTTCCATCTTGTCAGTGTCTGCAGCTCGGACGATTTTAGCAAGCTCCAAGACTGCTGGGTCACGTATTTTGTATTTTTCAACTATGGCATCGAAACTGCATTTCTCGCCATGATGGGTTAGCTCGATGTTTGGTGCATCGTATGGTATCACTTTCTCCTTCTTGACAACTTCCTCAATCTTCTCTACTGGAACGAAGATGAATTCAGCCTTGGGGTCAACGAATCTCTTAATTAGCCATGGACAAGCTGTTCTGTCAACGTGCACGTATTGTCTCGTCACCCATTTCACTTTCTTTCACCAATTGCACTTACGAATATTGGACTAATAAGCCCTTCACAATCTGAACCATAATGGAAGTGGTAGTCATCGTACACGCGGCTCAGACTACTACTTCTAGAGCGAACCCACTTCGGTGTTATTACTTATTCCAAGCGAAAGTTAACGACTCATGAACCACAAACCTGCCTCTTCCTTCAACATAGCCAACATGGAGAAGTTGTTGTTGTGACAAGGCAACTGCAGAGACCGACAACAACTTTGACTCTGCCACCGCTCACATCCAGTCAACATAGAAGAAGTCGTACAGCACAGTCCAGCGTGTACAACTGCAATTGTCCAACGCAACCCGCAATATTCCGGATGATGTCGTCACCGGGAACAATCGTATGACGATGTCCACACAGCTTCAGCCAAATCTGCACGCAGTGATGATGAAACTATAGCGCAAGCTAACTTCATCACGCACACAAACAGACTGCGTTTGCGTGTTCAAGTACAACTGTTCCAACCTGCCCACTGCCACAATAATAGTAGAAGAAGGCTAAAGGGAATTGGCGCCTTCTTCTTTTGAAATTCATTTTCCCGCAACGCCGTTAAGTGACGCATGTTAGTGTTTCTTAAGGCACCGTCAACACTACCATCCAATCTGCCGCACACACCCACAAGCCATACATGTTGATGTTTATACTTCCATCTGCCCGAACCACATTTTTCTTTTTAAATAGACAAAAACCATAAATGCCAACATGATTCACCATTTCAACAACACAATAAACCAGAGGTTGCCATCCACCCATGTTTAGTTACACCAGTCTATTCAAAGACGAATCCAAACTCGACATAAACTACGTACCCCCACGCCTACCCCACAGAGAAACCCAACTCAACCTACTCAACCAGTTCTTCAGGTTCGCAGTTGAAACACCGGGCAAAATGACCCAACGCATACTCGTAGTAGGCAAGGTGGGCAGCGGCAAAACCGTGTTAACACAGCTTTTCGGACAAAACATAACCCGCGAAGCACAAAAACGCGGCATCAACCTCCACTACGTACACGTGAACTGCCGCGAATGCAAAGGCAGCCTCTTCATGATAATCCAACGCATCGTCCTAAAATTTCACCCAAACTACCCCAGACGCGGCTACTCCGCCCAAGAACTACTCCAAACCTTAATGCAGGTTCTCGACGACCAAAAAGCCCACCTCATCCTCACACTCGACGAACTAGACGCACTCATCCAAAACGAAGGATCAGACTCCCTATACACACTAACCCGCGTGCAAGAGGACCGCCAAATCCCAGTTCAACGATTATCCATAATCGGCATCGTAAGAGACACCAGCCTGCTCAGCACACTCGACGCCAGCACCCGAAGCACGCTACAACGCAACATAATCAAACTCGACGAATACTCACAACAGCAACTATGCGACATCCTCAACGACCGCGTAACCAACGCCTTCAGAGACAACACCGTGCCACCACAAAGCATCGACCTCATCGCTGAATTAGCCACACTTGAAAACGGAGACGCCCGCTACGCCATAGAACTCATGTGGCGAGCAGGAAAATACGCAGACGCACAAAACGCCCACGAACTCCAACCCGAACACATCCGAAAAGCAGCAGGAAGCGTCTACCCAACGATACGGAAAGACACAATCTCCCTGCTCAGCCTACACCAAAAACTCCTACTGCTCGGCATAGCCCGCCAATTCAAACAGTCCGACTCCGCATACTTGTCCATGGGCGAAGCAGAGACTGCCTACGCCGTAGCCTGCGAAGAATACAATCAGGAGAAAAGAGGACACACGCAACTCTGGAAATACGTTCATGAACTGTCAACCCTAGACATAATCAAAGCCGAGTCCTCAGGCGCAGGTCAAAGAGGCAAAACCACACTGATCAGCCTGCCAAAAATCAGCGCTGCCGAACTCGAAACTGAACTGCGCAAGACACTTGGAGCTTAAAGCCCATGTCCATCGAAACCGTTTTCTCATCCAAAGGCAGAGTCAAAATCCTCAGAATCCTAGTTGAAATAGGTGAACTCAACATCTCCGAAATTGCCCGACGAGCAAAACTCAACTACACCACAACCAACCAGCACCTACAAGTCCTAGAAACCTCAGGCATCGTTAGACACAAAAACTTCGGACGCATACGCATATTCCGCTTCAACAACGAAAACCCACGTGCAAAAAGCATCAAAGAATTAATCGAAGAATGGAACCAGTAAGAGTGGAATAAAACATGACAATGGTAGACGTAACACGCAAGCCTGAAGTACATCGCGAAGCAACAGCAAAAGGACGCATAAGACTAAAACCCGAAACCATACGCAGAATCAAACAAGGCAGAATCCAAAAAGGCGATGTCTTCACCATCGCCAAAACCGCTGGAATACTAGCCGCAAAGAGCACAAGCTCACTCATTCCACTGTGCCATCCGCTTCCCTTAACGAGCGTAAACGTAAACCTAGGAATACTAAGCGACTCTGCAGTTGAGGCTGAAGCCGTGGTCAAGACAAGGGCGCAGACAGGCGTAGAAATGGAAGCGTTAACAGCAGTTGCCGTCGCGTTGCTCACAGTCTGGGACATGACCAAACAATACGAGAAAAATGCCAAGGGGCAGTATCCTGACACAGCAATTGAGGATATCCACGTTGCGCTAAAGGTTAAGCAGCAATGAAGAGGAGAAGTCGAATACTTGGCTGAGACTTCAAAGAAACACAAGGAAAAAGCACCTAAAAACCTCAGCTTCGCAATTGTCACTATAAGCACAAGCAGATACAAAGACTCGCAAGCCGGCAAACAGGTCGCAGATGAATCGGGCGAATTGATTATCAAAACTCTGCGAGAACATGGGCACACAGTAGCCGAGCAGCAGCTAATAACTGACAACAAAGGCATTATACAGAAAACCATCCGCCGAATGCTGAACTCTCCCAAGATTGACGCCGTAATAACATGCGGAGGAACAGGAATTACACCGGCAGACGTCACAATAGAAGCAGTTGAACCCCTGATAGAGAAAGAACTGCCTGGCTTCGGAGAACTCTTCAGACACTTAACATACCAAGAGATAGGCTCAGCCTCTGTAATGAGCCGAGCAATGGGCGGAGTTGCACAGGGAAAAGCGATTTTCTGTCTTCCCGGGTCGCCGCACGCTGTTAAACTGTGTCTTGAAAGACTTATATTGCCCGAAACGGCGCATATTGTTCTCCACGCCCGTGGAACATAAGAGGCAGAGAATTGCTCTACGACAATTGCGGGCGGCCTACGCTCAATCTTCGAATTTCCTTAACTCAGCGCTGCAACCTCAGGTGCGTCTACTGCCACAGAGAGGGACAGTTCCCAGGCTTGGTCATGCCCGAAATGTCGACAGAGGAGGTTGTGCGAATTGCCCGCGTGGCTGTGTCTTTGGGCATGTCACGTATAAAATTGACTGGCGGCGAACCACTGCTGCGTTCTGACATTGTAGAAATCGTTCACGGCATCGCCACGATCCCTAATTTGCATGACTTATCGATGACAACCAACGGCGTCCGATTGTTCAATTTAGCTGACGCTCTAACTGCAGCTGGCTTGAAACGCATCAACATCAACCTTCCATCATTGGACGCCAAAACCTATTCCTTGGTGAACGGCGGCGATTTAAACGAGGTTTTGAACGGCGTTGGAGCCGCTGTGAAAGCTGGTTTGCATCCAGTTAAACTGAACATGCTAGTCTTGCGCGGTGTAAATAATGGTGATATCCCTAAGATGATCGAATTCGCGCGTCAGAGCCGAGCCATTTTGCAGTTGATTGAGCTGGAACCCGTTAACGTCAACGACGATTTTTACAAGGAACATTATTTTCCGCTAGACGATTTCGAGACAGAGTTGAAGAAGCAAGCCACAGATGTTCAGACCCGAGGCGACATGCAGAATAGGCACGTTTACTCTCTGCCTGGAGCGAAGGTTGAAGTGGTGCATCCCATCGAAAACACAGAATTCTGCAGCCGATGCACACGGTTAAGGGTCACCAGTGACGGCAAGCTGAAGCCATGCCTCATGGTGAACAACAACCTCGTCGACGTTTTGACGCCTATGCGAAAGGGCGCCTCTGAAGAAGAACTGGAAAGACTGTTTATTGCAGCTGTTAAGCGTCGTGAGCCATACTATAAACTATTAAAGCGCGACTGAGGCAAGCGTCCTTGGCTTGCTACTTGACTGCCGTGACTTTCCAGTAGTGAGGTTTTGTTCTGAGGTGTTTTATTTCTGTCTTAGAAAAACGGGCAAGCAGTTCTGAGACTTTCTGCCTTGTGAAGAAGTGGTGTAGCTCCGCAAACTGCCTTTCTTCGAAAGCCTCAAGCATCTTAAATGTGTTGGCTTCCACCATCTCGCCTTTGCCGTATCTAGGGTCCTTAACCGAAGCGAGGTTCGCCAAGAATGTGCCATTTCTCTTCAAGATTCTGTGAATTTCATCTACGGTCTCTTCAATGTCCCTGCTGACAGCGTGATGCACAACGCTTACGCTGATCACGGCGTCGAATTGATTGTCTTTGAATGGAACATGAGTCATGGCGGCTTGCACAAGCCTCACTTTTCCTAGGTTTTCTTCCCTAGCCCATTCTTTGGCAATTCTTAGAGCACTCTTAGAGACATCGACTCCGACAACATCAAAGCCATTTCTAGCCAAATAGACGGAGTGTCTACCAGCGCCGCATCCCAAATCAAGCACAAACTCGATACCTTGATTCTTGAAGGTTGGCAAAGCCTCAACGACGAAGGAAGCAAACTTCCTGTATCTTTTTGGCAGTTCTCTAAGCGTGGCGTAGTATTTTTCCCATGAACCACTGATTTCTGAACGACCTCCATAGATACGACTCATTAGCTGTTCGTCGCAAACCTTTTCTCTTTTCTCCTTAAAGTAGCTTATTGGACAGAGGGCGCTAGCCTTGAGCAAGCTTGTTTTCACGACTGTCCTAAATGATGTATTAAGTGGCATCGACTTTCGTGTGGTTCTCAATGAAAGCGACAGCGCACAGCTTTACCAAGAAGTTCTCTACTTTTTCGGCTTGGTTGGAGCAACAAACGTATGCGAGGCTTTAGACGTTGCTTGGCGAGATCCCTACAACCAAAACGAGATGAGAGAATTCATACTGGCTTGGCTCAGGAAAAAAGCCAAGAAAACTGTTAAAGCAACGGGGGTCGTTTGAAAAGCTCCTTGGGCATTTTCTTGCATGGGAGAATTGTCCTACAGCTCACGTTTGAGCTACCAAGAATAGATCTGATAAATTCGAGCAGTCTAAATCTAGCTTATAGATTCTTATGGTAGCCTAAGCCATAATAGGAGCGTGAAGTCAGGAGGTGAATAATGGTGATTGAAAAGCTATATCACATTACGTTTCCCGTATCTGACATAAAAGAGACTGTAGCATTCTACGAAAAAACCCTTGGGCTTAAGAAGAGAGGCGAATGGCCTAACTACGTGGAATTTGACGTTGGAGGAGTGCATTTTGGCTTCGAACAAAAAGGAAAGCTAGAGATCTTTCTAATCGTGGACGACGCAGACAAAGCGTACGAAAGCCTCAAAAAGAAAGGGGTCAGATTTCTCACAGAGCCCAAAAACATGCACTGGGGCGCTCGAGCAGCCACGTTTACTGACCCCGATGGAAACAAGTTCACCATCGAGCATTTCAAGAAGCAAGGCTGCTAGCTTAAGAACAGAGAAGAGACCGACTTGAAACAACTGGTAAAAGAAGGATTGATTGAATGGCTACTCGGCGGTGAACCTTGGGTAGTCTACCGTACACTGGTTGATCTTCTAGACAAGGATGAAAAAGAAAAGGCGGTCACAAAAGCCCGTGCAGCAGTCCCTGAGCACACACTCATAAAGAAAATCTTCAACGGTCTAAACAAAGATGGTTACTGGGGAACACCGAAAGACATTCACACTTGGTGGCCAAGGAAGAATACTACCTTCTGGCTGCTCCCAGTGTTAGCAGATTTTGGTTTCACCGCAGAAGATAAAAGGATCGCCCGAGCTTGTGAATACGTGTTTAGCACGCAGCTTCCTTTTGGTGGATTCGGTTGGGACCCGCCGACTCACGCCCACGATTGCCACACCGCTATTTTAACAGAATCATTAGCGAAACTGGGCTTTCTTCGAGACCCTAGACTCCAAAAAGCCTATGAATGGCTCATTGAAAGGCAGCGCCTTGACGGCGGATTCTGGTGCAAAAACACAGGGCAGATCGGTGGACCTCGCGAGAAAGAGCCAAGTTGCGCTATGGCAACAATGTTTGTGCTTGGAGCATTAGCTCAAAATCCCGAATTTCTAAAAAGTGAAGCTGCAAAAAAAGGGGTCGATTTTCTCTTCAGATGCTGGGAAAACCGGGGAAAGATAAGATACGCAGGTCATGATAGTCAGGTTGGGACTGATTGGGAGAAATTAAAATACCCCTTTATCGACTACAAAATCCTGAAGTTTCTGGATGTTCTCTCGCAATTTGAACAAGCTGGGCGCAGGCTTCGAGAATCAGAAATGACAAGTCTGCTGCTTTCAAAGCGAGACAGCAAAGGAAGGTTTACGCCTGAATCCATCGTGAAAGTGTGGTCTGATTTTGACTTTGGACAGAAAGAGAAGTCTTCAAGATGGATAGCCCTTCTAGCCTTACGAATAGTCAAGAGAATCTCCAGCTGAGTTGTGGGCTCACGCACTCAAGATCCAAATCACTTATCGTCATTGGGGCCAGAGTCGTCATCGCCCACAGACACAGAATAGCGCAAAGCCAAAATAAAAACCATACTCCGAAGCAAATCCTTCAAATCCTTAAAGCCATCAAATAAACAAAAGGTGAAGCAAATTGGACGTTAAAGCCACAATCGACAGGTTGCCAAGAGTCAGGCTAGCAAATCTTCCAACTCCGTTAGAAGAGATGCCGCGCCTTTCGAAAGTGTTGGACGGCCCAAAACTGTGGACAAAAAGAGACGATTATACAGGCTTGGTTTTCGGTGGAAACAAGGTGAGGAAGCTTGAGTTTGAAATGGCAGACGCGATACAAAAAGGCGCTGACTGCATAGTTGCGGGCGGAGTTGTCCAATCCAATCATGCATGTGCAACAGCCGCTGCTGCCAGAAAACTTGGGATGAAGGCTGTTTTGCTCTTGCGGGGTGAAAAACCAGAAGCATACAGAGGTAATGCGCTGCTTGACCGCATTTTAGGCGCAGATATTAGGTTCTTTCGTAAAGAATGGCACGAAATGGGCGAGGTGACGAGAAGCGTTGTGGAGGATCTGAAAGCGAAGGGCTATAATCCGTACGTCGTGCCCTTCTCCTCTCCACGGGGTTCAGTTGCCTATGTCAACGCACTTCTCGAGCTAGTTTCGCAAGCCAAAAGCAAGAACGTGAAAATCGACTACATAGTCCATGCGGCAGGTTCAGGCGGCACACAAGCTGGACTTGTCGTGGGGAAAAAAGCCCTCGACTTGAACATCAATATTATAGGCATAGCAACTGACCCAGAGGATGGTTGGCTCCCTAAAGAAACGTTAGAAATCGCCAGCAAATGTGCAAGCCTACTTGAATTGAACACTTCGATAACCGAAGAAGATGTCACGCTTTTGTATGATTATGCTGGAGGGGGACACGGGGTTCTTACGCAAGAAGTGAAAGACACGATGAAGAAGGTTGCAGAAACTGAAGGCATACTGTTGGACCCTGTGTATACAGCTAAAGCCATGGAAGGTCTCGTAGACTTGGTGGAAAGGAGTCGGTTTGAGAAGCAGGATAACGTTGTTTTCTTGCACACTGGAGGTTTCCCCGCGATATTTGCTTATGAAAGCTATTAGACAGTTCGACTTGTCATTTCTGAGCGAGTCTTTGTGTTGGGTCGTAAACCTAAGGGGACTCAAAAACCACGGCAGGTCTGTGGAGTGATGCTGCGTCGTATTCGTGTTGTTCCTTTAGCTGCTGAAAGCCTGGGCGTGCGTTCAATGTGCACGTTTGTAGAGACTCCGGATGTCAAGGTTCTTGTAGATGCTGGTGTTTCGCTTGGACCGTTTCGTCTAGGTTTTTCGCCTCATCCGAGGGAGTATGGGGCTTTGAAAGCAGCAAGGAAGAGGATTGCTGATGCGGCTGAGAAGGCTGAGGTTGTCACGATTAGCCATTACCATTTCGATCATCACACTCCGTCTTACACCGACTGGTTTCTCCACTGGTCGTCAGACGAAGTTGCAAGACAAATCTACGAAGGCAAGGTTGTTTTGGCCAAGAGTTATCGAGACAATGTGAATTTTAGTCAGCGACATCGAGGCTGGGTGTTTGCGCATACAGGTGGAAAGTACGCTGAGAAACTAGAATATGCAGACGGCAAGGAATACTTGTTTGGCGACACTAGGATTCGGTTCTCCGAGCCGGTTGTTCACGGCGAGCCGGACGCAGAGCTTGGATGGCTGTTGATGACCACTGTTGACTATGATAATGAACGAGTGTTGCTAACATCAGATGTGCAAGGTCCAATGCACTCTGCCACGCTCAAAATGATTCTAGATGAAAATCCAAAGACTGTCGTCATCGGTGGGCCACCAGCATATCTAACAGGACTAGTAAAACAAGAAAACATTCAAGTCGGCTTGCAAAACTTGGAGAAAATCGCCCAGAGCGTGCCCACAACTATTCTGGATCATCACCTTCTCAGGCAAGATGACTGGCGTGAATTAGTTCAACCAGCCTTTAATGCAGCTGAGAAAGCTGGGCACTCGGTTTTAACTGCTGCTGAGTTCTTGAAAAACGAGAATGTACTGCTTGAGTCCAGACGGAAAAAGCTTTATGAAGTTGAGCCTCCGAGCGCAGAGTTCGAGAAATGGATGCGCATGCCCATCTCAAGACGGAAGATTACTCCTCCACCAATATAGCCCATAGGCTATGTGTAAACTCTGTCGAACGTTAATGCAATATTGTTGACTTGTTACTGTAAAATAGTGAAGGTCAATTCTGCACCTATTGACGTTTATGTGCAAACGTTCTTGGATTGATGTAGAGCAGTTCTTCGGTGAACCATGAGCAAGCGCCAAGTGTCTCGGATATCATAATATACGCTAGGTGGTGGACACGCAGGCAGCAAAGCATGTTGATTTTGACTTAGAAATTGAAGTGAAAAAGGCTGAACTACTTCTGTTTTGGCAGTTCTTTCTTCAGCATCGAAACACTTGAGATTTCGCATAGCAACGCGACGGGCATCCACCTTTTTTTCTATTTTTGAGAATCGTAGAAGCTTATTTTCTGAGGGTTTGGTGCGGCCGCCGGGATTCGGACCCGGGTTGTCGGCTTGGGAAGCCGATGTCTTAACCAAGCTGGACTACGGCCGCCCTGATCTGTGATTCTTTGACAGCTATTGCTTTATGAGCGATCTGCAAATAAAGGTGTATTTTATTCATCTGAGGGTTCTTGGAGCGCGATCGTGTTGACTAAAAGGGTCATTTCGGGAGTGCATTTCTGGCAGGGAAACGAGGCTTGCGCAGAGGGCGCCTTGGCAGCTGGCTGCCGCTTTTACGCTGGTTATCCTATTACGCCTGCAAGTGAAATTGCCGAGCATATGGCTTTGCGGTTGCCTCAGTTGGGTGGTTTAGAGGTTCAGATGGAGGATGAGATGGGGTCGCTTGGCGCTGTTATCGGTGCGAGCTGGGCTGGAGCCAAAGCAATGACTGCCACATCTGGTCCTGGCTTCAGCTTGATGCAGGAGATGATCGGCTACGCGTTTATGACTGAGACGCCTTGCGTGGTTGTTGATGTTCAACGGGCTGGACCGTGCACGGGGCAGGCTACGAAAGTGGGTCAAGGTGACGTTATGCAAGCTCGTTGGGGTATTCACGGCGACTATGCTTCTATTGCTTTGGCGCCGAATTCAGTGCAGGAATTGTTTGACTTGACTGTACGTGCTTTTAATTTGGCTGAGACTTTTCGGACGCCTGTGATTGTTCTAAGTGATGAGATCATTTCGCACATGCATGAAAGCTTAATTGTGCCTACTGATGAGCAGATTGAAGTTGTTGACCGCAGGAAGCCGAGGAAAGGTGACTCGAAGTTTTTCATGTTGCCTGAGGTGGCGCCGATGCCGTCTGTTGGCGAAGGGTTCAATGTTGCCGTCACAGGTTCAACGCATGATGAAACCGGGCGCAGGTTCACAGCGGACCAGGCTGTGCATCAGCGATTGGTAAGAACGCTTACCGATAAAATCGTGACCAATGCTGACAAAATCGTGGACTTCGAAGCTCACGATGTGGACAACTGCGATGTTGGCGTGGTCTCGTTTGGATGTACATCGAGAGCTATGTACGAGACTGTTGAATTGGCTGAAGAGAAGGGAGTAAGAGTTGGGTTTGTTCGACTCAAGACTATTTGGCCTTTTCCTGAGAAGATTGTCCAAGAAATAGGGCAGACTGCAAAAAAGATCGTTGTGCCAGAATTGAACATGCGCGAGTTGTTCTACGAAGTTGAGCGTGTTGTTAAAGGCGCTACGCCAGTGGCTTCGGTCAACAAGGTGGGCGGCGGAGAAATGATCACGCCTGAAGAGCTACTGGCTGAAGTTTTGAGGAGCGTGAAATAATTGGCAGTGGCTGAACCCTTTAGCATGAAGCGGTACCTGCGCCCAGACTTGACGTTGCCTTTCTGTGTGGGTTGCGGGTGCGTCAATGTGATGAGCAGTTTCCTGCGAGCAGCATATGAGCTTGGACACAAAGACCTGAATAAGTTTGTGTTCTGCAGCGGCATAGGTTGCTCTGCTTGGATTCCCTCGCCTTATCTGATGGCTGATTCGCTTCACGTTCTTCATGGTCGAAGTATTCCAGTTGCGATGGGCGTGAAACTCATGCGTCCCGACTTGAACGTTGTTGTGTTTGGAGGAGACGGCGACATTGTTGGAATAGGGCTAAGCCACCTAATCCACGCGGCGCGAAGAAACTTGGACATAACAGTCATAATGGTCAACAACATGATTTATGGCATGACAGGGGGGCAGGTGGCGCCGACAACACCGTACGGCTCCAAAACCACCACTACACCGTACGGTAACTTCGAGTATCCATTAGACGCTACACGTTTAGTTGTAGCCGCTGGCGCCAGTTACGTAGCTAGATGGACAACAGCCCATGGGGAAGAGTTGACGCAGGCCATGAAGAAGGCGATTACAGCTAAGGGCTTCGCTTTCATTGAAGCTGTGAGTCCATGCCCCACAGCGTTTGGACGAAGAGCTGGCTTCAAAGATGTTGCTGAGATGCTGCACTGGTTTAGAGACAACTCCATGCCTTTGGAGCAAGCGTCTAAGATGCCTGAGAAAGAGCTTGTAGGCAAGATTGTTATCGGCGAGTATGTGCATTGCGAAAAGCCAACGCTTACAGATAACATCTACAAGGTTGTGACGGAGGCTCAAAAAGATGCCAATGCCTAAGCGAACCGAAGTCAGAATCGCGGGCTTGGGTGGACAAGGCGTGGTCTTAGCAGGGCATATTCTGGGGAAAGCAGCTGTCTACGACGGTTTACGGGTTGTGCAAACACAGAGTTATGGGGCTGAAGCCAGAGGGAGCGCAGCTAAAAGTGAAGTCATAATATCAAACGAGAAAATCGGGTTTCCAGTGGTAAGAAAAAGCGATGTGCTAGTTGCGATGAATCAAACAGCCCTTGATAGACACCTGAACAACCAAAAGGAAGGCGGAATAATCATACTGGATGCGACCATGATTAAGGAGGCGCCATCAGTTAAAGCCAAGGTTTTCACAGTGGAAGCAACAAGAATCGCTGAAACAGAATTCAAGTCCCGCATCTACGCAAACATGGTCATGCTCGGCGCAATCACAAGAATATCCAAACTAGTGACTCCGGCTGCAGTCGAAAAGGCAATCGAAGACACGTTTACGGGAGAGGCTAGAGAAAAGAACACTGCCGCGTTCAGGGCTGGGCTGAACCTGGCTTAATGAAATGCGCCAAATCCTTAGTTTAATGCTCTATCATTCTTTCTCTTCTTAAGAAATCGCCTACGTCAGACACGTTCTTTACGGCAACTTTGGGCTTGTCCTTTCCTTCTTCTAAGTTGTGCAGTATTTTGCCGAAGCCCAAGCATTCGCCACTCTTGTTTATGACAAGGGTATGAGCACTCTTTTTGCTTGAACCGATCACTTGTACTACACCTCGTTTGAACACGTCTCTCCCAACAATGAACAGCCATTCAGTCCTGTCGTCAACAATTATCTTGTTCGCCTCTTTTCTCTTTGCTATCATGGCTAGAAGGTTGAAGCTTGGAAAGAAGACGCCGCGCCTTTTTTTCCCCAGATAAGTGCCAGCATAAAAGAAATCTTCAGAAACTATCTTCGTCAATCTCTGGGTTAGGAGAAAGTATCTACCCTGCCTTTCAACGATCAAGGTCTCGTCTAGTTTCAAGCTTGTTCCGAAGCGGCTTACAAAATCAATTATGTGCTTCATTATGGATCAACTCGCTTTTTGAGTTTGCAGACGAAGAAGCCCTGAGTTTGTGTGGGCCAGATTCTTCTGCAGTTGGCTATTGAGCTACCAAGCGGCTTTCCCAGGACTTCCGTGGGCGCTGTTTCTCCGTAACATGTTACTGGTTCAGCTTGAACGTTAAGGTGTTTTGTCGCCCAGTCAATGTTTAACTCGTTTTCCTCTGGTTCTAGGCTGCAAGTTGAGTAGACGATCTCACCGTCGTCGCGCAGGATTCTGACTGCTTCAGCTAAGATTTGTCTCTGCAGTTCCGCGTTTCTTTGCACGTCTTCGATTGTTCTTCTTCGAAACCACTGTTTGTCTGTGGCGAAGTTGCCCGAGCATGGAACGTCTAGCAGTATGCGATCAAACTTGATTTTCAGCTGAGAAGCATGTCTGGCATCCATGTGGTATGCAATTGTGTTTTTGATGTGGCACCGTTCCAAATGGTTTGCGAGGGCTGTGAGCCTTCGTTTCTCAACGTCTAAGGCGATTATTACGCCTGTATTACGCATCAGATCAGCCAGTTGTGCTGTTTTGCCGCCTGGAGCTGCACAAGCATCAAGAACCGTTTTGCCTTCTAGGTCGGTGAATAGTGTTGCGGGGATTTGAGCAGCTGCTTCTTGAATTGAATAATAACCTAAGAGGTACTCTGTTGTTGCTCCGACTGAGAACGGTGATTTGCGAATCCAATATGCGTGTGAAAGAAAAGGAATCGGTTCAAGCTTGATTCTTCGAGACTCGAGTCTCCTTACAAGGTCTGTCTCTCCAACGTTATTTATGTTGATTCTGATCGCCTGCTTCAACTCAACAGGCTTGTAGTTCCAGCCCAGTTTGTTATAGCGGTCAACGAAAAACTGTTTACCAGACATCAGCGATTAGAATGGGCTGTTGTCATAAAAGCTTGGCGTTCTTCGCATTACTAGTTCCTTCGGATTTCTGTTCTTAGTTTTGCAGTTGACTTATTGCACCACTTATTGTTCTGACTGATTTTTCAAACTGCTTGCATGTTTCAGGTTTGAGTCTGAGTTGCAGGATTCTTTCAACGCCGTTTCTGCCGAGAACCACGGGCACACCTATTGAAACATCTGAGACGCCGTATTCGCCCTGCAAGTACGTGGAGACACTCATTACTCGGTTGCGTCCTCTCAAAACTGCGTCAACCATTATGGCTATGACTACGCCTGGCGCATGGGTGGTGGCGCCTTTCAGCTTGATGACATCAGCACCTGAGGCTCGCGTCAGATCCACTATGTTTTCAACTTGTTCTTTGGGGAGCAATTCGGTTATGGGTATGCCTGAGACTGATGCGTACTCGACGAGTGGCACCATGGAGTCGCCGTGCTCGCCTATAACCAAGGCGCGTATGTCCTCTCGTGACACTTTCAACTCCATTGCGATATAAGACCTGAAACGCATGGTATCGAGGATGTTGCCCATGCCGAAAACTCTGCTTCTCTCAAACCCCGACTCCTTGTACGCCACATAAGTCATGATGTCAACAGGGTTGGTCACGACCATAAGCTTACACTCAGGCGCGTAGCGTACAACCTCTTTCACCGCTGACCTAACGATTCTGGCATTCTCATTCATGAGTTCAAGTCGACTCATCCCAGGCTTTCTGCCAGCACCAGCAACAAGAACAACAACTTCGGAACCAGCAATCTGACTGAAGTCGCTGGTGCCCACAACCTTACCGTCAAACTCAATCGCCGGCGCAGCTTGCATCATATCCAATGCTTCGCCTTTAGCCAAATTCTCAACAACATCCACCAATACGACATCGCTGATTCTAAACCTCAGGATATTGAAAGCCGCAGAGGTTCCAACCCTGCCCGCACCTATGATAGAAATCATCGTCGCATCACTTCTGTGACTAAGCCCCTATTTGAACGGACTCTTGATTATTTGGTTTATGTTTAAGATTATCCAGCAGCGATCTGAATGATGATGACACTACAGCAACTGATCAATCATCAACACGCACACAACCCACAACCTCAACAAAGAAGTAGTAGTCATCAAACACGCGGCGCAGACAACTACTTCTGAGCAAAGCCACCTCGGTATTATTACAGTTTCTAAGCGGAAGTTAATAACATCTGAAACAGAAACCGCTACAAACGGTCTGCGTTTGCACGTTCAACTACAACTGTCCAAGCACAGCTCCGAGCAACACCGCCCCGCAACCATCACAACATTGGAAGAAGACGGGCTTAAGCGATACTCTCCTTCTTCTTGCACACAATCTTTCACGCAGAGCAAGTCAACATGCTCAATCGCCACGCATGCCAACATGAAACGTCACGCTAAACAACATTCACGCGCACGCAAAAACAGCGAAAACAGAACCCAAACCACAAACAGAAACCGCATCAGCGCCCACAACGCAAACCGATGCCACGCCTTCCACGCACAGAAAATTTTTCCCAGCGCATACTAACCGTCAATCTATTATACCCATTAACTAGACAATACATTATACGAGGCAAAACAGTTGCAGGAACAAAAAAACGTCAAATGGATACTAATAATCTCAATAATCATGCTCCTACCATCCATTGTAATGGGATTCGCCCTCTACCCCTACTACTATTATCCGACAAGAACACCACCTGACCCATTAACCACGCTCACACTCTACATAAACCGAATCAGCACACTGCTCTTCATAGCCACAATCACAACAGGCACACTGGCAACTGTAGGATTCCCACGCAAAAACATGATGACCACAGCCTCAATCTACCTATTCACCGCCGCCATGGCACTACTCTTCATCACAATGGTGAAACTCCTATTCACCTTCCCCTCAGCACCCTAGGCTCGCAACCAACAGCGTAGGATATTCGCAGTGGAAACATCAATGCAGGAAGAGAAAAACGTCACCACGATACTCATCGTATCGTTAATACTACTCTGGATAGCATGGCCCGCCCCACTGACTACTTTCTTCGGCAGCTTTCTGCTCGGCTTGCCGGTCTATCAACTTCCACCCAGCTACACGGCAATTGAACTTGCTTGGTATTACATAAATCGCCTTCACATATTGGCCTTCATACTCACAATAACCTTCGCCGCACTCCACCAAGCTAACATGGGAAGAAAACAGCTGCTCTACAGACTTTCAGTCTACCTGTTCATCATTTCGATGACATCATTCTTCATAACCTTCGCTCAAATGCTCATAGGCCTTCCCTACAGATAACGTCGATTAGCCGGAAAAGAACGCTTAAATCCAGCAACTCACAGCGGCAATAATGATGCTCCTCACATCCTTCGACCCTTGGCGCTCGACGCTGTGCACCTGCCTCAACAAATTAACCTTCAACCCGTACACGGGCTGCGACCACAAATGCATCTACTGCTACGCCACCAGCTACATCCCAAGCTTTCAAAACTGCAGACCCAAGAAGGACCTAATCCCCAGACTCGAGAAAGAGGCGCAACAACTCAAAGGACAACTAATCAGCATCGCCAACTCCAGCGACCCCTACCCAACAATAGAACAAAACCTCAAACTCACCCGACAATGCCTCCAGATACTCTCAAACCACAACTGCCAAATCCAAATCATAACCAAATCAAACCTAGTAACAAGAGACACAGACATCTTAGAAAAAACACCCTCGATAGTCGCTTTGACAATAACCACAGATAACAACAACCTAGCCAAACAACTCGAACCTGACGCGCCACCGCCCTCACAGAGACTACAAGCCATAGAAACCCTAGCCCGAAAAAACATCCCAGTATGCGTCAGAATAGACCCAGTAATACCATCACTAAACGACAACCCACAGCAACTCATCAAAACAATAGCCGCGCTAGGCGTCAAACACGTAACAAGCTCGACCTACAAAGTCAAACAAGACAACTGGAAACGATTCAGCCAAACCTTCCCCACAACAGCAAAGCAACTGCAACCACTCTACTTCAAGAACGGAGAAAGAATAGGCGGATACCGATACCTGCCGAAAGAACTACGATACAATCTAATGAACCGCATCAGAAAACAAACCCAGCAGGCAGGAATGACTTTCGGAACATGCAGAGAGGGCTTCCCCCAGTTGAACACAGCCACGTGCGATGGAGCCGAATACTGCCAGCTTAGGCACTAGGCAAGTGGATTTCTAGCTTTTACTCAAGCAGCCGCCAAACAGCCGCCGCTAACAATCCCCCAAGGATGGGCGCTGCCCAAAACAGCCATAACTGAGACAGAGCCGTGCCACCGACAATCACTGCTGGACCCAAGCTTCTCGCAGGGTTCACCGAAGTGCCTGTGATAGGTATGCCAACTAGGTGAATGAGGACCAAACTCAATCCAATTGAGATGCCTGCGAAGCCTTTTGGCGCTTTCTCACTCGTAGAGCCGAAGATCACAAGCAGGAAAATGAACGTGAGCGCCACTTCAGCAATAAAGGCAGAGCGCATTGAGAACCTGCCCGGCGAAGACGCTTCGTACCCATTCTGCCCCAGACCGCCTGCCGCAAGAGTATATCCTGGCATTCCAATGGCGATTACGTACAGGAGGGCTGCTGCGATTGTAGCACCTGCGCATTGCACAAATATGTAGATCACCGTGTCTTTCACTTTCATTTTGCCTGCCGCTAGCATCGATATGGACACAGCTGGATTGATGTGGCAGCCAGATATTCCTCCGATAGCATACACCATGGCCAGAACTGAGAATCCGAAAGCGAGCGAAATCCCTTCAAAGCCAATGTTTCTCCCGGCCAATACAGCGCTTCCGCAGCCCATCAACACTAGTACGAATGTGCCAACAAATTCTGCGACATATTTCTTCATGTCGCCTACAGTCATCATCTAACAATCCCTCAGAGCATCATACAATTGTAGCTTGTCTCTCAGTTGTTGCTTGGCTTTATATGAATTTTCATGTTTGAAAGAGCGAGAGAATGGTGGGGTTATGGTTCATCTATGAATTTGTTGGCTGTGGGAATTTCGAGGGGGAGCCCTCGTCTTTTTCTTATTTCTTGTATGATTAGATAGGCGGTGCTGGCGGGGATTTTTTCCCAGTGATCGAGGGTTGATTGCCAGAAGGCGTGCCCAGATGTGGCTGAGCGCATCTCAGCGGCTAGGCCGAAGGTTTGGCGTACTGGTATGTAACCCACTATGTTGTTTATTGGTCCTTTTTGTTCTGATGAAGTGATTCTGCCTTTCTGTCGTGTTATTATGCTGCTTACTTGGCCTACCCATTGGGCTGGCGCTGTGACGTTGATCTTGAATATGGGTTCTACCAGTGAGGCTTTGGCTGTTAGAAACGATCCGAACATGGCTCTCCTGGCTGCGGGCATGAGTTGTGCTGGTCCTCTGTGTGTTGGGTCTTCGTGCAGTTGGGCGTCTATTAGTTTTGCTTTTACGCCTCTCATGGGTTCTTCGCATAGGGGTCCGCTTTGGCACGCCCATGTGAAGCCAGATATTATCGTGTCTTTCGCTTCTTGTAGGTATTGCACTCCTTTGGTCGTGTTGATGAGGATGTTTCTGTGTGGCTCGATGGCCCACACTCTTTGTGCTTCTTCAGCCGGCCATCCTGCTTCTTTCTCAAGTGTGGCTGAAACTTGTTTTGGGTTTGTGTCTTCGGTGATTTCGCCTTTTTCGATGAGTTCGATGACTTGGTCTTCTAGTGGTTCGACTTGTATGAGCAGTTTGTTGAGTTTGTTGGGGCTTTTGGCTTGGGCTACGATGCCTTTTGCTGTTACGCTTTCTCTGTAGACAACTATTGGTTTGCCTGTGAGGATTTCGAGGTCGCCGCCTGCGTAGTCTCGTAGGAACTTGGCTGCTATTTCTAGGTGAAGTTCGCCTATTCCGCTCAGTAGGTATTCGCCTGTTTCTTTGCTTATGGTTGCGGTTAGGTTTGGGTCTTCTATGATTAGTCGCTGCATGGCTTCGACTAGGCGTGGCAGGTCTTTTGGGTGTGCTGGTTCTAGGGCTAGTGTGATGACGGGTTCGGAAATGTATCTGATGCGTTCGAAGGGTATCATGATGTCTTTGTGGTTGTAGTCGACTAGGGTTTCGCCTACTCTGGCTTGTTCTGCTCCTAGGAGTGCGGCTATGTTTCCTGCGTTGATCTGGTCGACTATTTCGCGGATTGCGCCCATGTACATGGACACTTGTTGTATGCGGTGGTCTTTTTTGGCGCCGATTAGGTGAATGTTGTCGCCTGTTGTGATTTTGCCTGAGAAGAGTCTGCCTGTGGCGATTAGGCCTGCGTGTGAGTCTGTTTGTGCCATGGTTATGCACATGACTGTTGGTCCGTTGTCGTTGCAGTTGAGCATGGCTTGTCCGATTTTTGAGTCGGTGAGGCCTGTCCAGATTTTTGGTATGCGGTACCGTTGTGCATCTATTGGGTTGGGTAGGTGGTTGACTACCATGTTTAGTATGGCGTTGTGTAATGGTATGGTTTCTGTAAGTTGCTCGTAGGTGCCTTTTTGGTATGCTTCGATGATGTCGTTGAATTTGATGTTGCTTTGTTGTGCTATTTGTAGTGTGAAGCCCCATTTGTGCAGTGCTGAGCCGAAGGCTACTGTGCCGTGTGCTGGGTCTACTTTCCATTGGTTTTGGTATTCTGGTTCTGCGTAGAGTGTGATGAGTTGGTTGAAGTCGTTGATTATGCGTGTTAGTTTTTTTTGGATGTCGGTTGGTGTGAGTCGGAGTTCTTTGATTAGGCGGTCTATTTTGTTTATGTATAGGATTGGGCGTACTCGTTCGTTTAGTGCTTGTCGTGTTACGGTTTCTGTTTGGACCATGATTTCTTCGACGGCGTCTACGACTATGATGGCTCCGTC
>Ga0315309_1000426_pt1 | contig 25476 bp, 22 predicted proteins | sample TDP4_MG_FD_203080 | JGI IMG/M metagenome (GOLD analysis project Ga0315309, IMG submission 203080) | Freshwater sediment microbial communities from Lake Towuti, South Sulawesi, Indonesia - TDP4 | ecosystem: Environmental > Aquatic > Freshwater > Lake > Sediment | place: Indonesia: South Sulawesi...
TGTTCCTTATCGCTCGGTCATAATCACTGTGTAGTGATAGAACAAAAGGCTTCCTGTTTATCTTCGCTGCCAACATAGCTATAAGACCATATTGGAGAGTATTATAGGTCCTTACCAAATCCACCCTATATTTCTTGACAATCCAAATTGCCTTAAAAAATCTCAAAAAAATGCGTATAAATTTTCCCAAAACAAAAGGCACTGGATGAATAATTAGTGTTCCCATCCTGGTCGTAGATCTGTATTTCTTCTCATTGAGAGAAACAATATGAGTCTCGAACTTAAGATTTGGATTGAAATAGTTTTCCCTCTCTTCAAAAGTATATTGGGGAAAATATGATGAAAAATCCTCATTAGGAATGACTCCTATCCTTTCTCCAGTCTCTCTTCTTTTCTTTGCAACAAGACAAATGAAGTTTGCAGAATTTTTCAGCATAGGTAATTTACCGACCCAGTAGTTAATTCTGCTCTCTCCTCGCAAAAAGCTTTTCTCCGCCAAGGATTTTTTCCAAAGTTTAGGAAAGAACGGAAAAAAATAGTACACAATCCACCCACCCCATAGCCCATAGGTGGCCATGTATTCCAAGCGAAACCCGCCTTTTTCCAATAAAGATTTCAATTCTGAAAAAGCATATTCTCTGACATGGGAAGGGTCAATAAGCACTTCTTTCTTCTGGAATAATTTTCTAATTCTATTCTCCATCCTTATTCTATTTGGCGTGGATAGAATAAAATATCCGTTCTCTTCCAGTGTCTCATAAACTAGATTAATTAGTCGGGATGAGTCTATGATATGCTCGATAAACTCAAAACATACAACCACATGAAATTTGCCTAACTTCTCAATATCTTCAAACCCCATCCTAATAAATTTGACCCTTTCATCTCGCACCGACCCTTGGGCTCTATTTATGGCTACTTCGCTAATATCCACACCTATAATCTCTTTCAACTTATTAATAGGTAGATGTTGCAAATAACTTTCCACGCTACCTAATCCACAGCCAATATCTAACATTCGTCCATTTTTATCAATAGATTTACTAAATTCGTAAACAAGCTGTGCTTGCTTTCTCCTAATAAAATAGTAGTAAGGTCTAAACTCTTCCTGGGAATAAAGTATGTCAAAATGTTGCTGTTGAAATTTCCTATTTCCCATTTCTCTCCCCATTCTCTCTTCTGAATCCAAATTGAACCTAATCAATTAAATCTTTATATACTTCTTCGTATTTCTTAGCAACTATTGTCCAACTATGGTTCTCAATGACATATCGGTAGCCATTTTCACCTAATCTGCCTTTCTCACTTGCAGGCAAATTTATGAATCTCTCTAACGCATCAATCGCACATTCGATAGTTCTTTCCCTCATAAAAATACCACCATTGCTTTTTTCTATGATTTCTCTAATTTGCCCTGTACACCCACCAATTACTGGCTTTTTCGCCGCCATATACTCAAAGAGTTTCAGTGGTGAAGCGCAGGACATTGCTAAATTATCTTCCCAGGAAATGAAGCCACAATCTATCAAGCAGAGATAATTGGGCACCTCATCATATGAGACCTCGCCACTAAATATTATCCTATTCTCTAGTTCCTTTGGCCTTTGAGATTTCAAGGATTCGAGGTCCACTCCATCTCCTATATAGATTAGCTTGATATCTTTATACCGCATTGCCAGAGAGACAAACGACCTGATTAGAATTTCAACGCCGTGAATTTTCCTAATTCCTCCCAGATATCCTATTACAATATCCTTCTCTTCCAAACCATAAATATCTTTTAAAATCGATAATTTCTGTTCCTCGCTATTCCGAATAGAAGCAGCATTTGGAATAACAATAATTTTTCTTTCGGAAATTCCCAGAGACATGTAGTATCGTTTCAAATCGTCCGTTACCACTATTATCTTACTGGCGTATTGGGCGTAAAGTTTCTCAAGAAAGGGAATGAGAGCTTCTCTATTAAACAGTAAATAAGGTAATTTAAGATTCCCTTTCGGCTCTCTTTCGTATATCTCCAGCGGATACCAGGCGTCCAGAAAGCTCATCACCACCGGCATTCTCAATAACCTGGCAATAAACAGACTCCAGCCATGCCAGACTGGTTCACCCATTATATGCAAGAGATTAACTTTCCTTCTCACTATTTCATAGACCGCCCTAGCCGACATTTTCAATCCTAAAACCTGTTCCGAAAATCGTCTAAAAAAGGGCTTCTTAATCCTGGCTACTTCTATTTCTTCAACATTTTCACGATGTGGTTGTGACTTCGAATGCCAGCAAATTATCTTTACATCGCAAGCTTTATCTCTAATCCGCCGGAAAATTTCATAGGCAATCGGCGATGTCGGACCTGGGGCAAAACCTTGTCGTAGAGAAGGAAAAAATCCACGCCAAACCACTAAAAGGCTAATTCTGTTTTTCATTTCTCTCTTACCACTTGTTGATAGAAAGAGATGAGTCGGAAAGCAGTACTTTCCCATGAATATTCCCTGGCAATGTTGCGATTTCTTGCTCCGGCTTCTCTTCTCCAGGCTCTATTATTTGCTACAAATGAGAAGGCCTGCCTCAAGCTATCTACATTATCAAGGTCAATTAATTTCCCATTTTCCCCATCTCTTATCAATCGTGGAAACCAACCAATGGAAGGGACAATCACTGGAAGAGAACAGCTCATTGCCTCCAGAAGTGCGAGCGGAAAGGATTCATATTTTGAGGTCATAACGAACGCATCCGAGGCAGAATAGTAATTAACCATCTCTTCTCTTCTTAGATTACCGGTAAATGTAACGTTAGCAGCCATGCCGTTTCCTTTAACAAAATCTATTAACGATCCCATTTCTGGTCCATCTCCCACTATTAGGAGGTGAATCTTACTATTTTCTCTTAAAACCTCGCAGAATCCCTGGAGCATAAACGATAGGTTCTTGACAGGGATGAGCCTACCTACAAATAGAAAAAGGATACTTTCTAGGTCTAACCCCAGTGCCTCCCGGATTTTAGACTCTGGTTTTGGAGCGAACAAATCGACATCCACACCCGGCTCTAACTTCAGTGTATTCGCATCTATATAATTTTTGACTTTAGCATAGGCACTGCCTATGGCAATGTGATAAGAACAGTGTCTGCCATATTTAATACATCTTTTGGACGGCTCACCGTGCCAGACAATGGTTGCGGGAATTTTCAGCCTCTTTTCTATCCAGCTTCCTAACCGCCACAATCCACATAGCTGCACAATGTCAAAATCGCATTTAGTACTCCTTTTAATATAATTAAGAACTTTTCTCTCAAATAGATATAAGTCCAAGTCAAGAATTATAGAGCCGACTTTTCTCACTATTCTCAATTTGCTTGTTTCTAACCGATGATAGTATTCACGCAAAAAAGGAGTAGAGATATATACGGTATCAAATTCGGATAGAGGAAGAAGGCCACCAGCTTTTAATCTCCTTCCCACTATGAACTTCACTTCATTGCCCATTCTTTGTAGTTCTCTAGCTATGTAGTAATCGAAGTATTCCCCTCCTCCTCTTCTTATTCCCATAAGACGATTTACAATCAATATTTTCATTTTGATAAAAACAGCCTATCTATTGATGAAAATACGATTCCATTTCTGCCTTCGACAAACTTTAGAAAATCTTCAAAAATTTCTCTTTGAATCTTTCCAGATTCATTTTTCATCTTTGCGCTCATCTCCCAGTGATGCGTTGCCAAACAGAAATTAGCATTGTATTTTCTAATTAAATTGAAAGCTCGTATGAGCTCTCCCATTCTTGTTGAAGGGATAAGTGAAAAACAGGCAAGTTCACAATGACCTTTAAATTGCAGCACCATAGGATAGGTCAAAATCCCACTCTTCAGCTGGAAGAACTTCCGTCGAAAAAGATTAAATATATATCTCACCTCAAAGGGCCTCCTGGAGGGACGGAAAGAAAGCGAGCCAAGTATATTTAGTCTATTAGCTATGACTGCTTTCATTCCTTCTTTGGATAGTGAATTGTGGGGCGGGATAAAAGTTTTAATTTCCACCCCAAAAGTTTCTTCTAAATACTTCTTACCCTCTTTTACTTTTTCATATAAGCCCTCGCCGACTTCAAATTCATATCCATTCTCGTAATCCTTATGACTATATCCATGCATCAAAATTGATACTTTATTTTCGCTAATTTTCCTTTTTAGAAATTTTACTAATTCTTTATTTTCGCCTATTGGGAATATCCTATCTCCCTGCCAATATTCTCGGGGAATGGCTCCACTTTTCGTAGAGGCATGAAAAGGAACAACCGATAAAGATATCGGAACTTCATCCCAGATTCTGCCATACACATTTTCCAATTGCTCGGGCTTTGTGAAATAGTTGGTGTCGTGGTCTACTATGGCAAATCTCATTTGACCATTTCTCTGTATAATTCCAAATGTTTTTCGGCTACCATGCCTATGGAGTAATCTTGCTTAACTTTCTCTCTTGCCTTTCGGCCAAGTTTCAAGGCAAGTTCGGGCTGGGCTAAGAGCTCAAGTATCCCCTTTACCAGCTCCCCCATATTTTCTGGCTCAACCAAGATTCCATTCTTCCTGTCCTCAATTGCTTCTTCAGTTCCACCTATCTTGGTAGCCACAATCCCCAGGGCTGTAGCCATCGCTTCCAGCAAGGCATTCGATAATCCCTCTGCAGAAGAAGGAAATACAAAACCGTCGCTAGCTTGAAGATATTCATTAACATTATGAACTTGACCGGTAAATCTCACATACTCGCCAATCTGCAAATCCTTAGCTAAATTAATCAAGTATCTTTTTTGGGAACCATCTCCCAAGATAACCAAATAACTCCCTTTGACTTTTATCACTTTTTCCCATGCTTTGAGCAGTATTGCTATTCTCTTCCGTGACTCAAGCCTTCCCGAATAGGTCACTACCGGTAAGGAAGGAAAATTAAATTGTTTCTTCAAGTCCTCTTTTTGAAGTTTATCAACGGGCTGGAATAGGTCTATATCTACGCCATTGGGAATTTCTACTACTTTTTTCTTATCAAATCCGTAATCTATTAGCTCTCGTCCCACATCACGGCTGGGAGAAACGAAGAAATCGCCATATCTCTTGAGGAGTCCAAGCTTTAACCTTCCCTGAAAAGTCCTATTGGATGTTTGGATATTTCCAGCTTTTCCAGAACATCCGAATTTCACCACGACTTTCTTCTTTAATAACTTCGCTATTACCGTTGCTGTAATTGCGGGAGAAGAAGCTAGATAAGCATGAATAATTTGATATTTCTTTCGGGTTTTGATTAGAAAAAGGAGAGATGAGAACATAAACGACAAGGAAGCAATAGCTCCCGAACCAAGAGTGAAAAGCCTGTAAACTGGAACACCCTCAATTTCTTCAAATATCTTAAGCCCTCTTAGCTTCCTGGTAATAATGAATGGATTCACTCCTCGGTTAATTAATATTTTGGCCAGTCTCAGAGCTTGGATTTCGGTTCCTCCCACCACTGGAGGAAAATAGGCAATAATCATCGCCACCCCTATTTTCATAGACTACCTCAAATCTGTGGTCAGAATTTCATCACAGGAAGATTTTTTGTGGTACAATTTTCAACAGAGTATTGACCAGAGATTGCATTTTCTTCACTTTCTTGAACTTTTCTTTGTAGAATTGAGCTTTCTTCTTGTCTTCCATGCCTAAGTTATTTTCTATCTGAGAGATAACTTTTTCAAACTTATTTACGCCGTCTAACATATCGTTCAACCTTTGCTGTATGCCCGCCTTAAACCTGCTAACTACTACTTTCAAGGTATCCGGATTTGCCTCATAAAAATCCTTTCGGGAACCCTTGACCCATACTTTCTTCACCGCACCCCACTTCTCTAATTCTCTAACATTCGTACTTACACTACCCTTGCTTATTTTCAATTTCTCAACCATATAATCGAGAGAAACGGGCTCATGACTTAGAAAGAGTAGGGCATAGAGCTGTCCTACAGTTCGGCTAAGTCCCAACCGGGCACTGAGTTGTCCGGCAATCTCCGCAAATTCATCCCTTATCTTCTCAAGTTCAGCGTTTTCCATGATTTCTTAGCTTTCTATAATGGATTTCGAACGTTTAAAATATTCTAAATAAAATATATCACAAGTTTCCTGTCCTGTCAAGGTATATTTTTGAAGTAAGGGGTCGAAATTCCTGGCTTCATTCTAAAGGTGGTGCCATTCCCGAAATACGATTCTCAATTAGCTTTAGTTTTTCTCTGTAGAACGGATTCTCGGGCTCTAACTTTATTGCTTTCTTTATCTCATCAATTGCCAGGTCATACCTCTTCTGACTAAGGTGGACGCTGGCAATACCGCTATGAGCCTCAGCAGAATGAGGATTTATTGCCAAAGCTTTTCTATGCTCACGAATGGCCTGGCTCAGGTCACCTTCTTCCATCCAGGAGTTCCCCAGACCCACATATACAAGAGCGTAATCGAGTTGAAATAGTCTATGGTCATAAGGTTTGGCCGAGATAATAGATGCCGAAAGCAATTCTCTTAGCTTCAGAATATTGTAGAATTCCTCTCTAGCCTTGTAGATCTCTCCCAGACCCAGGTAGCACTCTCCCAGGCGAAGACGAGCTAATGAGTAGTAGGGTTCTATGTCAACGGCTTTTCGATATTCCCCTGAAGCTCTTTTATACTCCTTGTGGTCCCAATAGTAAGAGCCCAGCGAAAAATGGAAGAATGGATTGTAGGGGTTATATTTCACTGCCAGTTTGAATTCTTTCAAACCGTTTATTTCATCTTTTAGCTCGTAGTAGATATTCCCCAATTCTTGATGGTAATCAGCTTTTGTTGGGTTCAACTTTGTTATCTTTTCATAAATTGATACTACCTTATTTTCTTCTTTCTCTTTCTCATAATGGATGGCGAGTTCTTTACGGTACTCAGAATTTAGTGGCAGAAATTTCACAGCCTTTATATAATCTCCTTTCCCAGCATAGAGACTTCCCAAAAAGATTACTAAAACCAGGAAAAGAAAAATTGTAGCAATAGATAGCGACATCCACCTTATCCACTCAAGAGCCCGAGGGTAGGAGGCCGAGCTGAATTGGTTCTCAGAAATACTTCCCGATAGCTTTTGAGCCTCAACTATAATCTTTGTGAGGAAGAAAATTAATATAAAGCTTGTTAGTGGAAGGTGTAGATTAGAATAGAATAGACCCTGTGCTAATAGAACCAGGCCACCTGAGGAAGCAAAGAGAATCTCGGATTTAGACTTTAGAGAAAGGCCGCTAATAAATAGTTTCTTTACCTCCCTGGCCACCGTACAAATGCAAAAACCCACAAGAAATAATACAATGATTCCCAGCTCGCCAACTATATGGATATATTCATTGTGCGCAAATTTCGTGTAGGTTGGGGACTGAAAAGGAAAACTGAAATTCCCCGCTCCCACTCCCAGAAATGGGCGGAGCAAAATTATCTGCAGGCCTTGGCTCCAGACGTTAAGTCTCTCCACGAAGAATTGTTTCAGAGGTCCTCCCATCAATTGAAGGAGTTTCGCCATAGAGGGAAATACTAAGAACAATCCTATGATGATAAGGGTAATAAGTAGCGCCCATTTCTTATATAAGAAAATAGCCACAAAAATAATTCCAGCCAGGAGAGCGAAAAGCGCACTCAGAGAACGGGTGAGAAATAAGCATACGGTCGTCAGTAGTATAGATACAAGATATAGAGTGAAGGTAACTCTATGTTGACCGATTATATTTTTCATACTAACATTGTTTCTACTATCCCACTTCCTACAAGTTAAAAGTTCTACCATTCCCAATATAATCCCTACGGCAAGATACCCCGCAAAAAAATCTTGCGTAGGGAAAGTCGCTTTTATTTCTAAATGGAGGAGTAGCTGTATTATGCCAATTATGCCAAGAATAGTGGCCGAGAAGAAGATTATTTTAAATATATATTCTCCCTTCAATACAGCTCCTTCATCCAAATGTTCTGACAAGAGAAAATATAAGAGAATGGAACTGAATATTCCTATGAAAGAGACAAGCGAATTGTGTATATATATTGAATTGGCAACTGAACAGACAGAAAAGAATAGAATCAGGCAGGCCGGAAAATGGAGTGAGGTAAAGAGGGTAAATTTCTTGTAAAAGGACTGAATGCTTTCCTTTCTTGTAAGCCACAAGATTGAAAGAATGAAGATTACTGTCTGTGTTATTGAACGTGCAAATACCCCTCCACCGTTTAGCCAGGGAATATATAAGAAGATGAGTATTAGTCCTGAACTAATTATCTTGGCTATATGTTTTCTCCTTAAGCTTTCTCGCCAATTCCATTAGCCTTTGCCTGTAACTGTGGTTTTGCCTGTCCCAACGTATGGCGGAAGCCATATTGAGTATAGCCTTATCATAATCCTTTCTTAACTCGTGCATCCGGGAAAGACTGGCGAAGAACGGAGCATAATGGCCGAGGATCCTATTTCCTTCTCTCAACTCAATTATCGCTTCATCCAGATAGCTTGAGGAACCTTCGCTTTCATATCTTGCCAAATATATGCCACTAAGTCCCTCCCGATACCAGGGATTGGTAGGGTCCAACTCAAGGGCTTTCCTAAATTCAAGCTCCGCCTTCCCTATGTTCTTCATCTCACCCTTATCTAAAATTTGTGAACTGCGAATCTGTAAAAACTTCTTACCCGTCTCATAGTGCCAGCTGGCAATGAATAGCCTTACCATCCCTACTCCCACGCCCAAAATTGAGAGGGTAAGTACGCCAGTAACTAATAGCTTATTAGTTGTAAGTAGTCGCTGCCTATGGGGTGCCCATTTTCTCTCTTGCTTTTCTGCCGCTTGAGTCGCTTGGGGACCTACTAATAGGCCCAGGAAAACCCAAAATAGCACTCCGTTTGCCGGATTGGATAGATTGGCATCTACCAGATTGTACAACAATATGGCGATAATGCCCCCCGATATACCCACCTCAAAAGGATGTAGCTTTAAACACCTCGACACTTTAATCTGCCTCCAAACCAGCCAAAGAAACCAAAGGAACGCACCCACTCCTATGACTCCAACCTCTGCTGAGAGGTGTAAGAAATAGTTATAAACATAGGGTAAATCTATTTCCGAAATCCTGTATCGGCCGTAGGCAGTCTTAAACGCTCCCAAGCCGATCCCGACCAGGGGCCTGTCGTAAACCATAATCAATGCTTCCCCCCACGATAGGAAGCGATTAGTAACCTGTGAGCGGTTGAGCTGGAAAAGCAGGATAAGCAAGATTAGGAAGACCGTAGCAATGACTATGTATTGAAATTTGAAGAAGATTTTTTTCTCATAATTAAGATAGAGAACTACAAAAATTCCTGAAACTACTCCCACAATCGCTCCTGCTGATTTCGTCAGAGACAGACAAACAACCATAAGCAAGAAACCAACTATGTTAAAGAAATTTACTCTAATAAATTCCCTTCCATCCGAAATTCGTGAGGAGAGAATAAACGCTATGCCAGATGGAATTGCCATTGTTAAGTAGCCAGCCAAATTTTTGGGATCAACTACCACTTCCATCTTTGCATCGTATCCAATCAAGCGGAATATTCCGGGTACTGAGAAAAAAATGCCGATTAATAGAATCAGATGGACCAAGCGTTCTCTTTTCTTATTTTCCACTACGGTAGTCGCCAGGTAGAAGAGAAATAAGTAATTCAGAAGATTGAATATTTCGTTCCTGCTACTAACCCTGTCAGTTGAAAATAGAAAGGAAAAATAGGCTGCCCCCAAAAGAATGGCTAAAGGGATGAAAATCTTCTTGAGGTGAAAGGAAAGAGTGGGTTGTGACTCCGAGCTATATGGTGGAAAGTATAAATGGAGGATAATGTACAAAAGAAGAGCAGAAAGAGAAAGGAGGTGAATAAAGTAGACCCATATATCCGGGCCCGAACGAACAAGAGGAGAAAATAGCAGAATCAGGCACAAAATTCCATAAATGCAGCTTCCTAATATATATTTGTAACCTTCTATCCTCCCTCTCCTTCTGGAAAAAAGGACAGACCATTTTTTGCTTACTTCATTCTTGATTTTCTAACAAGACTCTCGGCAAAAAGTAGCCTGTCCCTCTTCTAATCACGCATCACATGCGGGGTTAAGAAAATCAGGAGTTCCAATCTTCGTTTCTGCGTTTCTTTTTTCTTAAATAGATAACCCAGAATAGGAATATCGCCTAAAATGGGCACCTGCATTGCCGTGCCCTTTTCCGTCTCGCTAACCAAGCCACCCACCACTACTGTCTGTCCTTCGCTTATAGTAACTTTCGTCGTAGCCAAACGGTCAGTCGTTTGTGGTCCTGCATCGGTGTAGCCCACAAAATCTTTAACTCCCACACTGACATCCAGACTTATCTCCTGACCCGTGGGACTAACTGTCGGAGTAATATCGAGAGTAGTTCCTATCTCCAGTTGTCCCAAAGTCTCGGTAGCCCCTCCCTCCGTAACCACCGTCATCTTGTACGGAATTGTGTCTCCCACATGAATGTGGGCTGGCCGATTAGTCTCCACCACCAGAGTTGGATTAGACAATGTCTTTGTTCTTGTCTTCTTCTCCAGAGCCTTCAGGGTAACGTCAAGCTCTGCTCCACTCATTATTGTAGCAATATTCAATGTTGCCGATGTTCCCAAACTGAAGGGAGAGGCCATATCTTCTATATTGCCTGTCAGGGTGGTATCTCCAAATTCACCGCCAGCGGCAAAAGTTTTGGTCATAGTCCAATCTATTCCCAAATCAACATTTCTACTTATATCTACTTCCATAATTCTTGCCGCAATCCTTATCTGTGGCTTCTTGACATCCAGTTCCTCAATTAGCTTGGAGAGTTTCTCAATGCCTTCTGCCGTGGAAGTCACAATTAGGCCATTCGTCACATCAGCCAGGCCGACAACTGTAATTTTCTTTTCCTCCTCAGTTAACGCTTTGTCGATAGTATCTTTAACCTCTGAAGCGTTTCTATTCTTCAACAGAAATGTTTTTCTATAAGTTGGCATTTTACCTTTATCTAGTACCTTAATAACATTCTGGGAAGATTGAATTGCTATCAATCGCTTCTGTTCCAAGACAGTCCTTAAAGCTTCATCAAATGGGACATTTTGTAAGTGGATGGTGACCGAGCCCTTGACATCTTCAGCCAAAACAAAGTTCATATCCGTCTTCAAAGCAAAATAACGAATTACCTCCGAAATATCGGCATCAACGAAATCTAAGCTAACCGGTTCCTGACTGATTGAACTTATTACTTCTCCTACTGCCACTTCTTTTTCCTTCTTTTCCAGTCTCGCTTGCTTAGGTAACTCCCTTGCTTTTTCTTCTCTTCTTATCTTTTCTACGAGCCTCTTATGTTCCTCGTCTTGAATATTCGGCTCAATACCTACTCTCTTTGCCACTCTTGGCTTCTCTACCTCTTTCTCTTTTTCTATCTTTGGCATTCCTTCTGTAACTCTTTCTATCCCTTTCTCACCAAAAATAGTCAGTATAATCTGCTTGTCTGTGGCGGTCGATTCATAATCAACCGGATTCTCTAAGTCGAGAACTACCCGGGTTATCTTAATAGGCTCATCCTGGAATTGGCCGGAGCGGATTCTCTTAAGCAAGGGATCTCCTACTTCTAACTCTTTCTCCTTCCAATTATGAACGGTATTGGTCATCTCCACTACCAACCTTGGCGGATTGGTAATCTTGAAACAGTGGTACTTCACTGGCCCAGTAGTACCAATAATTATGTTCGACTTAGTTTCACTAACTTTCTGCACCTTCACATCAATCAATTCCTGCCACTGTGGCAGAGGTTTCTCTTCCTGGGCAAGTGGTTCAACATATACAAAAGCAATCAGACCCAGGATAACAGTCAATACTATACTGCTAAAAAGTAGTTTTCTCATCCGATATTCTCCTATTTGATTCTTATTCTTCTGCCTTCAACCTCAGCTCTCGAATTACATTATCGCTAGTTATCAAAATTACTTTATCTTTCCTTACTATAGCCGCTACTCCATCTACAATCCTATTGTAACTATCTATCAACTTTCCGCCCTTGACTATGTATCCCCTCCCACCACCCGAATCTATCAAGGCATAGTGGTCCCGAGATAAAGAAGACATCATAATCCCTGTCAACTTCAACCTGTTCAGGTCAATTTCTATGCCTCTCTTACCAACTTTTCTAATGCCTGCCCCGCTCACTTCAGAAGGAGTAAATGGGTTTCTCAACTTCTCACCGCCGTATCTATACCTGACCAGCCTTTCTTCTTCTATCTTCTTGGCCGCGACAATTTCTTTCTCCTTTATTGGCTCTTTGGGAACTGGCTTGGGTTTCTTCCGGGGACAGCCAGTAAGCCCCAAAGCTATTGAAAGAAAAATAATCTGGACAATTCTGATATTCATCACTCTTTAAAGGTATAAGTATAAAGTTGAAAATCTGCCAAAATACCTTTGAGTTTTTCTCCCTCATTTTCCAATATCGGTGTTAGGCTCAAGTTTTTGATATGAAAAATCCTCTCATATTGACCTATTTCGGCCAGAAAGAAAGCTAGATTATGGTAGTTAGTCTCCAAGCTAATTAAGAAGGGATGAGATATATAATACTGTTGGGGTTCTTCTGTTCGAGGCTGGAAATTAGAAATGTCGACCTCGAACTTTCCTCCAGCATCGGTTATCTCTCGAAGGAGCCGAGGAATCTCCTTTTCTCTCGGTAACTTTTTTTCTGCCTGTTCTACTTTAACCTTTAGTAGCTCGTAATCATTTTTTAACTGCTCCAGGCGATCTGCCCTTTCCCTGGCAACTGTCAGTTTTGCTCGCTTTGTTACCAACTCATTTTTTCCTCTTTTCAACTTACTATCGAGCGGGCCATAGACGTTCTTATAAAACATAAAAAAAACTAGAACTCCCAGGATGCCTATTAGTATTTTCTGTTGTTTTGTCATCTTCTTATCTCACCAAGAGATTATATTATGTGGGCTGCCGGTACTCACAGGTTACGCCAAAATTTCTTATTACTTCCTCTCCCTTCTCTTTTTTCATGCTAATTATTTTACTCAGTTCAACTTTTGAAAAATTTTCTGTTCCGCTCAATCTGGTAATAAAGTCAGCAATTGCATAGTTATCAAGAGCCGATGCTTCAATAGTAATAGTTAAGAAGTTAGACTCACTCTTCGTCGAGAGAGAAGTCAACCAGACTCTGGAAGGAACTATCCTTGCCAAATCCTCTAATAGCTGAGGATATGCCAGGCGGTTTCCCATCAAACTCCCAATTACATCCAACTTCTTACCCAAAGCCTCCTTCGATTTCTCCATTTCGTCAACCTTCTTAACTACTGATTCCAAAAGAACAAGTTCCTTATCTACCTTCTTTACTTCTTTCTTAAGCCGACTATATTGCACCACTTTCAAAAAGTATAACCCAAGAAAGACCACTAAGACAAGGACAACGACAATGGTGGGAATAATCCTCTTCTCTCTTAGAGTTACCTTTTTCTTTATTTCTTTGGGTAATAAATTAATTCTAATCATCTTCTTGCCATTAATAGAGCTATTCTTGTGCCCCTCAACTCTTTATCCCAGATACTTATTGAGTATCCGGCGAAAACTACCTATTTACTATCCCCTTCTCGTCTTGTAGCCAGTCCTACAGCCACAGCAAATATGGGAGCAAGCTCCCCAAAATTCTTGTCTTGCACCCTTGTCGTGTCAACTCCTTGAAAAGGATTATTGATGGTTACAGGCATTGCCAATTCATCGCCCAAAAGTCTATCCAGGTTCTTTAGTCTCGAACTACCCCCACTTAACATAATCCTATCCACGCTCTTCTCGCCTCCAGTCTGTGCCTGATAATAATCGATTGACCTCCGAATTTCTCCCACAAGTTCACGTATAAGGGGCATCATGATGGTGGAGACCTGGACTTTTGTTTCATCTCTGGCAGCTATACTTTCCAATTCCTCCTCGCCTGTCAGAGTTAAGCCATGTTCCTTTTTCAGATCCTCTGCTTTCGAATAGTCAAGTTGCAAATTCTTCTGAATCGCTCTGGTTAGATTGTTGCCACCAATAAATATATCGCGCACAATTTTGGAAACTCCATTTTCCAGGATGTTAATGTTCGATGTTGTCGCTCCCAGATTAAGCAACATCACTGTCTCTAGTCGCTCTTTATTCCTGGTAATCTCGTAAGCATTTTCTAAAGCAAAAGCATCCACATCTATTATCAAAAGCTTGAGTCCTGCACCTTCAATTATTTCTATCCGTTCTTGCAAGAGTTCTTTCTTCGCTCCTACCAAAACTGTCTCCATCTTCGCCTGTCCATCTTCTGTAATGTCGCCCAATATATGAGTGCTTATGTTAACTTCACGAATATCGAATGGAATATAGGGTTCGGCTTCAAATTGGATTGTTTTTGCGAGGTCGGAAGGACTCATTCGAGGAAATCTCACATAACGGACAATTACAGCATTACCCGAAACCGAGGTAGCGCTCTTCTTTGTCCTTATCCTTGCAGTGGAAAGCATCTTCTTTAAGGTGGAAGTTACCACTGCCTTTCTTTCTTCGGGAGAGAGCTCTTCGGTAATGCCGGAAGGAATCTCACTTACAGCATACTTAGCCAGAACCCACCTGGTAGGACTTCCTTTCAACGCTACAACTTTTATTGAGTGAGTCCCTATATCTATGCCTAATAATTCTTTACCACCGGTTAATAGCCCCATTTTTACCTTAATTATATATTAAAAGAATATTGATTGTCAATAACTTTTGCCCTATCACCAGAAAGAATAAGCTCAACATAGCGCAAATTGCCCTCACCGACAGCTGGAGACTAACTCGATGTAAATCCTACTTAATATTGGCTGAAATATGAAAACCAGTACCGTTCCCAAAGAAATATAGACTCCAAATGGGATAACCTGAAATTTCCTGTACTTTCCCGTAACCATTAGAAAAGCTCCGCTTAACGCACCCAAGAAGCTTGCTAGAAATATTACCCAGAGTATATTCACCATGCCCAAGAAAGTACCCACTCCGCAAGCAAGCTTTATATCGCCACCTCCCATAGCCTCTCTTTTGAACACGCTCCTCCCAAACAAGGCAATCAGATAAACCACTCCGCCCCCAATGAGAAAGCCCTGGGAAGAAGATAGAATTAGGGAGAGTTCTTTACAGCTACTCACTACTGTCCTGGAGTAGTCGGCAAGAAAGGAATTGAACGGGGAGGAGATCAGGCCAATAATAATCAGGGAATAGGTTAAAATGTTAGGAATGGTATACGTAAAGAAATCTATCGTGGAAACGATGACTAACGACAAGATTAAGAGAAGAAAAATCATAGCCGTCAGGGGAACACTATGAAACCTCCAAAAGGTGAGCATAAAGAGAAGGCCAGTTATAAGTTCTATCAGGGGATACTGGGGAGATATTCTCTCCTTGCACTCTCGGCATTTCCCTCCCAGGAGGATATAACTCATTATTGGTATATTATCGAACCATTTAATCTGCTTCCTGCATCTGGGACAATAGGAGCCTGGCTTAACTATAGATTCTCCTCGAGGGATGCGATAGATGCATACATTAGCAAAACTGCCAAATCCCAGACCCAAAAGGAAAATGAAAAAGTAGAATAATAAAACCTTACGGCTCCTTCATTCCGTTATGACTTTTCTAACGGAGAATTCCCATCCCTCTCAGACGGCTTTCGGCCACCGACCTGGCCCACTCATTTCCACTTATGGCAAGAATATTTTCCCATATAGCTATCGCCTTGGCATATTCTCTCTTAGCTTCATATATGTTGGCGAGAAAGATCTTAACCACTTCAGGGCAGTCTCTGTATCTAGTAGCCTCTTCCAGAAGAGGAATAACCTTATCGTATTCCCTGGTCCTGGTAAAAACGATTGCTGCTATGTATAGACGAAATTTCCAGAATTTTGGGTCATTTCTAACTCCCTCTCGAAGAAGCTCGATTGCTTCGTCATATCGCTCGTGGTTAAAAGCAAGACAACCACCACCGAATAGGTATGCGTAATGGAAATAAGGGTCGAGCCGGACAACTTCCTGACACATAGGCAGTAAATTCTCATACTCCCCTCTCTCACAATAGTCTCCGTGACGAACGTGCTCCTCTTCTCTTTCCAGGGTCCCGTAATACTGCAGGAGTCTTATCCAGGCTAAATCAGAAGAGAGCCGGCGAAGCCCGAGCAAACTACCCCAGAAATAGATAAAGGAGGAAAGCTTGACCTCAATTATCGATGGCAGAGGAGATTGGAACCTCTTCTCTACCTGGTGCTGACTGAAAATAGATAAGCCAAACAGAGGCAAAATCAAAATGATAATAGACATAGACTTCTTCATTTTTTCTCTCTTCAAGTCAGTCTATGTTCTGGACTCCTCCCGAAAGGTAGGTATATAATTAGCCTTGCTTTTGCAAGGACTCCCCGATATTTATCGGGGTTGGTCGCCGTTTAGGGTGACGAAAAATTGGCACTCTAAAGAGTGCCCGACCAGATGACACCGTAAACGGTGTCCGACCAATCACCCCCCGTTATTAGAACTCTTTCCGGGAAAAGATAAGAACTGAAAGCCAGGTAGCTACGCTGGCATAAGCTAAACTATAGGCTAACTGCCAGAAAATAGTAGTCCCGGGGAGGGGATTCGGGTAACCTATGTAATCCTTAACATTCAAGTACTGAAAATTGGGCAAAAGATAATAGATTGCTTTTAGAAATATTGTAATTTTAATCCCTTTTTCCAGCAACACATGATTTAAGTATTTCAAATGGCCGGTAACATGGCCCAGAATCCATAAAAAGAAAGTGGCAGAGATGCTCGATATTGCTGAAGTCGAAATAAGGGAGAGAAGAATTGCCAGAGCGCTTATAATCACCACTTTAAGGAAAATAAATGCTACAGCAAGCAAGAACCTGAAGTCAAATACCCAGCTTTTAACGAGGAGAAGAAAAAGGAGCGCAGAAGACATTAAGAGAATGTTGGTTAGCGAAATAGAGAGTATTCCTATATAGCGACCCCAGATATATTCGAAACGCCTCACAGGTCTTGTCAAAATTAAGGATACGCTCTTATCTTCCATCTCTCCCAGAATAAGACTCACCGCAGCAAAAACTGCGCTCAGGAAGGCAAATATCTCAATTGCCCCCAGTCCTATATCGAGGATTACCCTTACTTCTTCTTCTCCTGAAAGCATGGAAAAGAGAACAGAACTCAATATAATGACTAAAGCAAATAGAAGGATAGTATAAAAAATTCTATGCCTTATATTTTCTTTAACTGTATACTCTACAATTGCAAGTGTTCTTCTCATTCCCCTTCCTCGGTCACGGTTTCTCCAAAGATGTCCTCCAGACTCTTTTCCCGGCCTTTCATCTCAACTACTCTTTTCAATTTTCCTTTATGGAGAATTCCTACTTCGTCGCACACTCTTTCCACCTCTGTAACGAAATGCGAACTCAAAACTATTGTCTTTCCCTCTTCTTTTAATCTCAGAATGGTCTGGCGCAACTTCTTGATTCCCAGAGGGTCAAGCCCTGAAGCTGGCTCATCCAAAAGCAAAAGCTCGGGATCGTGGAGAAGTACCTGAGCAATACCTATTCTTTCCAGCATTCCTTTAGAGAAGTCGGTTAAGCGGTCGTTCCTGTTCTCTCTCAAGTCTACCAAATCGAGCGTACTTTCCACCCTTTTCTTCCTTTCTCTTGGAGAAAACCTATAGAGTTTCCCATAAAAATGGAGCAGTTCGCTTGCCGTAAGATACATAAGGAAACAAGGAATTTCTGGAAGATAACCAATTCTCGAGAGTATAGATAGGTTAGGAACCTTCTGGCCAAAAATGTAGGAAGACCCTTCTGTGGGAAAAATCAAACCTACAAGGAGCTTAAGCAGAGTTGTCTTTCCCGAACCATTCAACCCCAAAAGCCCAAAAACTTTTCTGTCTTCAATTTCTAGGTCTAAATTCTCAAGCGCCCTAGTTCTTTTTGTCCAGAAGAGGTGGGTTCTCTTATATACTTTTGTCAGACCTTCTGTTTTGATAGCAACCATCAGCCAATAAAAAATAGGTTGATGGTCAATTAGTAATTAACTATCATCAAGCCATTACCTTACTTAATTAACGCATCAACCTATACCGAGGCAAAGGATTACCAGGTATTTACTACATTACCCTGAGTATCCGTGCAGGTGCAATTAACGTTACATGTTCCGACACCATCATAGAACCACAGCCCGTCATTCCCGGCAACAGCTGTCTCTGCACTTGTCTCAGCATGCACCACGGCATAAGAAGAGGGAAGCAGAACTGTGGGAACCGCATCTATGTAGGTTGGAACTAAGGCAGCTAATGTGGCTGACCAGGTACCATCGGTAGCACCGTAGCAGATAGCTAAGGCTGACCTGAGGGAACCGAGGTTACCCTGCGTTCTCGCCTCCCTGGCTCTGTCGATAAGGTTAGCAAAGCGAGGAATAGCGATTGCCGCCAGTATGCCGATAATTGCCACCACAATCATCAGTTCAATCAAGGTAAATCCTTTGCACTTCCTATGTAACCTCAACACTCTTTATCACCCCCTCTCTAAATATTAATTTTATCACAGTTTTTACTCGCTGTCAATAAGATTATTGAAAACTATTTCCCTTTTAGCGCCAAAACTTCGCTTCCTTCTTACAATCGCTCAGAAGCTTCCTTTGCCAACGAGCTGCCCGAGCTGAAACATAGGCATATACATCGCAATGGCAATGGCCCCAATCACAACCCCCATAAAGACCACAACTACTGGCTCAATCAAAGAGGTAAGACCCGACACAGCAGCGTCGACTTCCTGTTCGTAAAACTCCGCAATTTTGGATAACATCGCATCTAAGTTGCCCGTCTCCTCTCCCACCGAAATCATCTGGCTCACCATCGGTGGGAAGACGCCGCTTGCTCTTAAAGGTTCAGATATTCTCTCCCCTTCCCGAATCGACTCTTTCGCCTGCAAGACAGCCTTTTCAATAATTCTATTTCCCGAGGTCTTGGCCACGGTGTCCAGCGCTTGAAGTATAGGAACACCGCTCTTGACCAGTGTTCCAAAAGTCCTCGTAAATTTTGCTACAGCTATCTTTCTCAAAAGAATCCCAAAAATAGGAAGACGCAAGAGAAGCATATCTATACGCATACTTCCTGCCTCTGTCTTATAATACTGCCTTAAGCCAACAACGAGCACAATAAGAGCCAAAACTATGAATACCATATATTGCTTGAGAAAATTGCTCACCATAAGTAATAGCTGAGTAGGAAGCGGCAACTCGGCACCCACCTGTTGAAATATTTTAACAAAGGCAGGAACAACTACTATCATCAAAAATGTGGTGATACCACCGGCAACGAGGGCAATTACTGCAGGATAGACCATCGCTGACTTTATCTTTCCCCGCAATCTGGCAGCAGCTTCCAGATAGCCTGCAAGCCTTTCCAGAATCATATCCAAGATACCGCCAAGCTCTCCTGACTTCACCATATTGACATATAGCTCACCAAAAACTGTGGGATGTCGACCCAGGGCTTCAGTAATCGATGTTCCTGACTCAATATCCTCCCGTACGACAGTGATAATCCTTTTAAATGCCGGATTATCTATCTGGTTCAAGAGAATTGTCAAGCTCTGAACAATCGGCACGCCGGCTCCAATCAGAGTAGACAACTGCCGACTGAATAGAACCAAATCTTTCTGTCTTACTCTTTTCTTCAAGAAGTTTATGCTATCAACGAGGTCCCTCAAGGCATTCTTCTTGATTTCTCCAATTTCTAAGACGAGAAGCCTCTGGTGTCTGAGATGATCGATCACCATTCTCTGCTCTCTCGCTTCCATCATTCCGGTGAGAACATTTCCCTGAGGGCTCTTCACCTTATAACTGAAAAGAGGCATGCGTTATCCACCTCAACTCTTCGTTTTCACTTCGGGCGTTAAAACTTCTTCCTTCTTGCAAATCCTCTTTAAATCTTCAACATCCGGGCTTTCCGCTAAGGCCTGAGCATAAGTTATCTGCCTACGCGTGTATAGCTCATAGAGGCTCCAGTTCATTGTCTGCATCCCAAATTTCGCTCCTGCCTGCATAGCCGATGGAATCTGTTCGGTCTTTTCTTCTCGTATCATATTTCTAATAGCAGGTGTAACCTTCAAGACTTCAACGGCAAGGCATCTTCCCTTACCACTCCCTTTGGGGAGTAGCCTCTGACAGAAAACCGCCTGCAAGACAAAAGATAACTGGGAACGGATCTGAGGTTGCTGGTATGGAGGAAAAACATCTATGATCCTGTTAACCGATTGTGCGGCATCAGTCGTATGCAGAGTGGCAAATACTAAATGGCCTGTCTCGGCAATGGTCAGTGCAGATGCGATTGTTTCCAGATCGCGCATTTCACCAATAAGAATGAAATTTGGGTCCTGACGGAATACGTGCTTTAGGGCCTCGGCAAAGGAGGAGGTATCGCTCCCCACTTCCCTTTGAGTAATTATGCAATTCTTATGGGCGTGAACATACTCGACCGGGTCTTCCACGGTGACGATATGGCCACCACGGTGCTCATTAATGTAATTTATCATTGAAGCAAGAGTCGTTGTCTTTCCGCTTCCCGTGGGACCCGTTACCAGGACCAAGCCGGCAGGAAGTTTAACCACATCAAAAACTATGGGAGGAAGTCCCAATTCCTCAAATGTCATAAAATAGTTAGGTACTGCCCTCAACGCTGCTCCCACCATTCCTCTATACCTGAAAACATTCATTCTAACGCGGCCTATATTTTTTATTCCAAAGGAAAGGTCAAGCTCATTTGTGGATTCAAATCTCTCTTTCTGCTTGTCGGTGAGGAGACTGTAGATTAGTCTTTGACACTGGTCTTCCTCGAGCTTCTCGTATTCTGTAGCCACAAGTTCTCCGTCAATCCTCAAGGTGGGTGAAGTACCGACTGTTAAATGCAAATCGGATGCGCCTCTCTCCATCATCAATTGCAGTAATTCATCAATAGAGACCAAGGACTACTCCTTACTTATTGTCATTCAATATCTGCAAAAGTAACTCTTATTACTTCTTCTACTGTCGTCACGCCAAAGAAAAGCTTCTTATTGGCAGCCTCGCGCAAGGTAATCATACCATGCTCTCTTGCTTTTGCCTTGATTATATGCGTCGATTCTCGGTTCAGGACAAGCTCCCTTAGCTCGTCATGGATTTCCATCACTTCAAAACAAGCAGTCCTTCCCCGATAGCCCGTGTTACTGCAGTTATCGCACCCCTTGCCCCGATAGAGAGTCACCTTCTTTTTCCCTTTTATCTCTTCATCTCTAACGCCGATGCTCGAAAGGAAATCGAATGGAACCTCATAAGGTTCCTTGCAATATTTGCAGATTACTCTAATCAACCTCTGGGCAACGACCATAATTACGGTGGAAGTAGTTAGAAAGGGTTCGATGCCCATGTTGTTAAGTCGAGTCATAGCCCCAGGAGCATCGTTAGTGTGAAGAGTAGAAAATACTAAATGGCCCGTGAGTGCAGCATTGATAGCTATCTCGGCAGTCTCAGTATCCCTGATTTCTCCTACCATGATTATGTCCGGGTCTTGACGCAAAAATGCTCTAAGACCAGCCGCAAAAGTCAACCCAATATCCGGCTTTGCCTGTACCTGGTTAATTCCTTGCAGGACGTACTCCACAGGGTCCTCTATAGTAATGATATTACGGTCAGGATAATTGAGAGTGCTCAAAGTAGAGTAGAGAGTTGTTGATTTACCAGAACCCGTTGGCCCTGTAACCAAAATAATTCCATAGGGTACTTCAATATTCTTCTTATAAATAGAAAGAGCTTCGGCCTCAAATCCCAGCTTAGTCAAATCGAGACACAAGGAAGAAGCGTCAAGGATACGCATAACTACCTTCTCACCAAATGAGGTAGGTAACACAGAAACCCTTAAGTCCACCTCCTTATTCACCACTTTAATCTTAATTCTTCCGTCCTGGGGCAAACGGCGTTCAGCAATGTCCAGAGTCGCCATTATTTTTAGGCGGGAAACGATTGCATTCTGCAATTTTTTTGGTGGGGCTGATACCTCGTGTAAGACACCATCTATTCGATAACGCACCCTGAGAGTCTTCTCATAAGGCTCAATGTGCACATCTGAGGCACCCGCTTTAACAGCTCCGCTCAAAATAAGGTTGACAATCTTGATTATTGGCGCCTCTTCTCCCGCTGCTTCCAGAGCAATGATGTCTTCTCCGCCGGTCTCGCTCTTTTTTACTACCTCTACATTCCCTTCATCTCTTACTGAGCGTTCCATCTCCTTAAGGATATCTTCCATTGAGCTCTTAGCTCCATAATACTTTTCTATAGCATTCTTAATTTCTGTTTCTGAAGCAATTACTACATTAATCTCTCTCCCCGTCATCAATCTCAAATCGTCAATAGCAAAGACATTGAGTGGGTCGCTCATAGCTATGGTAAGAGTCTTTCCGTCGAGAGCAATAGGAATCAAGGTCTGGTGTCTAGCTACACTCTCGGGAACGCTCCTGATAACTTCCTCATCGATTTCGCCATATTCAGAGAGGCTAACATAAGATACTCCACACTGTTTACCCAGAAAAGCCAACAGGACATCTTCCGTAATATAACCCAATTCCATAAGGGTCTCGCCCAGCCTGCCACCTCTGACTTTACCTTCTTCTAAAGCCTCCTGTAACTGTTCAGCTGTAATTATCCCCACCTCCACCAAAAGGTCTCCCAATTTCTTTTTTATCGCAGGAGCTTTAGCCATAATTACTCCAGAATCTCCTCTAAAATTCGCAAAAAGTTAAAGTAAACTTGCTAATTTTTAGTATATCACAGTGATATCACTTTGTCAACAGCTTTCTTCTCAAGTAGGCTTCAACCTGGTGAGGAACCAGCCCATCCACCCTGCCATTGAGGCTCACCACCTCCTTAACTATGCTCGAACTCAAATAGGTATAGGCTTCTGCCGGCATCAAAAATACTGTCTCTACATCCGGTGCCAACCTGCGGTTGGTTAAGGCCATTTGGAATTCATACTCAAAGTCGGACATCGCCCTTAATCCCCTGATTATGACATTTGCTTTCCTTTCTCTCACATAGTTCACCAACAAGCCATCAAAATGGGATACTATAACTCCCGGAAGTCCTTTCGTTACAGCTCTCAACATTTCCATTCGCTCTTTGACGGAAAATAGGACTTTCTTACCTAAATTTTCATTCACTGCTACTATGACGCGGTCAAATAACTGGGTTGCCCTTTTTATTACATCAATGTGTCCATTGGTAACCGGGTCGAAACTCCCTGGATACACAGCAACTCTCTTTTTTTTCATCCTTAACTCCTTTTTTTCCAATTATCCCACAGCCGCCAAACCAAATCTCTTTGCAAATTTCTCCTTGAACTTCTGTCGAATTACTCCGTCTTCCTGAAAACTCAAGAGAGGATCTCTATTGACCAAATTGAAAGCGGCCTGGCGTGCTAGCTCCAATTCTCCACAGTCAGAAATGATATTGCCAATTCTAAATTCTGGAAGTCCATGTTGTTGAGTGCCAAAAAACTCCCCGCTGCCTCGTAACCTCAAGTCCTCTTCTGCTATGCGAAAACCATCGGCGGTTTCCAGCATAACCTGCAATCTGCTTCTTGCTTCTTCTGTTTTGGGCTCTCCCAGCAAGATACAGAGGGACTGTTCCGTCCCCCTCCCCACCCTTCCCCGCAACTGGTGTAAAGTAGCCAAACCGAACCTTTCACTGTGCTCAATTACCATCAAACAAGCGTTGGGGACATCGATACCTACCTCAATAATACTGGTAGTAATCAAAATATCAAATTCCCTGCCTAAGAATTTCTTCATCACTTGTTCCTTCTCCTCACTCTTCATCTGGCCGTGCAGGAGACCAACCCTGAAATCTTTAAATACAGTGGCCATCAGCTTCTCTGCCATTTTCACTGCCGCCCTTAGTTCCAACTTATCCGATTCATTGATTATTGGATAGACAATGTAAGCCTGTTGCTCTTTTCTTACCACATTGGTAACTACCCGATAGGCTTCCTCCTCGGAAAGTCTTTGCGTAATTACCATTTTCCTTCCCGGTGGCAACTGGTCAATTAGGGAAACCTCAAGGTCTCCATAAACTGTTAAGGCCAAAGTTCGAGGAATTGGAGTAGCTGTCATAACCAGGATGTCCAGGTTCTCTCCCTTTTTTCTCAACCTTCCCCTTTGCATAACTCCGAACTTATGCTGTTCGTCAATGACTGCCAGAGCTAAATTGGCAAATCTTACACCTTCCTCAATCAATGCGTGAGTGCCAATGATTATCTGAGACTCGCCCTGGGAGATTTTCCGATAGACTTCTTTGCGCCTTCTTTCTCCCGTCCTGCCAGTAGCGAGTTCTATCCTGACTTCTAAACCTTCCAGCATCTGCCGTAAATTCAGATAATGCTGTTCAGCCAGAATCTCCGTGGGAGCCATCAGTGCAGCCTGATAGCCATTCTCCACAATCAAAAGAATCGCTGTTAGCGCAACCACCGTCTTACCACTCCCCACATCTCCTTGCAGGAGTCTATTCATCGGTCTTGGCGACATAAGGTCACCAAAAATTTCGTTAATAACTCTCTTCTGCGCAGAAGTGAAATCGAATGGTAACTTCTGTCTAAAAGCAGTCAAAAGATTTCTTTTCAACTCATATTTTCTGTTCTTTTCTATCATCTTTACACGTCGTTTTCTCAATGCCATAGCCAGTTCCCAGAAGAAGAATTCCTCAAATACCAGTCTTCTTCGGGCAGCTTCTAATTTCTCCCAGCTCAAGGGGAAGTGCATGTTATAGATCGCTTCTTGATAGGGCAAGAGGCCATGTTTCCTGATGAGACTTTCGGATAGGGACTCCTCTATCCCCAACAGGTGTGAATCGAGTGTTCTCTTAATTAATGTCCTTAAGAAGCGCAGGTTCAACTTTGAAGTAACCTGATATATGGGAACAATTCTTTTCGTATGAATCAGGTCATCTTCTTTTCCGGTTAACTTCTCATATGTAAAATTAGTAATTTGTAAATCTCGAAAAGTGCGCTCAAATTTCCCATGAAGAATAACCGAAGTACCGGGGGGCAGTGCATCTTTCAGATAAAGTTGATTGAAACAGACCATTGTTGCCCTGCTGCTGCCATCTTCAAGAAAAATCTTAAGAAGCGGTTTCCCTCTCCTGGTGGCAATAAGTTCGTGCTCGGAAACTACTCCCATTACAGTGGCCTCTTCTCCATCACCGATCTGCGCAATAAGCTTCAAATGGGCTCTATCTTCATGTCGGAAGGGAAAATAGTTAATTAGGTCTCCTACCGTCTGAATGCCAATTTTCCCCAATAGCTTTGCTCTCTCGGGTCCCACACCTTTCAAGAATTGAACTGGCATATCCAAGTCTTTCCTCATATTAGAAAATTTAC
>Ga0315309_1000427_pt1 | contig 25458 bp, 27 predicted proteins | sample TDP4_MG_FD_203080 | JGI IMG/M metagenome (GOLD analysis project Ga0315309, IMG submission 203080) | Freshwater sediment microbial communities from Lake Towuti, South Sulawesi, Indonesia - TDP4 | ecosystem: Environmental > Aquatic > Freshwater > Lake > Sediment | place: Indonesia: South Sulawesi...
TATCACTTTTTGTTATTCAGACTAGTCCGAATTTCTTGATGTTTTCGTCGGCGATCGTCTGTATTCGTTTTATTTCTTCTGCTCCTCCTTCTTTTTGGAAGAGGTGTCTGAATCTGCCTTGAATCTTTAAGTATTCCTCCACTGGCTTGACGGTGCCTATCTTCATGACTGATGCTAGCTGGCCGTTCTGTATTTCGAATAGTGGGTAGAGACCTGTTTGATGTGCGAGCCTCGCAACTGTGATTGTCTGTGCGGGATCGTGGTACCAGCCGAGTGGACATGGAACGTGCACTTGCATATATTTTGGTCCCTCGATTGACAGAGCTTTCTTAACTTTCTTCTCAATGTCTCTTGGATACGCGACTGAAGTCGTAGTCACATACAGTACTCCGTGAGCCACGGCTATCGCTGGAAGATCCTTCTTGTGTGTTATGTTTCCCCAGCTAACGTTTCCCGAGGGGCTTGTGGTTGTCCGAGAGTCAAGAGGCGTCAAGCTGCTACGCTGGATTCCCGTGTTCATGTACGCTTCGTTGTCGTAGCAGACGTATAGCACATCATGTTTCCTTTCGAACATCCCGCTTAGCGCACCCATGCCTATGTCTGCTGTTCCTCCATCTCCGCCCTGAGCTATCACCTTGGCTTCATCTTTTCTTCCCAGAGCTTTCAAGGCGGCTTCAATGCCTGATGCTACCGCTGCGGCGTTCTCGAATAGCGAGTGGATCCAAGGGACTTCCCACGCGGACTGTGGGTCTCGGGTTGTGAATACTTCTAAGCAACCTGTGGCGTTTGCTACTATCACGTTTGGACCTGCCGCGTTCATAACTAGTCTCGCTCCTAAAGATTGTCCGCAGCCCATGCATGCTGTATGCCCCGGAGCGAGTAGGTTCTTGGTAGTGGTTTTCATGGTGCTTAGTCACCTCCAACGAGAAGCTCTCTGTCAAGGTCGACGAAATCCAACTCAACGGGCTGTCTCTCAGCTCGCTCTACGGCTCCAAGTATCGAGTTCTCGGTGATGTCTCTACCTCCAAGGCCGATTATGAAGTTGCTTATGTTGCCCGGAGAGTTCTTAGACTTGGCATCAAAAAGTGACTTTATCTCGGAGCAGAGTATACCTCCCTCGCCTAGAGAGATGGCTTTCTCAAAAACTATGACATTCTTCACTCCCTTGAGAGCTTCGGAGAGTTTTTCCTTTGGGAATGGTCTGAAGGTTCTCACCTTGACTATCCCAACTTTCTTTCCTTGTTTCCGTAACTTGTCAACAACGTCTCTCATGGTTCCTACCATTGATCCCATACCAACAAGCAGGGTTTCGGCGTCTCCAGCTTGGTACCTGTCGATTAGCCCGCCGGAGTTTCTTCCAAACTTCTCCTTGAACTCGTTAGCAGTCTTCTCAATCTTCTCTTTGACCTTCTCCATGGTTTCCTGAATCAGGTATCGCATCTCCATGTATCTCTCAGGTCCAACCATAGCTCCAAACGTTAGCGGAGTGCGTGGAGTTAAGTAGTAGCGTGGCTTGTATGGCGGGAGAAATTCATCCACATCTTCCTGACTTGGAACATCGACTGGCTCGTATGCGTGTGTTAGGATGAAGCCATCCATGCACACCATGACAGGCAACATGATATCCTTGTCCTCACCAATCTTGTACGATTGGATCTGCATGTCAGCCGCCTCCTGGTTGTTCTCAACGTAGATCTGTATCCAACCACTGTCCCTGGCGGCCATGGCATCTTGGTGGTCATTCCATATGTTGATCGGAGATGAAACCGCTCTATTCGCACATGTTAAGCTGACTGGAAGCCTCAACCCAGCGATATTGTACAGAACCTCAAGCATGAGGAGTAATCCTTGAGACGTCGTAGCCGTGTAAGTTCTTGCGCCCGTTGCACCTGCTCCGAGCACAACTGAGGCGGCTGAGTGTTCACTCTCAACGTTGACGAACTCCGCCTTCAAGTCTCCATCAGCAACAATTTGAGCCAACTCCTCAACTATGTGAGTCTGTGGTGTTATCGGGTATGCGGAGATAACGTTGGGCCTACATAGCTTGACAAACTCGGCCACGGCCCTCGAGCCTTCCCACATAACCCTCTTTGACTCGCCCCTGCTGCGAGTTGAATCTACTGTCTTGGTCAAAACTCATATCTCCTCGAGAAACATGATTTCCTAGCATTCATAGACACGGGAGCGACTAGGCAGGTTAAGACTCCCGAGTCCAAACGCAAATACTAACCAAAGAGGATAAAAAGATTGTTATCATCAATTCTGCTAACTTGGTGTAGGATGGTGAGGGGCGTCAGCCGTCGTGGGATGGCTCTGGTTCTATTCGCCCGGTACTCTCCGGGTGCCGCTCTCTCAGCGCGCGCTATCAAGCCCAATGTAAATGGCAACTTTATTAGTGCGTTCCAGTCTAAGATGATCCAACTTCCACGAGTCAAGTGAACAGAAATGCCACGGAAAAGAACTATTAATGTCACCACCCTTCTGGTAGTAGTTTTGTTCATAGTTGCTCTCAACTTGATCGTCGCCTTTTCCTATCCGGATTGGTTCATATTGATCTTGCCGTTATCAACTTCGTTTGCCGTGCCTACCTGTATCCAGATCCTATCAAACTTGGGCAACATGCCAGAATTGGAAATCAGACACATATCTAACAAAAGCCATAGACTCTATGAACTGTACCATCACAAGGACGTTCCGTTAAGAGCAGACACCCAATCAGGAGAACGGAGCAATAACCTACTCATAGGAGTGGCCAATGCTGGAAATAGCACCGCAAGGAATTGCTACGCGATTCTCTGGATATATGGTAGTAGCGATTTCTCAAAACCTCTCGACAATCCTTTCCCACTCTACTGGAGCTATGACCCAAACTCAATAACTTCAGATGTCCAGCCACCGCAAAGTTACAGCATAGCACCAGGGGATGAAAAATTCCTAGAGATATGCTACACTATAAAGAAAACCGGCAAGTTCTACTTTAACGATTACGGCAAACGAGTGAGCGCAAGGAGACCGAAGATGACAGATGAAATAATCTTCAGCAAGAAGCCTAAACTTCTATACATCAAAGTTATCGCGTATTGCGACAACGGTGAGTCTACTCAGAAATCTTTCAGGATTATCAAAAAGAACTATGAGAGCCTAACGATGGAAGAAATACCCGTTTCTTAGGTCTATTCGAATCATTCTTACTCACAATTCAGTGATGCCGCCTTGTTACGTTATGTAGCTCTTCAGTCTCTCTCTTAGTTCTATAGCCCCCTCTTCCTGAAGAATCTGCCCTTCCTTCATCGTTTTTGCTATGAATTCAGATACAAACTCGGGATCTTCATTGAACATCTTGATCATGGTTTTCAACAAGAGTTCTTCTTTTGGAAAAAGATCCTGCAACACCTTCTCAATTCCGTTGAACACTAATAGTTCAAGATACGCGGATTCCGATTCGAGTCCTTGTCCTAAGATAGCATCAATCACTCTTGTGAAGGCATTCACTTTTCCATGTATGTCCTCAGAAACCTCGACTGTTGGCATATCCTGTTTTCCCCTCAGTATCTCAATTATCCTATCGTCTTCTTAAATCTTCCACTGGCGCTCACTCTACCTAATTGAACTTCCCATCGACACTAACAGCTATCAACTCCGCCTGCTTTGACCTTGAGATCACGAGACCCCGTATAGATCAGCAGACAATACTGGAGAATTGTGTTGGGTATGCCACCTAACGCCCCAGTGGCATTTCTAACAATCCTTTGACTTGCCAAGTTCACGCTTGAAGCGCTCAACCGCTTCGACTGGGATCAAGTACTTCTTCTTTCCCCCTACGGTGAGAACAGGAACAAACTCTAACTTGCCGCTTTTGCAGAACCACCACACGCTCTGACGAGTGACACCCAAAAAGATTGAAGCTTCTTTCACTGAGAGAAATCTCCCACCCACCGAGACGCTTCTCTTCCTCTTCTCACTCTTCACGAGTTGAGCCTCAAGTCTCTCAACCTCCTCAACAGGAACAATGAAATAGTACTTGCCCCCAACACCATACCGATTACCACGAACACGGATAGACCTGACTGAACCATGGTTACACCACCACAGGACTGCATCTATACTAATGTGCAGTCTGCGGGCAACCTGTGGAGTAGTGTAGAACTTAGACCGCAGGTCAGCAATCTCCTTCTTCATCTTCTCAACCTTCCCCATGCAACAGGAAACTTTCCAAGACCAGTTCGCTACATCTCTGCTCAACAAAGCCTCCCTCCCAGAAGCCAAGACGTTAACAACCCTTCCCTTATCGCCCCTCCTCATATGGACGCTCGTACCATTGGGAGTTAACCCCCTCAATGTAGCGGACAATGAAATCGATTAGGTGACCAATCTTCTTCTGGGCGAAGCTCCAACACACCTCCACACAGGGGAATATGCTTTCCCTATCGTAAGAGGCACTGACATACCCGTCTCCATCCAGAAGACCAGCTATGAACGGAACGCCAAGCTCACCGTACAGCCCCTCACAACTGAGCCACTTCTCCAACGTGCTACCATCCAATGAGGCCAACCGGTCCTTTTCAGGGAAATAGCAAAGCAGAGCCACGCCATAGGCACGCACCACAACGTAATTGCGACTCCCCGAATAATCCTTAGTATTAGGATGAAGCCCCAAGCGCCCAAGCAAACTGGAAACCCTCTCAGCCAACTCCACCTCGTTATTAGCTAGTGAGAAGTGAACGCGGGCACTGTACTTCACTCTCGTCATGTAGCCATCGGTTAGGAACAAGCCGAGCAGGTAAGCCCTCTCTTCAGTTGAAAGAGCGTCAACCTTCATCACAAGTCTGTGAGGGGAATGCTCAGTTTTATCAGAAACACCAGAACAACCATTACTATTAGTCAAATTGAATCACCTCGGACGAAAGAGGGAGGTGATTTAACCTGTATATCGCGAGGCGACCCCGCGGAGCCCGACCCGAGCGAAGCAAAACGAAGCGCAGCGGAGTGGAGCGGAGCGAGGGGAAAAGAACAAAGTAGGCGCACGTGGAACGTTGATCCGAACGTGCGCCACTTGTTCTTTTAGGGCGAAGGCGTGGGGAGCCGAGCCAAAACTCAACACCATCATGACAAATCATAAGTAAGTGAGCCACGACGCTATAAGAACCCCCGACAACGCAAAAACCAAGGCATACGAACTCATCACAAAACACGGATTACGCGCGTAAACCGCACACCGTAGACCGCCAAAAAACCACCGTAAACCGAACCGACACAACCTTAAAAGCAACACCAAAAACAAGGCGACTTACGCAACCAGAAAACCCTAGAAGAGAAGAAAAAAGAAAAACAAGCCAGAAAGCCGCTCAGCCCGAGAAAAGCAGCCTTCATTCATCTTCTGAACCATGTTTCATGCCTCACTTTTTCTCCGGTTTCATTTCTATTGCTTTTATGGGGCATATTACCGCGCATATGCCGCAACCCTTGCAGTAGTCTAGGTCAACAATGTACTTGTTCATCTTGTCGACCTTGATCACTCCTTCAGGGCAGTAAAGAACACATAGGGTACACGCGGTGCACTTTTCTTTGTCGCAGATTGGGTAGTTTGTTCTCCAGCTTCCTGTTTTGTTTGCCTTGCTGCTTCCTGGTTTAGCGATAACCGAGACTGGTATCTTCTTTGGAGCTGTCTTACTTTTTACGCTCATTTTGTTGATCCCTCACATAATCGTATGCGGCTTGAGCGGCTTTCGCGTTCTTCTCGCCGAGTTCCCCTGGAAACCTTTCCTTTATGCATCGCTCTATTGATTCCAGCTTGATTATACCCGTAGCGGCTGCGAAGGCTCCCATCAAAGTGGTGTTAGGAATAGGTCGACCAATTACCTCTGTTGCTATTTTCGTGGCTGGCACGGTGATGACTTTCGCCTTCGTTTGAAGAGTCAGTTCGTTCGGCTTCTTCTGAGTGTTGATAATTGCCAGCCCGTTATCTTTCAAGCCCCGGAGAACATCTACTACTCCGATCAGCGTCGGGTCCTGGACAATTATGTAGTCTGGATTTGTTATCTGACTTCTTGACCGTATTGTGTTATCACTTATTTTGACGAAGGATTCTACTGGCGCGCCCATGCGTTCGGAGCCGAAGCTTGGAAACGCTTGAGCGACCTTTCCATCTTCGAAGGTAGCCACGGCGAGGAGTTCGGCGGCAGTGACGACACCCTGTCCACCGCGACCATGTAACCTGACTTCAATCAAATCAGTGAACCCCCAATGTGACAGACGTAATTCACACTATTATCTGGACAGAAATGTTAAACAGATAAGACAACCTTAAAGCTTGCGATTTAGTTTCGAAAGAAAAACAGAGAATTTCACCATGACATGGGCGAAAATAGCTATAAAAAGATAGTTAGGTGTAAGTTGATTGAACAATTGCCTGGAAAATCGCAAACAGTCATCTTCATCAAGCAAATGAGTGTCATGAGAACAACATGAAAAATGCTTTGGGATTGTTCCAGAGACCGATATGTGTTACCTCTGGCTTCAGTTTTCACCAATGATTGTGATGACGAGCTCCCGGTGCTGAGGTCCGTCGAACTCAAGGAAGAATACCGATTGCCTCTGACCCACAACCAGTTTACTGTCTTGCAATGGTATGACTGTGTGATTTCCTACTATGACGCTTCGCAGGTGGCTTGGGGCGTTGACACCGAGTCTCCCGTTGAAGTCCAGGTATCTTGCGTGCCTGTAATCTCCTTCTTCTGGAACGAGTCTCCTGAAAAGTGTCAGTATGTCTCGTCGTATGCATTCAGCATCCTCATTTACGGTGATGCCTGTTGTCGTGTGCATTGTTATGACGTAGAGTATGCCACTTGTGATTCTAGACTCCTTCACTGTTTGCTTGACGTAGTCTGTGATGTTTATTATGTCTTGGAAATCGTTTGTTTGGATTCCAATATGTTTGATGTAAGTCCTCATGTTCCGAGTCTCCAGCTCGCCTCTCGGATGAAGTGTTATGGTTCTTCCTATTCCTTGCTGGTCTCTCCGAGTAGTTCTGAAGCATTGTTGTGGAAGATGTTCTGCACAACCTCGGGTTCGCGTAAGATGTTCTTGATTGCTCCGAAGACCATCTTCCTGTTCAAGCTTCTTTCGATGAGCATTATAGGAACTTGCCTAGTGAACACGTATTCAACGAATTCCCTTGGGGTGTCGGCGTAGAGACATGAAGTATCTAAGTAGATGTTTGGGTATTTGAGCGCTAGTGCGACAGAGTCAAGAACCCATGGCCAGCCCATATGAGCTATGACTAGCTTAAGCTTCGGGAAGTCGTAGGCCACGTCTTCAAGCAAACTTGGATGACTGTATTTCATCATGGCGTCTGCTTCCCATGTCATACCAGCATGGATAACGACTGGTATCTTCAATCTGCTCGCTTCCTTGAACACGGGGTAAGCTTTCTCCTTGTCATTCGGGTAGAACTGCTGTAGGCTTGGATCCAGTTTCAGGCCTTTCAATCCAAGGCCGACGACTGCTTTTACAAGCTGTTCAGCGGCATCTCGCTTGTGTGGGTCTACGCTGGCGAATCCTATGAAGAATTCATGCTCTCGAACCAAATCAGCAATCTGTTCGTTCGAGAATATTTTGCAGTCGTGGGCTGTTGAGCAATCTATCGGGAGTAATACTGACCTCTCTATTCCAGCAACTTCCATCTGTTTCTTGAAAGTCTCAAGAGGTTGCAGAGTATTTTGCAAGTTGAATACTTTTCTGACAGCTTTCGTTAGTTTCTCTGATTGCTCAACGACTTCTTTTATCAGAACAGGGTGAGTGTGGAGGTCGATCATGATCTCTTTCCCCCGCTGAACTCGTAACACAAACCAAGCTGCTAGTTCTATATAGGTTTGACTGTGAACTCGGATTCCTTGTCTCTGCTGGCGATGCACTTAGCCTCCGTCCAATTTGCTCATTCTCTTTTTCGCTGGATCTTCACTGAGGTTTTCCCCGTAGCATGTTTACATTTGCTTTTGCTGAAGCAGTAGTCACAGTCGTAAATTAGTTCGCATATCTGGCAGTTGTCATGTTCGAAGCATGGTTCTGGTAAGTAGCGCTCGGGCACCCCCGTGCTGGATTCGCCAGCGACCAACTTGATGCAGACAAAGTTCTCACACATCCCTGTTCCCGGTGACGATGTTAGTGTCGAACATCTTCAATTTTTCGCCTAATACATATTAGCGATGGATTTCTCAGTCGGTTGCATCTTGTAGAGCTCGTAAGTCGACCTCCTTTCTGGTCTCGAGGCCATAAGTTCTCCTCGCGATGAAGGGCAAGTTATTAGAGTGTAACGCGCTAGGGTGACTGATATCTTGCGGTTCATTTTCCTTGGGCTGCATGGGGTTTTGTAATGCGCGAGAAAGTGATACGACTCAAAGACAAACTTGAAGTAGTATACTCTGATGAAGACTGGCGGTTGCTCAAGCAGATCCGGGAGGAAGCCATTAACTACATGAAGATCCTACAACAGAGTGGAATTCCGTCAATAGTCCACGGAAGCGTCGCCCGAGGAGACGTGTCTAGCGCAAGTGACATCGACATATTTGTTCCAGTTGAGATCTCCTCGTTCAAGGTTGAATTGGCTTTGAAAGGAGCAGAAGTTGACTACGTCTCTAGGAGAATTGAGTTGGCTACTCCTCAGCACGCAATAAAAGCACACATTGACATAGCAGAGAATCGCACAATGACGTTCCCGTTGACCAAGCTTAGGCGACGCGAATGGGAGTTCTACAGGTTCGGCGGCGTTATAGACCTGAATGAGATCTTAGTCGATAAGAGAGTTGTCGGAGTTGATAAAAGGCTGTTACTGATTGAACCCACATCCAAAGGACACTTCGAGAGTTCCATCACAGGTAAGGAAAGTTCAGTCGCCAAGCTCTTAGGTATAAGCGTAGACTTGGTGGAGGAGCGTGTCAGGGTTCTGGGAAGGCGCGACGCGGTGGGTAGAACAGGGGTTTATCTGAGGCGCGAACTGTCTCCAGATGAAAACTTTGAAAAGGTATTGAAGGAAATTAGTGAAAGAGACCCAATCATCAGAAGGAGACTATTGAAAGATGCCCACTGAGGAGCCTCCGGTTCAATTTGTCTCCGCTTACTGTCAGTCAGGCTGGCAATGTGGTTGTCGCCAGTTGCATGTTGCGAAGGTCAAATCATACTCGACTGGGAGTAGAACCAACAAGCTTCCAATAAGCAACATGCTTAAGTATGACCTACTCTACAAGAATGTAATTAACTTCCAACCGATATGATAGCTGACCAATAACTAAGAACTAGAGAAAGAAAAACAGTCTGAAGATTACGAGGGAGTTGAACATCTAAATGACGGATTTGACTTTGATCTTCGAGTTGGGTCCTCCTCTAGTAATCACGCTGTTTCTCTTATTCTTTGTACGTTCTCACATCTACAAGCGAATTTGCATCACTTTGATCTTGGTGCTGTGGGCTAGTGTTTCGATAGGTTTACTTAAGATCTTTGGTTTCGGCGTTTTAGGCAACGATGTTTGGAGTGGGTGGATTGGCAGTTCTCAAGGGGTTAACGATGGCGTACTCATGGCGCAATTTGGGTTATCAATGTTTCAATCTGTTGCTTTTGTTTTCGAGCAGCTGCTGCTGTGGGGTTTCGTGGCGTTCTTCGCGGTCATCATAGGATCGATTTACCTTTTTATCACGTGTCTAAAAAGGAAAGGTGGGTCTTTGAGTGAAAAGATGTCCAAGGTTAGTTTCAAAACAACCGAAAATCCATTGGTAAGTAAAATGGATGTTGATGGTCTCGAGAAATACTTGATTATTGGTTTGGTAACTATGCCTTCAATGGTCTCCATTTCTATGGGTATGAGGATCGCTGGATATTCAGTCTTTTCAATTAGCGTTGTCTACTACGTCCTACTCTTCTACAGGTTCTCTTTGATGGCATATGCAAGAATTGCAAGGAAAGCTGACCTTCACATTGACAAAGAAGACATCGGACGAAAATATGAGAAGAGAATGATAGGCTGGTTTACCATACTGAACCTGTTCATCTCCGCGGTAATACTAGGGTACACCCTTCTCTTCATGTTAGTGCCACTATATGCGCTTGCCGAGGCCACCATCGTTGAACTGCAGTCGTTGCTTGTAGCAATACTTATCCTTCCTTTTGTTGAAGGGTTCGCCGTACTTTTCTTTAGTAGATTTTGGCGATTCTGGGCCAGACTTGGAACACGTTTGCGCGGCATCAATGGGAAACTTGCTCTATATTCAGTGTTCCGAGGAATCCTAATTAGTGGTGCTTGCTTTGTCCTCTTCTATTGTATCTTGTCCTTTGTGACAGCTACAGCAACACAATTCTCAACCGGAGTGGGACCAGTCTTCAACGTTGACCAAGGAACTGGATCAATATACGATCTCACGAAAAAAATCATGGAGCAGTTCAATAACCTCGCAACGCCAGGCTACATTCCAACGCTGCCTCCTTTTGCCATACTCATGTTGCCAGCTCTCTGGGCACTGGTAGCCATTTTCCTATTCCAATTCATCAAGTTTCTCATAGGTGGAGCATTGACTCATAGGAAAAATGTTGCGCCAGAGTACAGCACAATTGTTGCCAGCATTGTAATGGGTCTCTTAATCTGGTGGATCATACCCACTACAAACTTTATTCTGCAACCAGTTCCAGTGGGCATCGCTACTGACGCCGGCCTATCCACAATGACGCAACTACTTGTGCCCCAACCTTTCATTGGCTCGATATACTATCTTTACCAATTCATCCCGACGCCGACGGATGTTCTCTACATACTTTTCCTAGACTTTCCAATTTGGATGTTCGGATCACTGTTCTTCATGTACTTCTTCAAGTTCAGAAGAGACCTGATTCCTGCGAAAAGAGAACTTGGCCCGTTCCGTGCAGACGACTTCTTCAAGCTCTTTGTGTCCTTCTGCGTTGTTATAGTTGCGTCAATTGGGACCCTTGTCGCCATAGATCCGATCACGCTGTTGGGAGACTTTGTACATGGGCTAATAAGCAGGTTGTGGTTCCCCAACTACAGAGAACAAGCGATTTTCACGGCAGTTGGACCGTCGTGGATATTCTTCCATAACATGATCCGATTCATGCTAACAGTGTTCGCGCCTATGTTGCTTTGGGTTAGCGTAATAGGTTTCTGGAAATACTTGAAAAACAGGAAACAAAAGTCTTACATATGGTACATACTCGGTGTTGTCGTCCTCGCGCTCGAAGCTATTATCTTGGTGGACAGATTCACATACATTGCAATCATAGTGATCCCTCTTGTTCTCGCAGCACTTTACCGCTGGATTTATCGCGCCTTCAAAAGAGCCCCGCCTAAGACGATGTTCAGAACAACTTTTCTAAAGATATCGTTTTACTCATTGATTCTGAGTGAAATCTACTCGACTGCAATAGCGATAGCTGATAGATACATGTTTCCTATACAACCACCAACTCCGAGCTTCTATTCAGGCGGCAGCCTCGGTTTGCTAAGCTACCTCTTGATCCTAATTCCACATGGTCTAATTGAGATACCTGCGGCGATGCTGGCAGCCTTGATAGGGCTATACATTGCACGAAGAATGACAGCTGCGCTCGACGAGGACGAGAAGAATCTAGATAGGTTCATAGACGAGGGGAACAAACTTGTTTTCTCACGTCAGGTTTGGTACCCAATACTGTTCGTGACTATCTTCTTTGCAGTGGCAGCCGTGATAGAGATCTACATTACGTGGAGTACGATCGAACCATTGGTAAATGCTTTTGGTTTCGCCTGAACCGGCGTAGTGGTGCTTTGACCCATCCCGAAGAACGAGTCTGCAGAGCTTCCCTGCAACGCTTCCTTCCTCTTTTTTTCTTCTCAATGACGGGGATCAGTTCTTGCTAGCGTCCCGAGTAATTATTGCCTTATTTGGTTCGATCCCGTGCCACCTTATTTCGTACCCAAGCAGCTTGAGGAGAGACTGAGGGTTCGTAACCCCAGCTTCATGTATGAGTCTTGAGGCTTCGAGAAGTGTTTTTGTTTCGTGTGTTATAAGTTTCGCTTCAATTTTCTTCAGTAGCTTTTCTGAGATTGCTTGGTCGCCAACGACAACGTAGCCGGGTTGAGGATTCTCCTTGATGTACTTTGTTAGGGCTTCAGTTGTGACTCCTGAGTCTCGGCAAATCTCTCTCAGGTCAATTACGTCGTCCTCAAGTTTCAAAGGGATCTGCTGGATCCTTATCATTTGCTCGGAGAGAATGCTCGATTCGATTCTTTTCAGGCGTTCCACAATTAGCCTCAGGGGAACTGTTCTCTCAAAGATGATTACGTCACCTGGCACACCCGACAACCTCCTTTGTGACCCAAGCTTCTTGTCTACGGCAATGATTATGTTCGGGAGACTCAGTAACCTAAGCTTCTGGATTTTCTTCTCAAGGTACTCCTTTGTCCAGAACCCGACTATCTCAAGGTAGACCTTGGTACCGTTCTTCTCGAGGCTGAAGTCAGGTATCATTACTGTTCCACCACTCAGTATGAGTGGCTCTGGTTCTCGCTTTATCGTCCAGCCTGACTTCGTCGCGGAGAAATCTTTCCAGAACTTCTCTTCAATATGGCTGTCAAATCGATTTGGCTCAGTCTCTGGTCCCCTAGGTTCCGCGAGTTGACCCCAAACTTCTCTACAGTCGAGTTCAAACCCGTAGACTCTAGGAAACCCTTCTCTGCGCCTCAGTATGTCGGCTTTGATTCCCCAATACTCGCTTTCAATTACTGTAGGCAGCAGTTTAGCTATTGATGTGCCATACTTCTCGGTCATCTTCATCAATGCCATAGGACCCTCAACAGTGATCCTGAATCTTTCTGCACCAATGGTTTCGACATAGTACATGAGGCCGAGTCGTTTGATGTTCCTGAATATCTTCTTGTAGTTTCCTCCGCGAACAATGAACTCGACGCTAACAGCTTTAAAGAGTAATGTCTGCGTCAAGCCCAAGTTATAGTACTTGATTAGGGCATCACTGTTTACAGGATTAAACTGTTTGAGTACGAGATTCTCGTCGAAGTCGGACCACAATGACTTCTCCAAATCTTGAGTAGTGACCTTGAGTTCCTCAGCTGCCTTCTTTACGATTTCTTCTCTCTTCTCTCCGCTTGTGACGACGCCCACTTGACCAGCTAAGGTGAAAACCAACCTTCTCGCGGTCTTCGGATCAACAGGGCTGCTCGCCTCGAAGGTGCACCGACGCATTAGGAGAGCAGCTAATCCTCGAATCAGTCTATAATCATGGGGATCTTCGTTTTCGTATTTTTCGAGTTCACCTTGGATTGCTTCCTTTTTCTTCTCTATTCCCTTGCAAAAGATCTCAGTTAATCTCTGAACAAGCTGCAGTGTCGTTTGATCTAGAGCCGCATATTTGGGTCTGATTTTTCCCCGTGAGAATACCGTAATCAGCAGGGGAGTTGGGAGCACTCTTCTTCTTTTCCTCCTGTGCTGGCGCATGGAGTTAGGGTAAAAGGGATCAACGACCGTTAACGGTCTGGTATATTTGTTTATCGCGGTGAAATGTTTCCCTGATTCCTACGGTCGCCAACTTCTCTGGAGCGACCATACTCGGATCGACATTTAGGACTCCAAAATCCGCTAACTTTCCTTTTTCCAGACTGCCCTTTGTTTGCTCTTGTCCTAGGGCGTAGGTCGCGCCGTAAGTAAAAATCTTAAGCACTTCGGTAACCGTGATAGCCTGCTTTGGGACAAACCCATTCCGAGTGACGCATGCATGAAGTGCTTTCAAAACGTTTGCCGATTTGATGGGTGCATCTGAAGCCCCGGCCAAGACTATGCCCGCATCGATGATCGCTCTGAAAGGGTAGGTGCGTTCGCATCGCTCTGATCCTAGTCGTCTCATTAACCAAGTATATTCGCTATCGATGAATGCTGGTTGACAAACGAAGACTATGCCCAGTTTTGTAGCATCTGCAAGAATGGCCATCGCTTCTGCTTCGGAGTCATTTGAGTCCATTGTTAGGATCTTGCCGTTGTGAAAAAGAGTGACGGACCAGTCTTCCATTTCGAGTCCTCTTTTCACTATTATTTTTCTAGAATTGTAGTTGGCGCAGTCCTGTATTTCTCTAGTGCCCTATCGTCGAGTTGTACGCCCCATCCAGGGCCCTCTGGCACCTTCGCAGCTCCGCCGATGTAGTCCAAGGGGTTCACAATCAGATCATCTTCCAACATCAAGTCCCCAGTCAATTCGGTGGCGTGACCAAGAGAGTCATGCCTTGCGGCAGCAAGATGAATATGCATGGCTGAACTTATTCCAAGTGGTTGATCGTGTAGTACGGCTGGCATCCCCATTCGTTCCGCAAAATCCAAGGCCTTGAGAGCGCTCGTTACGCCCCCTGGGCGCTCCGAGTTTATTCCGACGACTCCTATCGCCTGCAAATCTACCAGGGTGACAAGATCCTGTAGTGAAAAACATCCCTCGTGAGCCATTAGGGGCGTGTCCACTCGCTGCTGGACGTAAGCCATGCCCATGTAATCGTCCGCTCGGACAGGTTGCTCAACGAAATCGATGTTAAACGGCTCGATGGCCTTGATGGCGCGAACTGCTTCGGGAGGCTGGTACGCTTGGTTATAGTCCACACGTAGCCTTATCGCGGAGCCTATAGTTCTTCGGATTCTTTCAATGATTCCCACGTCTTGGCTAATGCCTTTTCCGAGCTTCACACGAATAGTGCCGAATCCCTGCTCATAGTACATCTTTGCGATAGCAACCATGGTCTCGGGGTTCATCAGTGGGACGAGCGCTGCGAGAGGGATTTCATCCACGGATCGTCCACCCATGAAGTCATAGGCTGGACGGTTAGTAATCTTCCCCATTAAGTCGTAGCACGCCATATCTAGTAGGCCCTTCGCAACCTCGTTGCGAGTCACGTTTCTGTTCATTTTCCAGCGGATCCGTTCCACGTTGAAGGGACTCTCGCCCAACACATACTTCGCTAGAGATCCTTTGATCACCTCAATGATCTGCGCGGGTGAAACGCCGGTTTCCGGCATCCACACGAAGACTTCGCCAAGTCCAATGGTGCCATCGTCACAGACGAGCTGGCATACAGCAAAATCTCCTCCAAGCCATATCTCATCAATCGGGATCGCCATTCCCACTCCCCTTTCACCAGAAGCCATGATTTGGCGCACCTGATCTTTGAACGGAACATAGAGAGGGGTCAGCCTTATCTGTTTGATTTCGATTGTCATCTTGAAACGAACACCTACAGATCGAGAGTCTTCAATTGGGCTTTGATCGACTGCACTTTCGCTGGTTTCAGGTCGTATACTCTCCACATGCAGAGGAAGCCAATCAGATAAAAGAGCATCGGCACAATCGTCATTTGGAAGCGAAGACCTAATAACGCTAGAGTTGATTGCGTTGTTGCGGCAGGGTCAAAACCCGTCATGACGTGTATCAACCCAAAAGCTAAGGCTTGGATCACGATTGACAGGCGGCCAAAGAATGTTCTAAACCCGTAGTATATTCCTTCCTTACGATTCTTGGTTTTCAATACAATTTCGTCAATTACGTCCGAGAACGTCGGGTACAGGAGGGACCAGGTAGCGCCCATCGTCACGCCCAGTAGGGCAGCTGCGACGACCGCTGTCTCCAGATTAGACACAAACACCAAGAAAAATAGGAGGAGGGTGGCTGTTAAGCCTGTCCCACATATGTACCCAATTCGATTCCCATATCGGCGCGCAACCTTGATCCAAAAGGGCACGGAACTCGCTCCCCCAAGCAAAAGCGCCCCTGAGACATAGGTTTCTGAACCAGACCCGACTCCCAAGATATATCTCACGAGGTAAGGAATTGACGCGAGCATGACTACCATCATGACCGTTTGGCCCAAGTATGCCAAGAGGTATGACACGAAGTTCTTTTGTCTTAGAGCATACTTCAATGTCTTGAAGTATGGTTCGTGGTACTCTGGAGTTGCCTGGAGTCGAAGGGTCCGCTTGATCGATTCTGGGTCATCCCTCATGCCGTGAAGCATCAAAGTGGCAACCATCAGGCAGATGAGGGAAACTACGGCGGCTTGCGTGACATATGATCCCCGGTTTCCGTACGTGAAAAATAGAGGAGGTAGTAGCATTCCGAGGGTCAGACCAAGTTGACTCAGAAGCGTCTGAAAGCCCGCGATTCTGGTACGTTCCTTTTGCGAACGGAACTTGTCGGGAAAGATTGCCATCCAGTTCGTGTCCCAGAAGGAGAAGAAAAAGTCATATGCACAGATGGAAGCCAAGAGCCAGAGAAATGTTCCCCATGCGTCAACGTTGGGGGTGGCGAAGATAAACGTGAAAAGAATGGCGCACGGGAAGACGGTAACAAGAAACCATGTAAACCGTTTTCCCCTGCGCCTCGTAAAGCGTTCAGGTCGGTCCGAAACCTAACCCACGAGGGGATCGTCTAGCATGTTCCAGATCCCGTAAATGACAAATGCAACAACCAAGAACATGCTGGGGAGGAGAACTTCCGTCTCGTAGAACGCGTAGACCCTGATGGAGAATACGGTTAATGAGAAGTCGTCAAGAAAACTTCCGAGAGCGTAAGACACGTGAGTCTTTGAGGAATGGATTATCTCAAGGGTTTTCCGCCCGATGTTTCCACGACCTTCCGGTGCCCTTTTGATGGTTTTATCTTCCCGAATTTTCTAATATACCTTTTCTCAGACATTCGTATAATGCCGCCCTCACTAGCGATTCACTTGGTTGAGTTTGTTTCGTCCAGACCAAATCCGAGAAGTCAAGTCTGACTAGATCGGAGTGCTTTTCTTATGTTCCCATATTCTTTTCCTTCTCCAACTCATCCATGTTTCTGTAGTCTCCCTTGAGACAACTTCTATCAACTTAGCCTTCTTTCCCTCCCTTTTCCTGAGAATTCTGCCAAGGCGTTGGATGAATTCTCTTGAAGAACCCGTCCCACTTAGAATGACCGCTCTGGTGGCGTCGGGAACATCCACGCCCTCATCTAAGACCCTCGAGGTGACCACAGCTTTGTACTTGCCTTCCTTGAAAGAGTCAAGCACCTCCATCCTTTCATCCTTCGGAGTCAAGTATGTGATACATGGAACTAGGAACTCGTCAGATATCTGGTGAACAAGTCTGTTGTGGGCGGTGAATATTATCGTTGGCTCACTGGGATTCTTCGCCAGGATTCCGCGGAGCGCGTGGATCTTCGATTTCGAGTTTAGGGCTATCTCCAGAGCCTTGTTTCTGGCTATGAGCGCCCTCCTTGCACCCGGATCTCTGTTGGTAATCATGATGAAGTTAGTGAAGTCCGTTGGAGAATTCATTGGGATGCCCTTCAGCTCAACGTAATCTCTGAAAACATTGTGCAGCCGCTGATACTCCACTTCCTCATCTGGGGTTAGATCAACCTGTAGTTTCTCTATCTCAAAGGGAGAGAGATGAACTCCCGCAAGATCTTGTACTCTCAACTCGAAAACTTTCCCGCCCACAAGGCGAGGAAGATCCATGTGTAATCCATCCTCTCTCTCGTAGGTCGCCGTTAATCCAAGTCTGCAAGGGCAAGCGAAGATCTCAGCTATGTGAGAATAACCTGGGCTGGGCAGGTGGTGTACCTCGTCAAAGATTACAAGGCCGAACCGGTTTCCCAGTTCTTCTCCTCTCATGTAGGCAGAGTCGTAGGTTGAGACAGTCAAAGCCTCTAACCTGTATTCTCCTCCTCCATATACGCCGACATTCACATTAAACTCCTTCTCTAGATACCTCCGCCATTGCTCCACGAGATCAAGCGTGGGGACGACAACGATCGTTGCGGTATTCAGCTGGGCTATGGCAGCTACGCCAATCGCGGTCTTCCCAGCGCCGGTCGGCAAAACTATTACGCCCCTCGCCCCGGCCCCGACCCAAGAGTCCAGCGCTTCCTTCTGGTACGATCTTAGTCTAAGTCTACACTCAAGGTGTGGGCAAGGTACAAGGTCCAGAACGTTATCAGCATATGGTATCCCGCTACGTTTCAGGTACTCAACAATGTCCGGGTAGTCGAGGGCCAGCGCCTTGAAGTTGTGGGACCGGGGGTCAAACGTGGTTTTGGGTATCCTGAAATCTCCCCGTACGACGATAATTCCCTTCTCGTATTGCAGCGTTACTGCCAAAAGTTGTTCGCCATTATCTTCTGTTCAAAACCCTTATTTAACCATTCATATCCTAATATTGGTACCAGAACCTGTCCCGAGAAACTTAGTGACAGATATGGTGAACTGCGCTAAATCTAATGGAGCCACGAATAAGAGACATCATGGATAAGAGGCTTGACCGCTATGGCTTGTTTGGAAGAATTCTTCAGGGCAGAGTTTGTCAGGCTGAGGGACTTCTATGCCATTCAGCTCAACCAAGATGACATCAAGGAGATCATAGAATGGTTGAAGGATCGCCTCGAAGTAAGTTCTGAAAGCAAGATTCTCGATAGACTGAAAGTCATGTCGCCGATCGAACTCCATCAAACGAGATATGACCTCGTGCAGTTTATCAAGAGAATTCGTAGGAACAGAAGCGGTCAAGCACACGCCAAGCTTCCACCTCTTGGAGCAGAGCAGCCACTTGACGAAAGAAAAGCACGGGATCATGAGCTTCGGTGAAACACGAATTTAGTTAGCTGAGCGCTTTGATATGTCTTCTTTCGGCTTGAGAACCTCGGCATACGACTCCATGTTTCGAATTCTTTGGAAGAGCCACAAGGATAGGAATGAATGATCTCTTTCTCGATCCTCTGATATTCCATCTATCCTCTTGAAAGTAATGTGTTTTATCGAATCTGTATAGCTCTACTTCTGAGTTAGCCATAGTTTCGGTAGGGTTTCGAGTACCTTGGATCTCAATGCGGGAATTATCCGCTCAGTCCTGGCTTTGGCAAGGGTCTCGCAAAAAGGTACCTCTGTGGCCCCTGAGTCAGTGAAAAGTGGTTCGAACTTGAAGAGCTTTATTCTCCTTGGAGCGCTAGGCATGGCGCTTGGCAGGAGATGAAAACTTAGAGCAGCATACTCCTTCCCAAACCATGAGGGCTCGATCTCCATCCTACATGTCCATATGAGGGCAATATCCTTTCCGTAGATCGTCGGAGGACCGGTAACTGGAGGAGTCTTCAGGGGAACCTCCATTGTTTCACCAGGCTCAAGTTTCGCACTCTCCTTTAGCATGAAGCCTGCACCGCCAACTCTGTCGGCGGTTGCAAAGTTAGCATTCCAACATTCTACGATTCCTCTGAAGTTACTTACCTTCCCAGCCTTAGACGTGGGGTTCCAGACCTTTAACACCAAGTTGAGTCCTTCACCTTGCTTACAGTATTTTGACGGAGCCTTGAGCTCCCCAACTTCCGTGAACTTTGCCGTGACGGATTCACCAGTCGATGTCTCAGAAGGGGCATGGTTCAAGATGATGGGCTTTGATGCCCTTTCAAACGAAGAGTCCTTGTACAGAGAGAAGTTGTACACAAAACCCAACCCCAGCTGTGAAGCCTCAGCTATCTTGCTCTTGTCTTCCTCGGTGAGGCCGAGCTCCTCGCGGAGTCTTTCCGGCATGTTCTCCATGAGCCAAGCCATCTCACCTGATTCCCTAACAGGTTTTGAGAACAAAGCGAAGATGTTCCATCCCCACGAAACAACAACCTTCCCTTGCCTACCCTTAGAAGTATAGGCTGAAGGATAGGCAAGCTGTGTCTCAGGTGTTTTGGGGGTTTGAAAAACAACGTCATAGAAACTTTTCTTGGTCAGAGGCTTGTTCTCGACCAACGTTGCTCCCCAATCATAGACTATGCGCTGTTGAACCTGCTTTTTGCCACCAGCAATGACGGTGCTATTCTCAGCGCAAACTAGGCCGACTCTCAGATGACCTTCCTTCTTGTAGTCAGAATCAACAAGAACTCTACACCTTATGGGTTCACCCATGGTGTAATGGTCCTTTTCCGTGAAAATCTTGATACCCAAATCTTACAAGCTCCTACGTATTCCGCAACCCGCTGCACAAGAATGCGGATGATCTACCTCCGAGAAAACAAAGGTGTATTGCACAATATTAATAGGTTTTGCCTCACGGGGAACCCAGACGGCCATCAATTGAGAAGTTCACCAATCTCTGGAGGTATCTCCATGGGATTGAAATCCTTGTCAACTGCGGCCACCTTGACTCTACCACTGGCGGACATCTTGTTCGAGGTCTTGTTGAAAACCGAGAACTCATACGTGATGCTTGACCTCCCAATTTTTCCAATCTTGAGTTCGACCTCAAGCACGTCATCAAACTTAGCTGGTGCAAAGTATTGGCAGTAGGCTTTGACCCGTGGTAAGCCAAAGATCTTACGGGTTTCAGGCGAATTCGAGAAATCTGTTCTGAGTACTTCCCTAAACAGCTTTTGCTCGGCTGCCTCAAAATAGACAAAGAAGCTAGTGAAGTGCGCCATGCCCGCAGTATCCGTTTCTGACCATCTGACTCTAACCTCTTCTCGAATAGATCTCAAGAGACATCTCGAACCTCCCTAATATGAGTGCCATCAGTGGACCCAAGTTAGACTGCGGACTCCACAATGAACTTGGACGTATTTATAAGCCTTTATCAAACTTAGGCAAATAGTTAATATCTGGAAAGCTTGCAAATTATCTTCGGGACATTCGTTTCCAGCGATCGCCGTTTCGTGGAACTTGTATTCGCATCTCACTAACAAGACAGCTGTGAAAAGCGAGGAAAAGAGAGTTGCAGGTTTTCAAGGTCATTGCCGTGGGCGATGGTTCAGTAGGCAAAACCAGCATTACAATACGGTTTTGTGAAGGAAAGTTCTCACAAGAGTACTTGATGACGATAGGCGCCAACTTTGGAGTGAAGCAACTGTCCATCGGCTTCGGAGAAGAAAGAAAGGATATCAAGCTACAGATATGGGATACCGGTGGGCAGGAGAGATTTAGCCCCATCCGTGAACTCTACTACAAAGGGGCGCTCGGAGCCTTGGTAGTTTATGATATTGCGAATAGGGAGAGCTTTGAACATATACCGATGTGGTTTAATGAGGTTCGCAGAAACGTTGCGAACATACCGCTGACACTCATCGCTAATAAGATAGACCTGCCCAATAGGGTCGTGACGACCGATGAAGGTCAACGAATGGCTAGGAAGTGCGCGGCTCCCTACAGGGAGACATCGGCAAGAACTGGAGAGAAGGTTGACGAGGTCTTCGGTGAATTAGCTTATAGGATCCTGTTGTCCCTCTATGGTCCCCCCAGGGTCAACGGACAGGCTGTAGTCGGGATACCAAAGATCTTTCAAAGATACTCAAATTCAGGCAAGTGAACACCCTAGGGCCCTCAGGTTACAGAATCCTGTTGTACTTTTATCGTACCATTGAAGTTTTCCGGTTGCTTGCAGAGAATAAACCCTAATTACCAAGTGTTTCAGCTAAATACTATAAGGTAGGTCGCATTGACCAAAGGGGATAGGATTTTTCTGCCGTCGATAAGCGTGAAATGTTACGGCAATGTTGAGAGGAGTCTCTTGGACTGGGTCACATCAACACTTTACCAGTTCTACGGGCGAGTACAACTGCCGGGCGGTGAAGTTGAACTGCTTCTGTTTGAAGAAAGGCTCATCATGGAAGCATACCTGAGGAGAGAGGGGGAAGGCTTTGCGTCTAAGCACGGATTTGAGTATGCACCTATCACATTAGGGTTCTCGTCCATGCATCATGCGTGGTCTGGGCGTCCCACAATCGTGGTATGCAGTAAAACCATGAAAGAACGAGACAAAGGTGTCGTTCTCGGCGAGTTGCGGCATGAGGCTGGTCACTCAGTTTTGCATGGTTCACCTAAATTCTACTTGATAAGGCCCCTAGAAATATTGGAAAAACTGATTGTGAAGAAGAACCTTGATAGGCGAGTCGCCAGTATGGCTTTCTACCTGCTCTCAATAGGCGTCAAGGATTTCGAGGTCACACGATTGCTGGTGAGAAACGGGTACGTCGACTGCCAGAAAGCACTGCATGCTTGGAGCCTTCGCATTAGTGATGATGAGAAGCTAGCAAGTAGATTGGCAGAACATGATTATAACGTGGCTTTCTTTCTTATGGCAAATACATTGAAACCAGTAATGGGCTCAGTTCCACTTCTGGGTACCGATGCTAATTCGGAGTTGCTGCCTCTGGTGGAGGAGAACTTATCTCTTCTGCCACGGAGATCCCAATTGCTAGCCAGAAGAATGATCGAAGAGTGGATCCCTAAGCTTGGAGGAGAAACATTGGATAACGTTAGAATGCTTGTTGAAAACGTCGTCCTTCATGAAACTTCTTCGGTGTAAGGACAATCGAGGAGTATAATCATGGGTCTCGTATCCTAACACAGCTCTAAGATTCTTCCATCTTTTTCAGGTAGTCAAGCCAACGTTTCTTGTCATCAATCTTGCTTGCCTTTTCTTCATCCTTTCTAAATGGTTTCAACGATCCCTCTGAGAATCCTTTGGTGATTTCCATAGCTCGCTTTATTCCTATGTAGTACTCCAGTTGTGATGCGACTTCACTTGTTTCGACTTTCGAATCTTTGACCTTACCAATGAAGTCAGGATAGACTTGGCTAGAAGTCTTCTCAGATCAAACGTTTCAGGCATTACTCTTACAAGATCATGGCTTTCGGCGGCCTCTACGATTTCATCTATCCTTTCGTTTAGATCAATGGTTTTCCATCAACGTTAATGGTCTTAGGAATCTCCGCTCTCAGGTACGAGAAGGGACTACTAAGCTTGCGCAGTACGGTGGACTTGTCGGTCAGACTCGTCATCCCCGGATATGTTGTTAGTTGCTCCTAAAGGAATTGACGCTTACGGCGTGGTAGGATTTCTCATCTTTGGAAAGAATCAATGTCTCAATGATGCCTAGCAAGGTCTCTCCCTAGAAAATGAGCTAACTCAGTTCTGTTCTCAATATTGTCTCTATTGCGTCCATTGGGCTTTCCATACTCTTAAGTAGGTTTCTTGTGTCAATTCTGTAACGATCTGGGTCTCGTAGAACCCTCAGGGCGTAAGTGGTTGCCTTGTCTATGTTGTTAGTATAGTAGATCGGGAATCCTTTTGCCGAAAGGTATCTCTCGACATCCATCTTGATTGGGAAATGACAAATACTCGGGACACCCAGCAATGTGGACTCCCAGCTCATCGTCCCCCCACCGCTCACCGTTAGGTCTGAGAATGCTAATAGGCTTGGTCCGTCTATCACTTGATTTGGAACAATCACTTTCCTGCCGAGTTCCTTCAGTACAGTGGAGCGTTGCTCCTCGTAGCGTGGCATGACAATCACCTGAGCGTCTGGGAACTCATCTAGTATTTTCCTGATTAGTGGGAACGATTTCACGCTCAAGACGCTAGCATCTTTGAACCCGTGCAAGTACGCAGCTTTTGATTCTTCCGGCCTGACAACTACTATGGGCTTCGAGTTGTCCAGATTTAGTTCTCTGAGGACGGAGGCAGCTGGCTTATGGTTCGGTATCCAGGCTACTTCATCCACACCATCGTATTGAACAATTGTATGCCTGCTTGCTCCGAGAGCAACTAGTTTGGCGGGGTTTATGCAGGCGGGCGCCACGATGTATGTTGATAAGGGGAAAGTCAACTTACCCACTGCGACTGAGTGCGGTGTGTCGTTTAGACAGATGCTTCCTATTCCAAGTCCGAAAGCTACTCTTGCGGCTTCCGGTGAACTGAAATGTATTGAGAAATTAACTTTCTTGTGTAAGCGCGCAAGATAGTCTGTCAAGATGAGTACTCGTTCAGTGCTTGCTCTAAGCTTTCCCTCCAGTGTTTCTCCCCCGTATTTTCCAGCAACATAGTGGGGAACTCTCTTGAGCTTCAAGAGATCAACAACTACGTCGTGCAGTCTTGCGGTTACGAGAACCCTGTGTCCTCTTGCTTCTAAGCTCTTTTTGATGCTTTCAAGTAGCCAGACCTGCTTGGGAGTCAACATATCAAGCCAGAATGTCATCATCGCGTCGAAGACCTACCCGAATAGCCGAGTGACTCGTCTCGTGCTGAGTAGTTAATAAACTCGCTTCCTATTAAAATTAATACCATTCCTATCAATACGGGACTACGGAGAAGTGGAAGGTAAGTCATGATTAGCCGAGGCAAGACTTAGCGACTTTTTCGAATAGATTACGAACATTCTCGCCTGTTTTTGCTGAAGTTTCAACAAAAACCGCATGGATCTCTCTGGCAAGCCTTTGTCCCTCCTCCCTGCTTATGACTCTGTCAGGTAGGTCAATCTTGTTTCCAACCAGGGCAATTGGGATGCTGGATTTGACATAGCCTCTTAGGTCATCGAGCCAGCCTTTTACGCTTTCCAGCGTCTTGTGCTTTGTGACTTCATACACTATGACCGCAAGAGATGCATTGGAGTAGTATTTTTTTCGTAGCCTTGAGTACTGCTCCTGCGAACCAATGTCCCAGATTACGAGTGTTACAACCCTTCCATCGATGGAAAGTTCCTTAGCAACAATATTCACACCTATGGTCGCAAGATAGTCGGTTTCGAAGGTTGACGTAGCGTATCTGAGAACTATGCTGGTCTTTCCGACTCCTGGATCACCTATGAAGATGATCTTGAAGATCGGTTCTTTTCCGCTCACGAGTGGGCACCCCCGCAATCAAGCGAGAAGGGAACAGGTTCATGCCAGTTGGCCACTGGGCATTTATCAGTTGGCATGTACTCTGCTGAAGATCAAGAGAGCTTAGATTCAACGTCATCTGGATTTCCACTGATGGGATCTTGGTTAAATGGTAGCAGTGGCGTGGAAACGTTTCTTCCAACATCTTTGTTAGGCAAGTAAGCCTATGAGTTTTTCGAATAACTTACGAACATTCTCACCAGTCTTTGCGGAAGTCTCAATGAAAATCCCATGGACACTCTTTGCCACTTTTTCTCCCTCCTCCTTGCTTACGACCCTGTTCTGAAGGTCTATCTTGTTTCCAACCAAAACCAGTGACAAATTTGAGGGAGTATAAGTCCTGAGATCATTCAGCCAAACATTTACGTTTTCCAGTGTATCTCTTGCTGTAACATCATAGACTATGACGGCGATGTTCGCTCTATTATAGTACCTGTCTCTAACAACACTAAATGCTTCCTGGCCTGCGATGTCCCAAACTAACACAGTCAGAACCCTTCCTTCCACGCTAACCTCCTTCGCTACAACATTTGCTCCCAAAGACGGAAGATAGTTCTCCTTGAATGTTGACGCAGCGTATCTTGTGATCAAGCTAGTTTTTCCGACTCCTGGATCTCCAACGAAAACGATCTTGAAGACGCCTTGTCTTGGCTTCATGATGGTTGTACCTCGAGGTTAGCCGGACGAGACGGTGGCCCTCCGCTTCCTTAGGTAGTACAGTGTTCTCTTCCAATTTATATAACGAGGGGGCACCGAATTA
>Ga0315309_1000429_pt1 | contig 25417 bp, 22 predicted proteins | sample TDP4_MG_FD_203080 | JGI IMG/M metagenome (GOLD analysis project Ga0315309, IMG submission 203080) | Freshwater sediment microbial communities from Lake Towuti, South Sulawesi, Indonesia - TDP4 | ecosystem: Environmental > Aquatic > Freshwater > Lake > Sediment | place: Indonesia: South Sulawesi...
AAAGCCGCGGCAGATTTATTCGTAAAAGCTTACAACATAACCTTTGGAATGGACACTATAATCACCAGATGCTCTAACAATTTTGGTCAGTATCAGTTCCCCGAGAAACTGATTCCTAAGACGATAATATGTGCGCTCCGTGATTTGCCAGTCCCAGTCTATGGCTCAGGTAAACAGGTTAGAGACTGGATCTATGTGCTGGATCACTGCGAAGCGATACGGTTAGCCATGGAGAGGGGAAAACCAGGGGAGATCTACAACATCTCATCTGGCGTGGAAATATCTAACATGGAAACGGTTAGAACAGTACTCGACATACTTGGGAAGCCTGAGAACCTAATCACTCACGTTGAAGACAGGCCTGGACACGATGTAATGTACAGTTCGGACTCGTCCAAAATTAGAGCGGAGCTTGGGTGGGAGCCGAAATATGAATTCAAAGAAGCACTGGAACAAACGGTGAAGTGGTATGTTAGCAACGAGTGGTGGTGGAAGCCTTTGGCCACCAATAACATACTCCATCCAACTCCTTGGAAACTGGGATGGTAGACACAATGAGGATACTGATCACGGGCGGAACTGGGTTGCTAGGTTACAAGCTCGTGACCGGTTGTTTGCGACAAGGACTAGAAGTTCACGCAACATACCTGTCTCACCTTCCACCTCAGGAGTTCGAAGACAAGGAAGTCTTTTTAAAGCTTAACATAACCGACGCCCACTCCACTGGAGCCGTGATAGCTAAAATCAGACCAGAGATTGTCATAAATGCCGCTGCCATGCTTAACACAGACCTATGCGAAGTCGAACGAGAGGCAGCTTGGAAAGTGAACGCGGAAGGAGCTAAGAACGTTGCAGAAGCCTGCTCAAAGTCAGACATCTACATGATACACCTGTCTACGAGCTACATATTTGATGGAAAAAAAGGGCAATACAATGAGGAAGCGATCCCGTCCCCAATAAATCATTACGGTTATACAAAGCTGAAGGGGGAAGAATTCGTAAAGAACAGTGGCTGTGAATTCTGCATAGTCAGGACAGATGTTGTCTTTGGATGGGAGAGACCACATAGACCAAACTTCGCTATGTGGGTCATACGAAGTCTTGAGAAGAAGGAACAAATAAAGATAGCAACGGATCAATATAATTCGCCCACTCTGAACACAAGCCTTGCGGACATGATTATCGAAACCGCAAGAAAAAAGCTAGAGGGAGTGATAAATCTCGCGGGATCGACGAGAATCAGTAGGCTCGATTTCGCAAACAAGATCTGCGAAGTCTTCTCCATGGATAAGAAGTTGATCCGACCAGTCAAGTCCGATGAAATGGACCTTAAAGCAAGAAGACCCAGAGACTCTTCTCTCAATGTGAAGAAAGCCCAGATGATTCTATCAGATAAACCTATATCAATTGATGACGCGCTAAAAACATTAAAGAGGGAACGGAAATCCATCTAGGCAAAGGTGAGCCAGCAGGATGAAGGGACTACTGCTTGCTGGAGGATTCGGGACAAGACTCAGACCACTCACACACACAGGCAACAAGCATATGTTACCGGTGGCAAACAAGCCCATACTGTTCTACGGTATAGAAAACATAAGAGATGCAGGAGTAAAAGAGATAGGAATAATTCTGGGGCCGATGAATGAGACGATTACAGAATCTATCAGAGACGGCTCCAAGTTCGGTGTGGAAGTCGTTTACATCGACCAACCGGAGCCAAAAGGATTGGCGCACGCTGTGCTGGTCGCGAAGGAATTCCTGAAGGATGAGCCGTTCGTCATGTACCTTGGAGACAACCTTCTAAAGAGGGGCATAAAGTATCTGGTTGATGACTTTAATGAGTCAAAGTATGATGCTATGATTGCCTTGACAAAGGTTGAGGATCCAAGGCTGTTTGGTGTTGCTGAGGTCGACAAAGGAAAACTCATACGCGTGGTGGAGAAGCCAAAACAGCCAAAGACTAACCTCGCAATTACTGGCATATACATGTTCACGCCATCAATATTCGACGTGGTCAAGAAGCTTAAACCCTCGTGGAGAAATGAGCTGGAGATCACAGACGCGATACAGGCGCTGATCGATAAAGGGTGCAATGTAGGTTACAGAATGGTGGATGGATGGTGGAAAGACACTGGAAAGCCCGAGGACCTGCTTGAAGCAAATCGCCTGATCCTTTCTGACGTCAAACCAAGCTGCGAAGGAACAATAGAAGAAGAGAGCAGCATCATAGGGCATGTAGTAGTGGGCAAGAACTCCACGGTGAAGAAGAACACCACCATAAGGGGTCCCGCCATAATCGGAAGAGATTGCACGATTGGACCAAACACATACATCGGACCTTACACATCAATAGGAAACAACGTATCCATCGATGGAGGAGAAATAGAGAACTCAATAATCATGGATGGAGCAACAATACATTGCGACAAGAAGATCGTTGACAGTCTCATAGGAAGGGAGGCCATGATTACAGCAAACTCTACCAAGCCATCTGGCTGTAGACTCGTTATAGGGGACAACACCTACATTGAGTTATGAGAGTCTCCTTTTTGGGCAACTAGACTAACGTATCTCAATGCATACCTTAATCAGAAGTACTAGAGCTCAGCACTTTCCCCAATCCCGTTGTCTTGCTAGACCTTTCTACGTAAGTCAGGTTCGAAAGAAAGGATGATGCAGGCTCAAGATTCGCGGCGTTGGGACAGATAACAACGATGTTTGAGTCAGCTCGAAAAGGAGGACGCTTCAAGAGTGGAACGCGCGTTCTCAACACCTGCGAGGAAGTAGGAGTCAGAACAAGATCAGATTGTGGAAAGGAAGTTATCTACAAAAAGTGAAAATTGTTCTCGAATCGGGAATGGGGTCAGACAGCATGAAGTTTTCCTGCGGAGTTTGACAACTAGAGTAATGGCTGGTTCTTCTTAACTTCTCTTATTGCGCGCCTGAAGCCTTCCTCCAACATGTCGGTGTGGGCTTCCCACGTATAGCGCCGAGCCGTCGCAACCGCGTTCTCAGCCATCTGTCTCCGCTTGTTGTCGTTACTGAGAAGGTCGATGATCTTCTCTGAAAGCTCCTCTTTGTTAAGTACGTTCTTGACGAAGAGCGTATTGTATCCTTCTTTGAGGTAACTATACTTCCCGATTTCGATGCCAGTTATAGTCGGCACACCTGTACACATAGCTTCCAAAACCGTGAAGGACTGAGACTCTTGGAGACAAGGATGGACGAAGACATCGCCGACAACATAAGTCTGTGGAAGGTCATCAAACTTGACCTGCCCGGTAAATATGACCTTGGTGCTAGTCCCCTTCGCTGTCTCGATCGCTGCCTTCCGGTACTCCTCGAACTTTGGTCCATGTCCCGCAAAGACGTAGTACAGATCAGGGATGCGCTTGGCGACATCCGGTATCGTGTTGATGAGGGTTCGAGCATTCTTCTCCTCAGACATTCTAGCTAGGTAGAGTACAACTTTCGCTTTCTGTGGTATACCCAAGCGCTTTCTCCCAGCTACCTTGTCAGCCGACGAGAAGAAATCGAATTCTATGCCATAGGGGTTGTAAACTAATCGCTCCTCAGGTACACGAAGTCTAGTTATCTTGTCTCTGAACTTCTGGATGGCGAAAAAGATAACATTACATTTCATGTAAAGTCTTCTGACAATACCATCGATGATTCTTTTCGGCAAGGGAAGCCAGATGGCCTTTCCTATCATTACCCTCTCATCATGAGAGCAAAAGAAAACAAGAGGCTTCTTCTTCCTCCTTGCATATATTATGGAGTATATTCCTATTGGACCGAGGCTCGGCGAAAATACTATGTCAGCCCAACGAATTACCTTTGCGGAAACTCTTGATGGAAGTGAAGGGTAGTAGTCATTGAGCCTCAGTATCCAGAGAGCGGGGTTCTTTATTATCCCAACCCCATGTTGTTCACGTTCAATCTTCTTACGGAAGGAGAATCCAGGTCCAACAATCAGAACCTTGTGTCCTCTATCAGTGAGCATCTGTACGATTCGGTTGAGGTACCTTGCGATACCATCAACATAAGGTGCATAACTGTCGGTCGCTATCGCGATTCTCATGAGATGACACCTATAACGTGACACGTAGCTGGCTCGTCTTTAACGGGATAGGATGATCCTACTCATTCCGATTTAAGTTTTGTTCAACGTCGGTGCTGTTACCTCTGAGGTTGGTGTTTTTTTATGAGGAAAGGAGCTTAGTCTAGATATCCAAGCATTCAAAGCGATCAAGCAAAGCTATACGCCGTCTCCTGAATTACTCGTCTTGTTGGACGGGTTTAGGAAAATGGTGAATGACTGTATACTGGTCGGCTTGGTTGAAAATGTTACATCCATGAAGGCTCTTTCAAAGAAGGCTTACCACGAACTTGCAAGGTATGATGTGCCAATATACTACCGTTTGACTGCGATTAGCAAAGCTGCTGGCATCCTTCGCAATTACAGACACGCGCTAGGGAAGCAACTGAGAGCGAAGAAGCCTTATGCAAGGAGGCTCATGCTCACCGACTGCTACGGTTTCAGAATAATCAACGGCAAGCTCAGGCTGCCGATCAGAGCAAGAGAATACGTTTACATTCCACTGAACACTCATGTACTGCGTTCCATCGCTGGCTACGTGGTACGTTCAGTATGCCTGACCGCTTGCAGTATCTCTGTTTCGTTTTCTAAAGAGGTTGCTGGAATTGAACCGAGAGGGCTAGTTGGGATAGACAGTAACCTCGATAATGTAACCTGTAGGTCTTCGGATGGGACTGTGAAAAGATACAACTTGGCAAGGGCGACTGAAATCAAGGAGAACTGTAGGGAAGCAAAACGAGGTTTCAGGAGAAATGACTACCGCATCATGCATGAACTCTATTCGAAGTATGGGAGAATCCAGAGGAACAAGGTCGGATGGATACTCCACAATACTTCAACGAACATAGTGAAACGCGCCAAGGAAGACCAGTTCGGCATAGTAATGGAGGACTTGAAAGGCATCCGTAGACTCTACAGGAAGGGAAACTTCCAGAGTAGAGATTATAGGGCAAGGTTGAACGGTTGGAGCTATGCTGAACTGCAGAGACAGATAGAGTACAAGGCACGCTGGGAGGGCATCCCAGTGTATTACGTTCATCCATCCAAGACCTCCTCAGTCTGCGCGACATGTGGCTCTAAAATAGCTGAATGCGTAGGGAGAAAGGTCTACTGCCCGCGTTGCAACAGGCTCGCGGACAGGGATGAGAATGCAGCTTGGAACATTCTGAACGCAGGGCTGTGGTTCAGCCTGAAGGGAGTAGCAGATGAAGCAATGAAGGGGAACCCTACTGAACGCGGAAAGGTAATCCTCCAAGCAGATGCTACCCAGCTACCTAATCAACTGAAGAGGTAACAGAACCTTCAATGTCCATTTGAACATTGCCTGTTCATTGCATATTGGCGAATCTATTGTTTACCTAAGGGCAAGAAACGATAAGAAGGGTGTTTCCGCCGAATTTCAGGAATTGGCAGATGATGATTTATGTCGTAATAATCAACCCTTGCAAGGATCTTTCTCAGACGGTCAACAACACAGTCATTTCTGAACCTTTGAATAGGGACAAGGCATCTGAAACCTACATGCTGAAGTTGCTGTCTGGTGATTACAGTAACGTCAAGCTGAGAGTCGAAGAGAAAGTGAGGAAAAGTCGTAGAATAGGCGACTTATGTTCAATCGTGCGAAATTAAGGCGGAAACATGGTGGCGAGAACCTAGGTGCTATCTGGAAGCCCCCTCTGTTGTTCCAAAAGTCTTAAGTCCATCTCCCAATAATTATTCAACAAAAATTTGATTCTCCACAGCTTAATCATTAGAGGATGCGACCCACAGTTCGAGAGATGGTTGCGAGATGAGGTTCAAGGTTCTTCTTGTGTCGCCGGTCTCCATGGTCGAGGGTATCTATGGCTCACGTATCAACATGGAGTCAAGCTCTCCACCACTTGGGCTACTATACGTTGCAGCAGTGCTTAAGAAGAATGGGTACTCGGTAAGTGTACTCGACATGAATGCTGAACTAATCAGAACGAAGAGTAAGCTCGTAAGTCGGTTGAAGGCATGTAAACCGGACCTCGTAGGCATATCGACATTGACCCCCACATTCAGAAGCATAACAGATGTCGCTGAGACCTCCAAGGAGGAGTTCCCAGACTCTCCAGTAGTGCTCGGTGGATATTTCGCTACGTTCAACCACGACAAGATCTTAGCCAAGTACGACAGCATCGACTTTGTCGTAAGGAAGGAAGGCGAGGAGACTGCAACTGATCTTGCGATGGAGCTTGAGAAGAGGAAACCCGACTTCTCAAGGGTTAAGGGGCTGAGTTATCGGGAGAATGGCAAGATCAAGGTAAACGAGGATCGGCCTCTCATATCGAATCTGGATTCCCTACCATTCCCTGCGTATGAACTCGTTTCACATTTGACATATGGGTACTTCGGAGGAATACGAACGACCTCCAAGAACTTGGGTGGACTCCTGACATCAAGAGGTTGCCACTACACGTGTAAATTCTGCTCGTGCGCTGCGTTTACGAATTCCACAATAAGATGGAGGTCTGCACAGAGCGTCGTGGAAGAACTGCGCTATTTCAGTGACAAGTATGGCTTAAATGAGTTTATGTTCGTTGACGATAATTTCACATTCAACAAGAATCGAGTAGTGGAAATCTGTAGACTGATGAGGAGGGAAGGCTTGGATATCGAATGGTACTGCGAGGGAAGAGTGAACCAAGCCGATGAGCCAATGTTCAGGGAAATGTTTTCGGCTGGATGCAGAGTCATGTACTTTGGAATAGAGAGCTGCGTTGACAGGATACTCAAGTACTACAGGAAAGGAATAACATATGAGATGGCGAGGGAAGCGGTCAACAAGGCTCGCAGAGCTGGTCTGGATGTCGTGGGTAGTTTCATACTCGGCGCACCTATCGAGACGATCCCAGAGATGCGTGAAACTGTAAGACGAGCTGCGGCGCTGGACCTCGACTTCGCCCAGATCAACATATTGAGGCTATGCAGAGGAATGCCCCTATGGACCGAGCTCGTCCAGCAGGGATTGATTGATGACGATAAAAGCTGGGAAGACTCAATAATGGGATTGGAGATTCATCCTCAACTAACGCTAAACGACTACTACAGGCTACTGAAGGAGGCTCATAGAACCTTCTATATGAGAAGAGCATACATGGTCAGGCAATTATTGAGATCGGTGCATCATCGCAGGAAGCAGATATTTCTCAATCTAAGCCATGCAAAGAGATTCATTTCTGAGCTTAGAAGTACCCTCTACTTGCAGAAAGAGCCAAGGTCCTCTTGATGATGGGAAAACATAACGTATTAGAAGCGCGTGCTATCAAATGTATTTTCTGAGAAGCTGAGGGAGACGTACCCCAGATGACCAATCCAATTTTGACCGTAGTCGTCCCAACCTACAATGAAAGAGAGAACATAGGCAGGATTCTGCGGGCGCTTAACAGTCAAACCGTTTCTAGAGAGAAGTATGAGATAGTAGTAGTTGATGGAGGATCCAAGGATGGGACAATGGAGCTCGCGAGGAAGAACGGTGCAGACAGAGTCATGCTGCAGAAAGGGGAGGGAATAGCGGGCGCGAAGAACACTGCTGCCGAAGTAGCTCGAGGACGAATACTAGCATCAATGGACGCAGATGGCATCCCCCCAAAGACTTGGATCGAGGAATGTTTGAAGAAATTTGAGGACCAAACGATAGTTGCCTTCGCAGGAGTAAGCTCATCGATCCAACAAGACTTTGTGTCAAGAGTCAGTTTGGACTCTCTCGCAGTTTTCGCGAAGTTTTGCGCTAAGGTTGGCAGACCGCTACTTGCTGGTCAAGGGAGCGCCGTAAGACTTGACGTATTGAAGAAGATAGGCGGCTTCAAAGCAGAGTTCAACGTTGTTCACGATGTTGAAATTGGCTGGCGAGCGTGTAAGTATGGCAAGATTGCATTCGATAGCAAGTGGCGTGTATACACCTCATCACGCAGAGTCAAGAAAATGGGCTTCTTCAAGTATTTCCGATTAATGACTGAACAAGCTTGGAATTACTGGACCAAGAAGAAAGCAACTAGTGTGAAATACATGAAGGAAGATTACAGCAAAAAGAGATAGAAAACAGGTATGAGAGGGTCTCCTAGGCGATGCTTCTCCTGAAGAGCACCGTCGCCAACGCTAGCATAGCTAGAGAGAATGCTCCTACAATCGCTAGGTCAGGCAGTATCAAGTTCCATTCCCACCCATTAATCATGAGTGTTCGAATTGACAGTATTGCATAGGTCACTGGGTTGAAAACCGAAACGGCAGTGAGCCACCAGGGCATCGATGCAAATGATGAAATGGCTGGGCTTAGGAAGATAAGGGGCAATGCCAGCATGTTCAGAATTGCTTGGTGGGCCTCTAGGTTTTTCGCCGATGCCGCAACTGCTAGGGACAGTCCACCAAACGCAAAACATAGGAGCATGGCTATTAGAATCACGGCTACGAAACCAAGGAGACCAGTAGCCACGGTCACGCCCATGAGAACGGCTATGCCACAGATTATCATTGCCTGGACGCCGACTTTCAAACCGGCTGCAAGCACCTTGCCTGATGCTATCGCACTTCTTGCAATAGGAGCTGCGAGCATCTTACGCAGATACCCCTTCTGTGCATCGACGACGATGGAGTAACCTCCTAGAATACCCCCGAATACGGCAACCATAACTACTACGGTTGGAGTGAAGAACTGGAGATACGTCGGCGCACCAAAGAATTCCCCCATGATTTCTGAGGGCAGTTGGAAGACGTTCCCCATAAATGCAAGCCATACGATCGGCTGGACTAACGTTGAGAACATTGCAGCCCTAGATCTGAAGAAATACTTCATCTCTCTCCAACAAACGTTCCATGTGTCATGTAGAGTGTTGGCAACCATTTCTGCAACCCCACCTCTTTGAATAGACAGGAATCTACAACAACCGTTTAATCTAGTGACTAAACGCAACCATATAGCTTGTGGGCAGTCTGCGCGGTTCTGAGTTCAGACAAGACTCCGCTTAAAGAAAAAGGGTAAGAGCAAACACATCCCCCTGGTGACGCTTCCCCCAAGGAGCCCTGTCACTTAGACTACAATGAATATGGAGAACACTGCCTTCTTTGGTATTAGCAGAGATCCCTGTCCACCAACAAGTGCAAATCTAGCCACAACTGGAGATGACTCTGCCCTTTAGAGTTTTGAATCAGGCTCTTAGGGGATTGCTAATTAACACCTTGCTGGCGCCAGTCAACTTCTACTGCTGGGAGTTTAAAAGTCGTTACCGACTTCCTGATAATGACGGATTGGCGCATTCGACATCTCCTTGTACTTCTTCCTATTACGAGGAATATTGGCTGACATTATAGACTGTATACTCTGTGTTCGTGAAGACTATTTCGTCGTGTATCGAGGCGTAGTTTGTGTGGTTTTTCGATGACAGGAGGATCACAAACGTCACATGAAGATCCTTGACAGCTTGGAGCCAGTACTGCGAGGTTGCCTCAAGGGTTGTGATGTTTTTGGCCAACTCTAGATGTAGGGCTACGTCTGTTCCCACTTCGAATGGTCCTGCGAAGTATAGAATACTCTCATATGACATTCTACCGGTCAGCCCCATAATGTACCAACCCAAGTGTGTCGGAAGAAACTCTTCCTCGGCGCAAAACGTTGCGGTCATAGGAGTGCTGGTTTCTATCCAATTGATCAACTGGACTCTGTCTGGGGTTAGGCTATAGAATTCATTAAAGCAGTAGTATCCACCAATGTAAGAGCCAACCACACATGTAATGAGTAGCGCTCCCGCCGCCGCTTTCACGGTTACAGGTTTCCTGATTTTTCTCATCAGCCTGAACTTCGTAACGAAGACGATTGCTAATACGACAATTGCTGGGAAAGTGACAAAATACCAGAGTCTTGAAAGGACAGCTACTTGCCAAATGAAGATCAAAGCCATCATAGGCGTCGTGAGATACCAGATTTCAAGGAGTCTCAAATGTTGAGCTTTGCGGGGAATATACTTCTCTTTCAGACCAGACTTGAAAAGGATCAGGAGCGGAATGAGGGCGATCATCGTTATGATCAGTGGTGGAAGAACCCATAAGATATACTCCATGCCGCCGAGTAGACCAACGTAGAAGTAACTTATCCTAGGAACATAGTAGATTCCAGCTATGGGTATGGTGATGATAAGCGAGAAAATGAGTGGTTTGATAAGACCGCTTATTTTCCTGAACACGACCTCGTGGAAGAATACCATTGTGATTAGAAGAATGTAGAATGCGGCTGTGAGGATGTTAGTCAGGAAGATGAATGCCCCGAGTAACCCCATCAGGACTATTCCGGCAGGTCTCTCTCCCATATCGCTTACAAGAATAGATATGATGGTTAGAAGGCCAAGTATCGCAAACATGCTGGGAAATGAGCCAAGAACCAGGAGTGTTATGCTGATGGGGTTAATTGCTGTGAAGAATGCGCCTAGGAATCCCATAGTGTTGTTGTTTCCTGAGATTCTCCTTGTTATGTGAAACATTGGAATGATGCAAAGTACGTCAATGACCACTGCGATCGGAACAACCAAGTAGATCGGCTGTATTCCGGTGAGCTGATAGATAATTGCGACTAGTATCGAGAAGACGGGTGTGTAGATGGGGGATGTTGGTGAAGCCTGAAGACCGCCCGTTGCGATGAAGTAAGCGGATGCGGCATGTATATAGGTGTCATAACCGGAGGGTATCCCGTCTCTCCAACTGGGGAAGAGAAGGGAAATTCTGAAGACAAAGCCAAACAGTATTATGAGAAGCAGCATCACGGTGGGTCTGTTCTCTAGGTAATGGACAATTCCCCCTACATGTCCCAAAGTCATCCACCGCTCCCACAGTTTTCCAGATTACAGTGGGGAAGCCGAGTTTGAGATGCTCATCAATATTGAGCAGTTTAATGCCTCTCATTCAATTAAGGTTTTCTAGCGGTCAGGTTCCTTCTTTCTATTCTCTGGTCACGCGGGGAATACATAAAGCATGAAAGAAGACTTAAATATATACGGGCACAGATTCTGTTCACGAATTCAAGATCAGATGGCAGTGAATCTCTGAGAAGCATCGTAGGGGGAATGGGACGAATTGGCTCAGTTCCAGCTTGGCGATATTGTCCGCGTGAAATATCCATCAGATGACAAAATAACTGAAGAGAGCCTGGGCTTGATATACGATGTGAAAGGTGATGAGGCTCGCATCCTGTACATGTCGCAGCTGGAGAATCCTAGCTACTTGCGCTGGGTCAAGGTCGGCGAGAATGACGTGACCGAAGGTGCCTTGGCAAATGACTACTTTGTCATGGTTGACAGAATGCTGCTGCTACGGAAAAACCAAGTCGACAGGAAAGTAGGTAAGATCACCACAGCGAAAATGGATGAGGTTCTGAGACTAATGGTTTACGATATAGTCGAGAAACACTACGAGACTGTTCACAGGGGGAGCAAGCGCTTCGTTCCGGGCAAAACTTACATCACCTACGCAGGAACCGTGTACGACTCAGAGGACATGAAGAACTTGGTTGATGCAACTTTGGATTTCAAGTTGGCTGCAAGCAGGTTTGCGAGCCAATTCGAGGAGGAGCTTGCAAAGTTTCTCGGAGTGAAATACGCCATACTAACTAACTCGGGTTCCTCGGCAAACCTCTTGGCTATTTCCGCCCTTACCGCCTCCGAGCTAGGGGAACACGGCCTGAAACCAGGGGATGAGGTGGTAACCGCTGCCTGCGCCTTTCCGACAACGGTCAATCCAATTGTACAGAATAACCTCATCCCAGTCTTTATAGATGTGGAACTCGGGACATACAATGTTCAACCCGAGAAGGTCGAAGAGGCATTGTCGGACAAGACTAAAGCTGTCTTCTTAGCTCACACCTTAGGCAATCCTTTTCAGGTCGGAAAAGTCGCGGAAATATGCAAGGATCATGATCTATGGCTGATTGAAGACAGCTGCGATGCCCTAGGATCAAAGCATCACGGTAAGCACACTGGCACATTCGGCGACATAGCCACCTTCAGCTTCTATCCGCCTCACCATATTACGATGGGCGAAGGCGGAGCTCTCGCAACAAGCAACGCGGAGTTGAGAAGATTGATACTCTCCTTCAGAGATTGGGGGAGGGACTGTTGGTGTGAGCCTGGGCATGACAACACCTGCGGCAAGAGATTTGGATGGCAGCTTGGTACCCTGCCCTACGGGTATGACCACAAGTACATATATTCCCATGTGGGGTACAACCTGAAGATCACGGACATGCAAGCCGCAGTGGGTGTCTCACAGCTAAGAAAACTACCTGATTTCATAGGAGCAAGAAAAAGAAACTGGAGACACCTCTACGAAGGACTGAGACAATATGAAGATATCTTCATTCTTCCAAAGCCAACAGAAGGCTCTGATCCAAACTGGTTTGGCTTCATACTAACCCTTAAGCCTAGCCTGCCATTCTCAAGAAATGAGCTCATAAACCACCTTGAAGCAAGTGGAATCGCAACTAGACTAGTCTTTTCGGGGAACATAATTCGACAGCCTGCCTTCCAGAATGTGAAGTGTCGGGTTTGTGGCGAACTCAAAAACACGGACATCGTAACAGAGAGCACCTTCTGGATAGGCATTTATCCTGGTCTCTCTGACGAGATGATAGAGTACGTGCTAGGGCAGTTTGATAAATTCCTGAAGCGATGACGACACACCGCTTGACGCGGACCTTCGTCTCATAGCTTATCTAGTCAACGCTGCAGGTCGGTAACAGTTCAACCATCCGCTCTCTCCGAAGTCTTCCATCTCTCTCAGGAGAGAAATGTGGTAACGTTGTAGACCACATGCATTGAGGTTGTGAACACGATGTCACTTGCGATCAGCGCGTAGTTAGCGTGAGTCTCATTCGTCCTCAGAATCACATAGGATACCTGTAGCGCCCTAACGGCGCTAACCCAGTCTGCTGAGCCCGCGGTCAGTGTCGTTATGTTGTTTGCCAGCTCCATATGCAATGCAACATCAGTTCCGACCTCGAAGGGTCCCGTGAAGTTCAGGAGGCTTTCATATGCCCTTCTGCCGGTCATTCCCATTATGTACCAGCCTAGCTGGGTTGGAATAAACTCCTCCTCAGTGCAAAATATCGCACTCTGAGGAGTGCTTGTCTGGATCCAGTTCATCAATTGCATTCTCTCAGGCGTCACGTGATAGAACATACTAAACATTACTACACTTGCAGAATAGGTCGTCAGGATGGAGGTAACGAGAATCGTTGTGGTAAGGGCTGCTGCTGTCTTCCTCCTACCTGCCCTGGCCATTAGCTTGAATTTCGCCACAAAGATCATGGCAACGACCACAATTGTTGGGAAAGATATGAAATGCCACATCCTAGCGAGGACGGCTGCCTGCCAGAAGAATACGAGCGCCATCAGTGGTGACGCAAGGTACCAGAGTCTAATGAATTGCAGATTGTGGCTTCTGACATAAGTGAATTTCTTCGTGTAGGCCGACTTGTAGAGGAAGATGATGGGAAGGCATAGAATAGGCATTACAATGAAGTTCGCGAGGTTCCAAATAAGATACTCTGTGCCGCTCAAGATACCGACATAAAAGTAGCTTAGCCTCGGGATGTAGAACAGACCGGCAGGAACTGCGGTGATCAGCAGCGACAAGAATAGCGGCTTCGAGTAGTAGTTTTCCCTTCTCATAGGTATCTCGTAAATGAATATCATTCCTGCCAAGAAGATGTAGAACGCGGCTACTAGGATATTAGTCAGAAAGATCAAGCCGCCAAACAAACCCATCAAGACTATGCAGGGAATATCGCTCCTATGATCACTTACGAGTACGGATATGATTATGAGTAGCTCCAGTATTCCCAGTATCGTCGGGATTGTTCCTAGAATAAGCAGATTGAGTGTGATCGGATTAAGTGTCGTGAAGAATGCGGCGACTAGTCCAACAAGATTGTTATTCCCCGACATCTTTCTCGTTATGTAGAACATTGGCGGTACACAAAGGACATCGAAGGCAATCCCTGTGGGAGCAATCAGATAAATTGGCATAACTCCAGTAATCTGATAGAGAAAAGCCAAGAAAATCAGGAAAGTGGGGGGATATATTGGAGATGTAGGTGAAGCCTCAATGCCCCCCTTCGCGATGAAATATGCAGAAGCAGCATGTATGTAAGTGTCGTAGCCTGAAGGAAGCATCATGCTGTACGAAGGATAGAGAACGGATACCCTGTAGAGCACTGCAAATAGCATAATAAGAACTAGCATCGGGATCGGTCTGTTTCTCAGGTATGTGGCCATTCTGCGGGGGAAGCTCATGGTTACACACTACCATGGAACAAATGCTCGCCTTCGTGTAAGTTGAAAGATGATACCCGAGTAGGCCCACTTTATTCCATAATACTCAATGATGACTATTTTTAGCTTATCCCTGAACTTCAATACCTGTATGTCCTAATGTGCGCAAACCTCGTCAAAATCCATGTTCCCGACGAAGTCAAATAGAACCCACATTATCTGTCTTCCGGCAACGAAGGCTTTTCTCTCATTCTTTGAGATCTCACAGCTCTCCTGACAAATCCTTCAATGTGTTTGATTGAGACGTTGCCCACGATCTTCCTGTTACCGAAAACATAGGTTGGAACCAGCTTCACGTTATCATTATTCGCTTCAGTCTCTGACTCTCGGAGTCTCGCTTCGTATTTTTCCTTGTCACCTATGAGGCGCGACTCAAAGTCTTTTGGGTCTAGGCCTATTCTTCCCACGATAGATGAGAGCACTCTCAAGCTCCCTATGTTTTGGTCATTATCCCAGAGAGCGCTGAATACAGCATTGTGGTACTCTCTGAGGTTTCCGCACTCCTTGGCGTAGAAGACTCCAAGTAGGGCTAAGTGGGAATTAGGCTGGATCGATGGAACGCGCATCCACAGTCCTACTTCGCTGGCGAGCTTAGTGAGTTTGGGACTTACTGAATCGAACTCGAGTTTGATTCCTTCAGGAGGAGTTTCAGGAAGGATCTCCCACGGTTTCCAGTCGAAGGCGATTCCTGGGTACTTGACGTTGAATTTGTGAACCTGTTGGGTTGCTATCCAGCAGTAAGGGCAAGCATAATCGAAGTAAATCTTGACTTGCGCCAGCTGTAGGCACGCCCCGATATTGCTGGATTAGGCCTCAATATGCCAGAAAACGTGCTCAGACTTCTCCATGAGTTTCATTGAACGGCTCATGTCTTGGTGGCATCTAAGGACTTAGTATCTCTTTCTCAGCTCCAAGTTGATCTTCTCCCTAAGCAGAACCAGCTCCCTTACTGTCATCTTCTCTAAGAGCTCTTCTAACTGCCCTAATTGACTTAGCGCTCTTGCGGACATGGCCGCGGCAACACTGGCCTGAACTTCGACGGGTGTAACCGTCCCCGCAACGCCAGTTTGAACTTCAGGCAATGGCACCTCAGCTGCAATGACTTTTCTGGCAGCGATCTCCTCTGCTTCTTTCCTTACGACCTCCAGCTTTCTCGCCTCTTCTGGTTCAACAATTGCCTCCATTTTTAGTGTGGGTGGAGTATAGAGGAATCCTTGTGTAGTGAAGCTCTGATCAACCAAGCCTGAGCGTACAAACGTCATCATAACCCCGATGACATCGGCAATGCTCATTCCACTCTTGTGTGCGATCTGACGGGCGGATTTGCCTACGCCGATGTCTAGACTCTTGAGCACCGCCAGCTTGATCTCTTTCCTTATCGTCTCCTCCTTGAGCGTGACCTCGTCTCTAAGCCTCGAAATTTCCATTCTGAGTTTCCTGATTTCCTCTTCAGTTGGAACGGGTGTGACTTCTCGTAGAGTTTTCGTGGGGCAGTAGAAGAACTGCCCCTGATAGACGTATCTTTTCCCTACGAGTCCGGATTGGACTAGGGGTTCGAGTGAATCGTAGATTCGAGCAGGGTCCATCCCAGTGTCCCTTTGAATCTCAGATGTGGTTTTCCCTGCGCCAATATTCAGACTCTTAAATACGGCAACTTGACGCGCGTACCTTGCCCTCTCTTCCTTTCTTACAAGCTCGTCTCGAAGTCTCGTTATTTCATTCCTTAATCTTGCAACGTCATCCTTCAGCGCTGTGAGTCTGATTTCTCTTGACGAGGTAACACCTTCTGTCACAATGTGTAGAGGATAGTAGACGTCTTCCCGCCAATCTTGATGATGGGGCTTGCGTCCCACCAGCCCAACTCTCATGAATGGCGTGACAATGCAGACGACGTCAGAGTTGCTGAACCCAAACTCGCTGGCGATCTGAGAAACAGTCTTGCCTTCACCCAACTCTAACAGCTTGAGGGCAGCTACTGCCGATCTAGTTATTGCCGGCATCCTTCTCATTTATACCCCTCCCTTTTCCTGCCATAGAAGAGTACACGGAATTCGAATTAACTGCACCTGTCTGAGTTGTGATTGCCACTGATGTGGATTGGTGAAATGATGCAAGAGCATTGCTAGAAAATACAGATCAAATGCGTGGTTTAAATAATCTGCGTCTCTATGGCTTATAACTATTTTAACCCGAGACATATATATGAGGAAGAGGCGGTGATGTGCAAGATGAGTAAGAATGACCTTTTCTATCGTTTTCCCAGTGGGTTTCTGTGGGGTTCCTGTGTCTGTGACTACCAGGCTTTCGGCGGAGCAGAATGCGACTTACCGCTCCGCTGGACCGCTAAGCACGTCGACCACTATGTTGAGGACTTTGAGTTAATCTCGAAGAAAATGCATCATAATGCGTTCAGGACATCGATCGAGTGGGCTAGGCTCGAACCAAAAGAAGGAAAGATCAACGAAGAGGCAATCAAATTCTACCACGCCTACTTTAAAGCTCTGAAGAAAACCGGCGTCAAGACGTTTGTGACACTTCACCATTTCACCAACCCAAAGTGGATTCATGAACAGGGCGGATGGCTATCCAAGAAGATCCTCAAGAAATTCTCCGAGTATGTTGAACTTGTCAGCAAGGAGTTCGGAGGTTACATTGACTACTGCGTCGTCATTAATGAGCCGGATGTCTACGCTTGGTATTGCTACCAAACAAGCCCTGATAAAGGTATGCCGCCTCACCACAATGATCTTAGTGAAGCCTTGAACTGCATAAGGAGCCAAGCTGATGCGATAAACGAAGCTTGCGACATCCTACACAAGAACACGAAAGCCAAGGTTGGATTTACTGACTACTGCTCAATATTCGCCCCTGATGATCCGAAGAACAAGGCACACCAACAGTCAGCTGACTTGGCTAATCAAATAATGAACTACCAAGTTCCGGACGCCACCAAGAAGAAAGTTGATTACATGGGGATCGACTACTACTCGAAGTTTGTCATGCAGGAAAACAACCGGATTGCCAGAACGGAGGTCTATCCAGCAGGACTAAGGGAACTGGCAAGAACCTTCTACAAACGGTATGGTCTACCAGTGGCAATCGTTGAGAGCGGATTTCCCACACGAGACAACGACGAGAAAATAAAGTTCATGCTGGAACACCTGAAAGAGTTACACGATGCAATCAGCGAGGACAAAGTCAACGTCATAGGATACAACTGGTGGTGCGCCATCCACAGCTACGAATGGGAGATGAACTTCAAGCCCTTCTTTGCTCTCATAGACGTTGAGGGAGAGGAGAACGATGTGGGAGGGTATATTGACCTAATTGGATCCTTAAGAAGGAAATTAACGAAGGCTGGAGAATTCTATGGAACCATCTGTGCGAACAACGGTTTTTCCGCAAAGAATTATGACAAGTACCATGCTTTAGTGAAGCCATTCAGACAATGGCAGGAATTTCCAACCTAATCTGCCTCCAAGTCTGAAACCGTTGAAAGACTGAAGCTGAGAATCAAGAATTCCCACTCCGCTTAACTACTGTTGTTGGATTGTCTTTCTTTTTCTAAACCAAACAATCTCTTCGTGTCGCTATGATGATCGATCGGGAATGGGAAACTAAGGATGACTTCTTGTTTCAGGCTCTAAAGTAGTCACTTTTCAAACAGTGTCTCCCGATTTAATTCTCCTGAATCTGTAGTAAGGATCTCAGATGAGACGAATGCGTGGAAGAGCAGTATATGCGCAATCTCCAGAGCCCCTTGAATACGCGTATCTGCTCGGGTTGTATTTTACTGATGGAACTCTATCAAAGAAGGGAAACTGTATTGCCTTCGCTCTTCAAGGAAATGAGGGAGAGATCATTGAAAGGGTTGCGAAGACACTAAGATCAATGAGAATTAACGCCAAGGTAAGAACGTTTAAACATAACATGGTAATCGTCGAAGGGAACGCTCACAACATGACCTCTTTTTTTCCGCGCAAAGGAATTATTCTCAATGGAAAGGCTGAGACCTTTCGTAAGTTTCTTTGGAAGAGAGGTCTACTCGGCTCTGAGAGTATGCTGGCATTGGCTTTTCTTGCGGGCTTGATGGGTGGCGATGGCTGTTGTCACGTAGCTTCGTTCACTAGCAAAAGGTATCGTGCCTCTACTGGGAGTATTGCCTCCCATTGGGCGTTCACTGCTATTAGCTATCCTGTACTTGCTTACTACGTGCTCTTTGCTGTTCACAGCCTGTTCAGTGGTTCAGCCTCAGGCTCGGTCCTTGCTCGTCCCAGTCGGGATCATGTTGTTCGTATACAATACGATGGAATTGTTCAACTGTTGAATCACGGTTTTGCCAGTTTCTCGTTTAAGGCGAGACGATGGGGAGAGAAATATTCTGAGCTTCGACGTATCCAGCATGCAAGTAAGCCGTACTACCTGAGGGATGTTGCTAGGCTTCTTGGTGTATCTGTTGGGTTATCCTCTAAGATGTTTCAGCTGGGGCTGCTTGGAGGAAAAAAGGAAATCTATCCGACTCTTAGTGGCAACACGCGTAGATACGTTTTCTCAAAGGAAGAGTTCAATAGTCTTCGTGAAAGGAAGGGAGAGATTTTGCAAACGTATTATGGCGATCGTCGATCGCTGAGGGAGGTGTGTAGGAAGCTTCACATATGTCCCGACACAGGTATGAAGCTATTTGACGCTGGAGTGATAAAGGGTGAGAAGAAAGTATACCCAAGTGGGCAAGCTAGGTACTTAATTCCGTGTGATGAAGCCATTTCACTGTTGACCAAGGTGAAGGGTAGAGCGAAGAGGGTTTACTGGTCTCCCTAGTGATTGATTATGCATTGAGGTTATCTAATCACACACTTTTCCCTTGAATAGTTCCAGTTTGATGTCCTTCGTAAGGTTGACTTCTTGTACGTCTATTGTTCCATCCTCAGCGATATCAATTATGTTGAAGGAGTTTCCGAGTCTGGCTCTAGTTCTCACGCACGAGAGTGTCCCTGCGTTTACAAATAGCGTGTTTTCGATTTTGATTGCTCGTTGCACATGTCTGTGTCCCATTAGGACGAGCTGAACATTGTTACGCAACAAGAGTTCAAGGACGTCACCTGCGTCTTCTAACACGTTTATCTCGCGCCCAGAGTACGGAACTGGTACTACGTGGTGATGGAACGCCACGATCTTGAACATGTCTCTCGGTAAATCTTTCATTTTCGTTGCAAGGAGATCCTGTCTTCTTCTTCCTAGTCTCCCTTCGTCTCTGTCAGGTTCTGGGCTGTTCATTACATAGATTGCTGTATCTCCTTCTCTTGCTTCGAAATCCGGGACAGGGAGGAGCTCCTTGAACAATTCCTGACCATAGTTTCTTTCGTCGTGATTCCCAGGAGCAAAGTAAGCCTTTGGGAGTTGTTCGACTTTCTTCATCGCCAACTCATAATCTTCAAGAATCCCCCAGTCAGTTAGATCTCCTGTGTGCATCAAGAAGTTAGGCTCAGGGTCAAGCTTGTCTATTTCTTTGATTGCCTTGTCAAAGAAGTTGGCCTTAAACTGACCCACAGGTGATATGTGGGTATCGGATATGTGGACTATTCTAGTTTTTACGTTACGCAAGGTTGTATCGCCACCTGATACTGCCAAAGAATCTACCAAGAACAAGCCAGTGGCGCATAAATAAAGATGTCTTTCTCGGAGCTACTCAGGGCCTCTCAGAGATTTCTCAGCAAGAAGTCTGTTACGAGGGAGACCACCATCTTCCCCTTGCCTTGGTATAAGTGATTTGCACGTTCTATGAGATGAATGGCTTTTTCGCTCATGTTCCCGATCGCCCTATGTATTTCTTCTGATTCAGAGTATGGAACTCTGTCGTCTGCTTTGCCGTGTATTAGCATAATGGGACTCCTTATTCTTCGGGCGTAGTCGACGACATCAAGCTTTGTTTCAAATGGGCGTGTCTGGGGACTGATTGAGACTATGACCTTTGGTTTCACTCTTTCAGCCGCCACTATTACTAGACTTCCGCCGAAAGAGTAACCGACGAGGCCCAAGCGCTGTGGATTCACGTTTCGCTGCTTCCGGAGCAGTTCTGCTGCTTTCACTACGTCGTCCACTTCACCTGAGCCACCACCGTACACATCTCTGTAGTTGAATCTAAGCGTTGAGAATCCTTCCTTCGATAATTCACGCACAAGATCAACGAGCAGGAAAAAATCCATGGTTCCGCCAAAATTCGGGTGCGGGGCACACAACACAACTGCTCTAGAATCTCGTGCGCCTCGGTGTATCAATCCATGAAGATAAATACCACCTTCACCAAATTGAACCTTCTCCTCGAGTGTTGCATGCACCTTAATCATCACACCTCCATAATCAGACAAACACGTACAGAGATCTCTTAGTGGGTCTCTTTAATAACGTAGCTCTTCTGACATCCCCCCACCCTTGAAGGGTGTGGGGTTCCCGACTCGTCGATGCTCTTCTTGGTGTCTCACCCTATCGGGTTCACGGGCTGTGTCAGAGATGGCAGCCCCTGAGATAGAGCACTGCCTTATCCCCCGCTTCACAATCTTCATCATTATATTGTAGGCCCCGTTGTAGTCCGCGTTGTATTCGTGTCCGCAGCTGTTGCATTGAAACTTGCGGCTAATACGAAGACCCTTCGAGCCGCAGTTGTGACATATTTGAGATGTGTGCGCCTCTGAGACCTGTATTACTTTGATGCCTAGCCACTCAGCTTTGTACTTGATGAATTGGTGGAGCCTGTAGAGTGGGAAGTTGCTGAGATGTCTGTTCCAGCTTCTCTCCCTCCTGTCAGCTCTTATTCCGGTGAGCTTCCCCGTGACTATTACCGAGTTACGCCTGTCTGCCTCCTGTACGATCCTTCTGCTTACTTTGTGCAGTATTGCGTCGGTGGCCCTTCTCTCATGGTCTGCGACCTTCTTGATGGTTCCATATGCGCCTTTCTTCTGGAGTTCTCTTCTCAGTTTGTAGTAGTGGGCTTGGTTCTCCCTCAACTCCTCCCCATAGAATCTTGGGTGTGTGTCAGCGGAGTTGAGAGTCGTAGCCAAGTGGTGGACTCCGAGATCAATTGAGAGGATCGAGGATGGGTGCCTTTCTCTTATCTCCTTCTCTACAGTTATGTATATGTACCAGCCTCCGCCTTTTTCCTGATGAGCTTGGTTTCCCTCGTTTTTGCTCCTTCGGGTATCTGTGATGAAACGCCTATAGGGAGTTTGATTCCACCTCTTTGTCCTGCGACTGGAATATTTATCCAGTATGGCGTGAGCTTGGTATTAGCTTTGTATACGTCGTTCCTTAAAATCAGCGGGTACTCCTTACCTTCCTTTATCAATCCGCCATTCTGATCTTTGAGCTTCCATAGATATCTTTCAGCTTGTTGCCTTGTGGCTGAGTGGAGTTGGACGGTTTTGTCTCCGTGGATGTATCGCTGGTAGCCGCGGTATTCCCGTTCGGGGAGAATGTTTTTAGCTCTTCTTAGCTCAAGTATCTTCGCCTTGATGACTTTCCTCGCCAACATGGTGAGCGACTCGCCCAAACAAGTGTCCTATTGAAGGTACTTAAGGGGCATTCATCCAACCTCTGAAGAAGGTGGGCTTTCTGCCCAGCTTCCTGTAATAAATCTCAATGTAATTAATATCGAATCTTTATTTCAGCCTGAGAAGAGTGCCATGCTTAATGTTAGGATATAACCAAATGACTCTACAGCGCGCGCTTATACTACTCAGATGGTATTTGTGAGATGAGTTCTGGTAAAATCGGTGAATCAAAACTCTATTCTGGTAGAAAACTTAGCCTCTCTTTCATCTCAGAGATGATCATCTCGAACTTGGGTAATTCCCTAGTTAGATGCAGCAATCCCTTTTCCCAAAATGATTGCGCCTCGCTTAACCTTTTCTTGTGAAACAGTAGACTTGGCTCGTATTTTATCCTATTCAATTCGCATTTCCTTTTCAGAAGTCTCTTGATTTCGGAATCTTTGAATCTACCTTCCTTCAACAGCCTCCAAACATCATAGTAATCGCGCGAGTAGCCTCTTTGCATAATGCTCCTAATCTTCTCCACAAGGATCTCATTCAGAGAATAGACAAGTACTCTGAACTCAGGAAGATCCGGATAGTCGGCCCTGATAGGTCTGCGTTCCGGTTCCAGCACCATTTTCTCACTCAAACTAACGTCGTGTCTAATTCTATTTGTAAAATTCAGAGGGCCGAGGTACTGGGTGTTAACTATTATTGACCCTTCTGTGGAGTGGAACGATTCAAGTGAATAGTTAATGCCGCTTTCTCGGAGAAGTGTTTCGAATATGTGTTGCATAGATTCTTTCACGCTTTCAGACTCCATACACTCGATGACCGTGAAGTCTAGATCCTCTGAAAACCTCCAAGTCCGAGGAAAATACACCTTTCTAATCGCAGTACCTCCCTTCAGAATAAACCTATCATCTAAACCGCTGTCCCTTAGAGAGAGTCCTCTGAGTAACCATGTGAGTGCGTAATCTTTCTCTACGACGCCGGCGGCGAGTTTTTCTTCTCTTGCGATTCTCCTTATCTGCTCTGCTGATATCAAGAGCTTCGCTTCAACTCTTCAAGAGTTTCCTTGGAGACATTTAATAGAAGGTTCCATCTCGTATTGTACGTGCCTTTTTTGGGACGTGTGGGGTCGAGAGCTGACATTCCCGGCGAAATCATTCCCCTCATCTTAAGGAGAATCTCTGAATCTACCTTTAGACTCAGACTCTCCATTAGGTATCCAAGTCTCTTAACTATTGTAGTATTCCCCACTCTTTCCGCATAATTGACAATCTTTTCCATCGATACCTTTTCCTTAGCATTCCACAGAGACTTTGCTACTTCAGGTATTCCTCCGCAGTACTCAGAATGGTCTAACGCATCTACTAGCGTCTTCTCACGATCTGAGATATTGATCTTATATGTGCCAACTGTCGCTGGTTCAAAACCGAAGAATTTTCTCTTGTTTAATGTTATGAAGTTGTATTTGGTGTTCAGAACCTCTCTATTCTTTGCTCTCTTCGTTGTTGCTACAAAGACTGTGAGAGGTGTTTGCTCGGTAAACCCATAGAAGTTGAGGGCGCTCCAATATGCTATGTAATATGGTGAAACAAGGTGCGAAGCGATCACGAACTCGTGCTCAGTGTAGTGTGACTTTACTCCCGCACTTAATGGAACTATGAGGTAGATGCCTCTTCTTAGAACAATTGTCCACTTCTTTTTCGCTAGGTTGTTAGCAAGAACTTTCGCATACTTATAGGAACATTTTAGCTCCGTTGCGATGTCTTCTATTTTGAAGATGGTCTTACCCCTCTCGGATAGAGAAGATAGTAGTAGACTTTCGTTTCTAGTCAGCCCAGCTCTTACATTTTCTGTATTGCCTGCATCTGTCACACTTACCAACCATACATAAAATATAACGCTACCCCTTATAAATTCAACCAACAGGGTTTCGAGCTACATGGTCATACGTGGACAATCACGTATATACGTGTCAGTGTGCCTATCGTATGAGTAGTAGGTCTTGGGCTTCACGGCATCATGTGGCAGCCTCACGGGTTCATCGGCCGCCTTCAGCTCCGCCCCTGTCTCGGCGTACCCACCCACAACCAGTGAGGGGAGAACCACGCGGTCCCACCACTTCGCGTCGTTGTGGGGAACGCCGACATCAACGCCTCGTTCAACATAGCAGCGTTGCGCCAGATGAGCGTTTCTCAATCCGGCGTAGACAGGGATACGCTGGAGGGCAGCACTGATACGCCCCAAGAGGCAACGTTGCGAACGACAACGACCTCAGAACCCCACACGCTTCAGCTGTGGGAGTATGTCAGAAGCGACCATTCATCTACTTACGCCTACATAATTTGAAACTGTTGTCTACGGCGTTACTTTATGTTCTCCAACTTTCTGATTAACTACTAATTATGGGGCATCACTTTCAGAGAACCTTTTTCGCGTTCCACAAAGTTTTCAAGCGTCTTACTGGATTGACGTCGTAACGCTTCTTGCAGCAGAAAGGGACTTGATTTGTATACAGATGGTCTACAGTGCTTTCATTAACCACCTGACTGGATATCTATTCGCGTTAATGCGACAAATATATCTTCCACTTTATGGCATGGAAGATTCTCCGAAGTAAACCCTATATGGTGTCACTCTTACTTTCGTTTTGAGGTAGGAAGCATGGGACAGAGTTATGTCCAAAAGGTTTCTCGCAAAGGCCAGGTGTCCATACCCGTCGAGATCAGAAAGAAGTACAATATCGACAGAAACGTTGCCTTCATAGACGATGGAGAGAAAGTAATGATACTACCTACTCCCACAATGGAGAAATCATTCGGAATTGACGGTGACACGATGAAAGAAGTCGCCAAAGAAATTACGAGAACAAGGAAGAGGGAGATCTCCCTTGAAGGACGATAAATATTTGTTTAATGACGGCGCTATCGCTCTCTATTCTGCCGGAGACAAGAGACTAGAGGGAGTCGGGCGAGCGCGAACCAGTTGTAGCGATATTCCATTTTCGCGTGCCGATAAGATCACTTCTGACGTCTGCTTCTCATTTGTCTGTTCAGCCAGTTATTGTATTTGTTGAACGTTTCCAGTGGGATCGGGTTCACTACTTGGAGGTCTCCCACATTCTTGGCCATGGCCTTATCAAGAGTATAGATTATCTGAGCTCCGCTCATCCTAGTTCAGCCAACAATATATCCATCCCATGATTCTATGTTATAACCCATAGCATTTGTTAGGACTTCAATAGTTAATTCTAGGCTGATGTCTTCATAAAAGGCATGTGAATTTACCCCAAGGGGGTTTGAGAGAGCTTTCTATGCAGGGGCTCGCTCAACGTTAAGATAGTTCGTGAGAATATGGTAGGCGCAGATAAAATCCAAATTCGGCATCAAACACTTCCTTCTCCGCAGCAGTATGTCCTCAATGAATTCTAGGGCGATACTGCTTGCAGG
>Ga0315309_1000430_pt1 | contig 25397 bp, 58 predicted proteins | sample TDP4_MG_FD_203080 | JGI IMG/M metagenome (GOLD analysis project Ga0315309, IMG submission 203080) | Freshwater sediment microbial communities from Lake Towuti, South Sulawesi, Indonesia - TDP4 | ecosystem: Environmental > Aquatic > Freshwater > Lake > Sediment | place: Indonesia: South Sulawesi...
CAACTGGGTCTGGTTCAATTCAGAATTAAATTTTGGGTCCTCTTTCTAGAACAACCAGCAGTTCAACTGTAGACAAGTTCTACACATTGATGACAACTGACAGTTCAACTGTATCTGACAGCTACAGAAGTCGAAGTAGGATGTTCGAAAATAATATTGGAAAAAGACCATAGGTCGAAGTAGAGGCTTCGAGAATTTGACTGAATTGTAGATTTAGCCTACAAATAACTGTATCATGGGAAAAGGTTTTAGTTGAACTTTGAGTGAACACACTATTGCATGGAGTTTTCAATAGTGTTCAATATAGCGAAGTTTTGCTTCGAAAAAATAGCTAAGTTTTCCCATGCTTCTCCATGAGTGAAAGAGCTAAGATTTGAATGATAATAGACTAATCCCTGCCCAGAATAGCCTTCTTTTGCCCAGAGAACTTAGAATCTTTTCGAAATAGCCTTTCCATGCTGTCGAATATATCTTGTCGTTATCCATGCAATAATTCAATATAGCCATTTTGGTATTATAAATCAAGCTATACCAGACAAAAGAAGCTTATTTCGAGGTTAATTTAATTGAATCTCCATGCAATATAGTTTCCAATCCCAGCACAATGATAATTTGAGGAGATTGAGAGTATTCGAAAAGATTCAAGAAAAGCATGGGAATCTTGATGGAAATCGAATTAAGTCGAAAAGTAAAAGAAGCTCAATTTAAGGCTGTGCAAGTGAAAAACTACTATAAGTATATATTATTCAATAACTAATGGAATCACAATGATATGATTCGAAAAAAGTTAAACCAAACGTAGAACGCAAGATATGAAAACTCTGGAATGACTCAGAGTTTAACTCTGCATTGAATCGGGACATGCAGATAAAAAATCCCGTGTGAGTGAAGTCAGGGAATAACTAAAAATTCAACTTATACATGGAATACGGAATAACGGAAAGTGCAACTAACGGTTGTCGTATAAGTTTCCCCTATTTTTTCTAAGGTTGAACACAAGCGGTTCAACCGAAAAGGTAACGGGAGAGTAAAACAACAATGCAAGATGAGATATTCCAAAAAGGACAAACCGAAGGTCGCACTAAAAACACAATTCCGTATTACCAAAAGAACTTAGAGTTAAACTGCTGGGTTGTTTCACAAGTAACACATTCAGCACAATACAGAATGAAACGCACAGTTATCATGGCAGGAAGTGAACCAAAAGTTCAACTGAGAAAGACAATCAGGGAGTCAAATCGTGGTGGAATTGCTGATACAACTATGGAATACTTGATATGGCTAAGTGAAACTTACGGTTCAACTATCTGGGAACACCCACGAACCAACGAAAAGTTAGACTTTGTGAGTGAAACCCGTAGGGAAACCGTGAGTGAATACAGTAGTTTAAGGCTACGTTTATACGATAATAAGCACTATAACGGACTACCAAGAGTGAAATATCACAGACAACTAAACAGACCACGTTCAGTTAAACTGATAGTGAACATTGAAAGCGGTGAAATATTCGTTAAACCTGAAAGTGTATTCTTAGGTAAACCAACAAAACAATGGAAAGGTATCTGGAATCTGTCAAAGCGTAGTGTTCCCAGAAAGTTCAACTTCACAGGCAACGGAAAATATAATTGGGGAGACCAACCAATAATTCGACAACAAGAGATAACTGAAAGGTGTAACTTCCTGTGCAAACAAATAAGACAACGGAGTGAACAACAATGAATGACAAGTATCCAAACAACGAGGAATTATCATTGGCAGGAAAACTTAGAATAATCCTAAGTGTTCAACGCATTGAGATAACTTTCAGTTCAACTAAGGCGGTGGAAAAATGAAACCAAAAGTTAAACCATTAAAATCACAGGACTTTCAACTTGTGGTTAAAGTGCTGATTGAAATAGAGAAACATCCGACAGTTAAATGCACAATTCCACTCAACGCTATAACTCTTAGAATACCGCTAAGTTAAACTCTGAGTGCAACCAGACACGGTGGGAAGTTCAACCAGAAGTTCAACTGACAAGTGCAACTTCGGATGACAACAAAAGAGGCAACCAATAGTTCAACTGCAGATTCAACCGAAAATTGAACCGCCTCTTATATAGACCGTTTTAGACCGTTCCCCAAAACCGTTCTCAAAAATGTAAGGTGAGAAATTTGGAATTTAGAATTGAATGTCCTAAATGCCATAAGACAACCGTTCAAACGTTTCGTCTAACAACTCCCGAAATAGCTATCGTTGAAACATCTTGCATTAACCGTAAGTGTAATTGGAGATGTGCTTACACAATTCCACTAAAAGCAATACTCAATGATGCACCGTCAATAGCATTCAAATTAGAACATTATGGAGTTGTGTGTGTTGCATAATAAGTCAGTTCTTAGGATTCAACCAATAGTAGTCCTAGGTTACGTCATGACTCTTATAATATCACAGTCATGGAACACAATTAGAGAGGAAAACCTTACAATATGTCTTAAGACAATTCGTAAGGCACCTCTCTCCATGTTTACGTCATGTCGTAGTTATGGAGGTGAAACCAAACAATGAGAAATGAAGAAGGAAATGGCAAATGTATTGACTGTGGAAAATCTCTCTATTCTTTCGATGAGACTTTTCCATCCGATAGGTGCAGAGATTGCCAAATAAAGATAGAAACAAACATAGCGAAACAAAAACATACAAATGAAGCATTCAATGAAATAGCATGGAAAATAGCAAATGTCAAATTTGTTCATAAGCTATCTTGTGCTGAAGTCATTGAAATCTTAGACAATTTGATAAATCGTTACAAGACAGGAAAAGACTACGACAACAATGAATCATAGTCACAAACAACGGTAAGGTAGAATCATGGGGATAAGTTCCCGTGAAGGGCAAACCATTTCTAACCTACCAATGTGACAAGCAAGACTAGAGAAGGAAAGACAACACGAGCTTAGACTCGAACCTACCTTCTCAAGTCAGATGGGTAGCATGAGATACTTAGTTATCTCTTTAATGCTACCCAATACTTACCATCCCTGACTTCACTCACATATCACAGTCATACCTAATACGTATGATATGGTAGGATAAGGGCGATAGGTCCTACCATTAGATGAACATGCTCGAAAGGGCATGGGATGACTAAGTAGGCTCAGAAGGACGTTTTGAGTCGTGATGGAACGCCCAATATTCCAGCACATTGTACAACTCCTTCAGCCGACCAACCTAGAGAGATAGACTCCTTTAGGAAGGGCATGAAGTCAACATAGGAAAAGTCTCGATGACACCAACGTAGTATGCTGTGCGGAAAAGCAAGTGCTGTCAGAAATGACAGAGGCTGTCTAACGCATTGCAAACGAAGACAAACGCAACCAACATGGCAACACTTCTAGGCAGTGTTAAAGAACCATACAAGCTAAGTTTCCCGTTCCCTAGCTATTCCATCACTGAGCCTATGGAATATGAGGTGATTGACGTTAGGGAACATTTTTTCTAAGCCTATCACGTAACATCTCTGAAAGACGTAGAGATTTAACCAGACAACAAGTGCAATCAGTCTTAATGACATAGATGCACAAGTGACTGGGTGTGATAGGACGCTACCTCTAAGCAGAGGTAACCCCGAGTGCAATCTCGGAGGGGAGACTTTCCCCTATGGAGGGATAAAATATGGAAGAAGAAAGATGGCTTTTCATCAATGACATTCCACTGTTGTTCAGAGCTAAGAGTATAGCAAAGCAGTTTGAGATAGAATTCTGGCTTAATAAGAAACCATTCCTCACAGCATTAGGTCTAAAATCTCAAGAGCAGATTGCCGAAGAAAAATGGAGAGGATATATAGTATGACCTATATACCTACAAAGCAAGATGAAGCTAACCTACGTAAAACATTGAGACAACTAAGATTACATCTAGCTCCATTACAAGCAAAGTTAGTTGATGTCGGTTCGACTGCTAAAGGTACATGGTTACGTGACCAATCAGATATTGATATCTATGTAATCAGTGAAGATAAGAATCGTGCTTATGAACTAGTCAAAGAAACGTTCCCAAATGGGCACGACAAGAAAGGTCAATTGCTGATATGGAACTTCATACTCAATGGATTCGATGTGGACTTAGTTCTAGCTGTCAAAGGAATCAAACGCGAAGATACAATGCAACATACCAGGTTCTTCAAGGAACATCTATCTAAGAGACAAATCAATGAAGTTAGAAAAGCTAAGGCATATCTACGTACAAGAGGAGTCTATGGTGCAGAGATCGGTGGAATTGTAGGAATAGCTATTGAAGAACTAATACGTCAATTCAAAACATTCAAGAAAGTCTGTGAAGCATTCACTAGAAGTGCAATGAGACCAACAATACAAGACCCAACAATGACAGAACGAAGAGACTTACTAGCATGTATCAACAATCAACGCTATAAGCAATTGATTCAAGCGTTCTCAGATTACTTAAGCAATCCAAGATTCAAGTATCAACCAATGACAACTCAAGAATTCACAAATGAATATCCGAAGCATTGTACAATGATGTTCAAGAGAAAGTACGATAAAAGTCTTGACTATCAAACACTAACTTCAATTGCTGATAAGGCCAAGAGAATTCTTAAGCAACTGGATCCGGAAGCAACAGCTGACTTTGACACTTATGTTGATTCAGAAACAATTGTCATGGTCCATAGAGTGAGACCTCTAGAGTTACCAGAGACAAGAACAGTCTGTGTAGATCCAAAACTAGCAAATGTTGAAGCATTCAAAGCAGTGCATTCAGATGCATGGATCGAAGGTGAGAAAGTCTGTGCAGTGGTCAAACGAAAAGCCATATTCCCAGATACATGGTTCTACAACTATGTTCGAGCTGAGATGGTCCGCAGGAGGTTCGAACTCAGATGAGCGCTGAAATAGAACTTAAACATGCTCTCCGCAGTTTAATTCGTAATATTAAACGAGATTGTCATTGTGTTTTATCACCGAAGCCAGAAGATGAATTCTGCATTCATAACTGCCAATTATGCATCCCAAAAGTAAATGAATTAAGGAAAGAATGGAAGCGGAGGCAAAAGAGATATGGATTTGGAACTAGTACATGATAATGATAAGGCAATTATTCTTTATGTCTCACAGAAAGAGAATATCGTATTCAAAATGAGAGAAAGATGTATATTCTATATGGCTATACGTGACGATGCTTTAATTATCAATCTTGACAGATTAAAAACTTGGCAGGATCTTATTAAATTTCCTCAAGCTATCTTGCATGAATTCTTTCATTTCATTAGTAGATATTCCTATGACGTGGCAGTAATGATTCATAAGATAAATAGAAAAACGAGAGGTTTATTCTTATGACATACTATATTAAAGCATTAGTTCAACACTGTTTGCCTTTGAGATTTATCAACAGAGTAATTCCAGAGCCAAGTTCCTGGAATGGCATGAAATACACATTTGTCTATGTCCATCCAAAGCTAATGAGAGAGTTGCATGATCAACCTGCTCCAGAGAATTGTTCAAGATTCCACAATGCCTGGGAATATTACTTCATAGGGTGGGGTTTCTGTGATATCTCTCTGGAAGCTCTAATCATTTACTTAGCTAATCATGTACGGGAGGATGATTGGACATTCTCAGGAGATGGGATAATTCCTCTCTATCTAAGTCATCTATTCACAAGAGTAGATGAGCAAAATGGAGGTGTTGAAGAGTGAAATGCCCAAAGTGTGGAAATCCCAATGCTAATTATGTGGAGTCACGTAAGAAGTATTGGGGTGGCAAGAAGGGCTTTACTGAGCCAAACAAAGAGCCCAGAAAGAACTTCGAAGCCAAATGTCCTAAGTGCAAATATACTTGGGACAATGTTCCAGAGGAAATAAAGAGTATGGAGGTTGAGAAGAGTGAAGTTCAAGAAGAAAGATCCAAGACAACAGAAGATAGAGGAACGAATATCAGCGATAAACTTGATGCCTAACTTCCTATCTGTTGTAGAGATCAAGGATGAGAAAGACAAAGAATTTCTTGAGGATCTACTCTCTCCAACACATGAAGAGAAGTATGATCTTAAAGAAGATGGTCTTGTCTTTGTCTACAAAGAAAGGAAGATCGTGGACGTAACTACTATCGGAGAACTTTGTGAAAAGAAAGCAAAGGAAATCCGAGATGGAGTTGTTTAGGATGGAAGTACCAGAAGGATATGAGCAATGGAAGAGACAGTATCTCAAGATCAAAGAGAAACAAGAAAAAGAACAGAAAAGGAGAGATGAAGATGCCAAAGAAAAGATGCGAGGATACCTCGTCTAAGAAAGATGACAAATATCTGACAAAAGAAGAAGGTCTTGAACTGGTCAAGATCGTCAAAGATCTGATTGCAATGGACAAGGAACTAGAGAAACAGATAGCTGAACTTAAGAGCTTGATGATCAAGAATGGTCATCTTAAAACAGATAAACTGGTGTATGTCTCATGACAGTCCAAGAAGAGATCAACGAGATAATGGAATATCTCAAGAAACATGGTCTCAATAGAGAAGAACGAAGACAATGGATTAGAACAATCAAGAAAGAGGCTAGAATCAAATGAACTACGATCCAGCTGAAGCATTCAGGGATGCATTCCAGAAAGCCTTTGGAGAAATATGGGGTCAAGCTATGATGTTGATCTTGGCCATCCTAATGCTCTTAGGGTTTGTAGCTGGAATAGCTATTTGGATAGAATGGAAATACTACGGTCGAAGATAAAAATGAGATTACAGAAACTAGCAATAATAGCTTCCAGTCTTGGACTAGCTGTAGCCACAATTCCTTTAGCTTTATCGATGTTGCCAAGTGAATTGCATCTATTGTACATCGGATTCAAAATCCACATGTTTGGAATAGTACCAGCCGTCTTCTTATACTTGACCGAAACAGAGAAAAAGAAGAAGAGGAAAGAAAAATGATTGAGAAGAAAGAAATCTTAAAATTTTTTGAACATCTTTCTAGAGCTAAAACCTTTGATGAAGCAAAAGAAGAAGGTCAGAAATTCTTGCAAAAATACACTCGAGAAGATTTCAAGATAAGTTTGAACTGTTATAAAGAAGACAAAAGATTTGCAAAGAAAATGACAAAGATTAGTGATCACTTACATGACATGATCAAAGGATGGTCAAAAGAACAACTAGAAGCGCATGGAATTCATGTCATAGATTAGATGGATCGAAACAGAGAAAGAGAAGAAAACAAAACACCGAGGAAAGAACTAAGATGTATGAAACAAGAGCTAAGTCTAAGAGAAAATGTCTCCTCTGTCCTGTTGTAATCAACAAAGGAGAAGAGATAATAGTCTTCTCAGGACGAGGAAGTGCTCATAAGAAGTGTGTGGATGATCTTTGAGTAAACAATATAAACGAAAGTTTCTAGTTCCAGGAGATACAGTTAAAGATTGCTGGGCCTTTAGAAAGCAGTGTCGTAAAGAACATCCAGATCTCAGACCATGTCAGACTAAAGGACGCTACTCTTATGCAAGTGATCCTTCGAAATGTCCTTATCCAATTGGTAAACCTACTGAGTATATCGTGGCTGAAACTGAAGAAGGAGAATGGCAATGCAGTTGTCCTCACTGGAAGTTTAGACGTGAGGAATGTGGACATATTAGAAAGGCTAAGGCTAATCCAGAAAAGTATGAAATTTCAAAAGAGCATACTCAACGAACAACGGAAACACTTAAGAAAATCTTTTCTTAAAAGATTGGAGAGATTAGATGATTTCAGTTAAAACTTTGAAAATTGGAGATAAAATTCTCCTAATAAAACCAATAGAAATGGCTTTGGAGTTTGTTAAGAACGGAACTATCGCAGAAGTGAAAGATATTCAAATAGAACCGGCAACTCAATTCTTTAAAGAAATAGTATGGATAACAATCGAATATCAAGTAAAGACTAAACATGGAATCAGAAAAGAAAGAGGAAATCTTAGACAAGAAGATCTAGATGCTGGTTATGCTAAGGTAATTTAAGGAATGGACTGGGAAGACAACAGATACAATGAAGAAGGTATTCGGATGAAAAAGTATTGTTCTCAATGTAGAAAGCAAACGAATCATAAGATAGTAAAGATCGAGAAAGCTGGGATCGAAGACTTTGTGGATCCACTCTGTGTAAATCCAAAAGATCTAGCCAAGGGAAAATGGACTACATTTGAATGCACCAAATGTGGAACTCAGATAGTTGAAGGGAATATTTAATGACAGATTATTATCTAGAACGAACAATCTATGAACAGACTTTCAGAGAAACGCCTATCCATTATGCTGAATATTGGATATTAGAAACAGTTGCTCCGAGTGCTCGAAGAGGATTATGTCAGAGCTTAGAAGTTCCTTGTCGTTCAAATCTTCATCGTCTTCTAACAGGATTGTTCTATAATTGGGATTGGAATGACATGGAAGATAAACAAGTCTCAGAGGATGAAGCAATGATGTTGAAGCATATCTTCACATCTCAGAAAGAGTACAAGCTTTGGAAAGACGCATTTGAAAAACTTAAATCTGAGGGAGCAGAAAAAGCTAAAGCATGGCTAATTGAACAGACTAAAGTCCTAGCCTTGAGAAATGTAATTAGGGGTAAACCAAATGGTTAAGAAGAAAAAGAAAGAACGTTCATGGCAGAGATATCCTCATATTCCATTGTTAACAAGTCTTAAACCTAATCCGAGAATTCTTCTTGGTCAGAGACTCTTTTGGACTGAGAAGAAAGATGGAGAATGTGTGACAATCTGGATGGATGACAAAAAGGAGATACAACTCTCCAGTAGGAACCAAGTAAAAGCTGCTTCTGACATCCAGAATCGAGTGAAGCATTCCGAAGATTACCCTAAAGTAATTGCGTTGCTCAAGGAGAATCCTCAGTTCCAAATCTATGTAGAGTCTTGCAAGAAAGGAAGGAGTGTCACAGGAATAGAAACTTATGAACGAGACATGTTGTTCCTGTTTGATATCCTTGACATGGAAACAGAGAAGTTCCTTCCATATGTCAATGTTCATCAACATGCTTATCATCATAAGATTCCTGTTGTAGGCTTATATGCCGAGACAAGACATAAGACAATGAAAGACCTCCTCAAGTTTAAGAACCATGTCTTAGAGCATTGTGATGCAGTCAGGATAGAAGGCATGGTAATTAAAGCCTACAAAGTTCCAGAACGATTCAAGGGATGGAGAGAATTCGAGGGAGGATTAGTACAAGCTAAAGTAAAGTTAGATGTTCCTGAACCACAGAAGAGAAAGATAGCTAAAGGTGAACCAATCTATCCAGAGATGCCAGACAGCGAAGTCTTTGGAGCAATATCTAAGATAGAGGCAGACTTTGGATTGACTGGTGATCCTAAGGATGACATGCCTAGAATCGCTGAATATGTAAAAGAGGCGTGTAAGGAACATCTCTTTACCAATCCAAAACGTAAACTCTTCAGCTATTATGAAGAGTATAAAGAAAGAATGATGGAGGGAAAGAATAAATGATTTACAAATTCAAGTGCCCATTGTGTAATCAAGAGCATGCTATTCTGTTGCAAGCATTGTTCACGGGAATGAAGAAAGGCTTTTCCAAGTTTCTCTATGAGTGTCCTATAACTCATGAAACTTACTTCATCATTGTTCAACTATCCTTTGAGATGGAAAAGACTTTTGACAAGGAAGACATAGCTGCAGCAGAACAGGATGCAGACTTCAAAGACCATATGTGGAAAACGGAGGAAGAGGATAATGCCGATCCCAATTCCAGAACCACCTAGAATGTTGGATGATGAAGATAGACCAATGCCTCAGAAACCAGAATTGACTAAGTTGCCTCATAAGAGATTATAGGAGGGATTAGATGAGAATAAAGAAACCAAGATTTCCAAAGAAAGGAGATGTAGTCCGAATAAGTGAAGTCAAATCTTGGGCAATGTGTCACAAATGTGGTAAGAAATGGAATCAAGGATTACTTGAATCATTCGAGTTCGATAAAGCAGAGATAACTAATGAAGAAATTAAAGTTCCAATGAAACAGGGATGTAACTGTGGAAAACCTGCTGATTCCTTTTGGATAGGGACAGAGGAATTAATCACTGGTTGTCTAGATCCTTCAAATGGAATGGATTACGTTGCTAAGAAGAATAGAAAGGAACTTGAAGAAAACGGAGTAATTGTCCTAGAATAGAGGGAAGAACATGGGAAAGAAAAATATTCAACCAAAACAATTAGATACTTTGACACCAGATCATATCAGAGATCTTGAAGGGATGCAAGAGAACTGTTATAACAACCTACATAGACCTATGGTTATCAAATGTCTTGGCTTCAAGGAAGATATCTGGTACGTCTGTTCGGATTGTTTAGATCGATATGTCAAAGATCATCCAGAGATCAAACATTTGATAGTCGGATTCAAGAGGTGAGAACTTGGAAAAAGAAACTGAGAAATGGTTAGCAGACTTAGTCTTCAAACTAGAGCCAGAACGAATCTATGTTTGTACAGAAGGTCAGATAGTAGGCTACTTCTGGAATAGAAAGAAGAAACAACTTCACTTCATATCTCAGAAGGAAGTAGACAAGATGACAAGAAAAGGATTAGTCTGGAGACGTTTAGGAGAGGAATGGATTGGAGAAAAGACGAAGAAGCGTTCTTAAAGTTATCACAATGAAGATAACTGAGATTGCTATCTCTGGAGTTATTCTTCAAGTAATCTTCAACCAACCTATCCTTTCCATGAGTCTACCATTTGTTATTGAAGGACTTCAGGCCGGTGCTTACTACCTCCATGAGCGTATCTGGGCAAAGATAGCTTATGGAAAAGAATGCAAGGAATGTCACTTTAGAGAATTCCATGAGAAAGAACGTAAAGGAGGAAAACCTCATGACTGAAACAATGATAGACAAAACTAAGTTCAAGAAACTGCAAATAGAAGCTATCTTGAAGAAACCGCATTCAGAATGTCAATGGGTTTTCGTTGATGATGTTGAAGTCTACTTCTGTTCTTCATGCCTCTATAAAAATCTTCATCCAAATAGAATCTATAAATCCCATAAACATTTATTCATTTAAGGAGGGAAGAAATACGACTAAACAAATAACTGAGAAAGAAATCATTGAACTCATTGAGAAAGTTAGAACACATCTGAATGAGAATCCTCTTAAGGGTTGGGCATATCTTCATTATAAAGTAACAGATGCACAGAAAGCAGTTCTGCAATTGGTCTGGCCAAGACTACAAACATGGCAAGCAGATGCTAAGAAACTCCAACAAGGACAAGAGGATTTCGAGTTCAAGATAGAGAAACAACTCAATGAAGTTCGAAGGACTGAATTGAAGAAACTCTGTAAGGAGTTATTCGGTTGAATGTAACTGAATGGCTCAATTATATAAAGAGTCTTAGTCTTGAAGATTGGGAAGAGATAGAGTTTCGTTTCATGCAAAGGAGGCAGAGAGATGGAATTCTGGGAAGCTAAACTTCGAATTTGGTTTGGTCTAACAAGATGCGAAGACTGTCATAAGAAAATATGGTTCTTCCAAAAATATGAAGGTTATCTTCGCCCACCATTCCATAGGATTGAAGTTCGACATGAGACTTGTATAAAGGCTAAAAAATTCTTTGCAGAATTATAGGAGGGAAAGAAATGGAAGAAGAGAATCTTGAGTTCAAGTTAGCAAGGAAGGTCTGGGATAAGATCTTTGGGCAAATCTTTGAAGTAGGGTCAATGGATTGGTCACGAAAACATGAAGGAATTCGATACAACGTAAAGCGTTCTGGATCAGATGAATGGAGCTGTGATTGTATGTCTTTCAAGTTCAAATCTGGTGTTGTCAAAGTCAAAGATCTAAAGACCGGAAAAGAATATGATCGAACTTGCAAGCATATCCGCTTTGTCATGGTTAAAGAAGGTATGAAGATCAAACCTATTTACGCCTAGTGATGGAGGATTTCAGGATGGCGAAGGAAATAACTTGTAGACATATTTTCATCTACTTAGATTGCTTACAATATTGCATCGATTGCTCCGAGTTTGAGAAATGTATAAAGAAACTCGAAGCTTCACAGTCACCTCGTACTAGAGGTACCGAGTAGTTCCCGTAAGGAACTTCAACTGTAAGGAGAGAAAGAAATGACAACGAATAAGACAATGGAGAAAATGAGCCAAGTCGCTATAAAGGTGACTCATGACCAACTAGAACAAGTGATAGTCAAGTTCTACAAGTCAAAGAGAGCCCTATTCCTATGGGGAACTATGGGAATAGGAAAGTCATTCAAGGTCAGAGATGCAGCAAGAGTCCTAGCAAAGGAGTTAGGTCTTGGATATACAGAAGACCTAGCACATATCAATGATGAGAAATATTTTCTCGTCATAGATATAAGACTCTCACAATGTGACCCTTCAGACTTGAGGGGAATACCAGTGTGGGAGAAAGAAAAAGCAGCAACTCAATGGCTTCCACCCAGTACATTCCCAAGAAAAGGCTATGGAATAATTCTCTTTGATGAGTTGAACTTAGCTCCACCACTAGTACAAGCTTCTGCATATCAGTTTATCTTAGATAGGAGACTAGGTGAATATGTTGTTCCAGAAGGTTACTCAGTAATAGGTGCAGGTAACAGACTTGAAGACAGAGCAAATGTCTTTGAGATGGCTGCTCCCCTGAGCAACAGAATGGGACATGTTCAACTAGATCCACCAAGTGTAGAAACTTGGACTACATGGGCTGCAAAGGCACAGATTGATCCGAGAGTCATAGGTTACCTTAACTTCAAACAAGGTAGCTTATTTGCCTTCGATTCAAATATGAAGGAGAAAGCTTTCGGTACACCAAGATCATGGCACTTTGTATCAGATCTGATCAAGGATATTCCAACGAATAACTTGACAGACATAAAGCTCTATGCTGGATCATTGGTTGGAGAAGGAGAAGCAACTTCATTTGCAGGCTTCTTGAAACTAAGGGATCAATTGGCACCGATTGCTGAGTACTTCAAGAAACCAGATACTATTGCTCTACCAGAGAAGGTAGATCTACAATGGGCTCTGGTTACTTCAATAGTGGAGTACTACAAAGCTCATAATGATGAGAAGATATTATTGTCTCTGATTAAGTTGCTGAAACGCTTCTCTGAAGAGTATGCAGTCTTCACCTTGAAACTTAGCTATGCAATTGATCCATCAATTCAAGCTAAGTTGCAGAAACTACCAGAAGCGACAAATCTGGCTCAGAAACTCTGGAAGTTCATCATGTAGGAGGAGAGGACCTGACATCCTCTCAAATATAAAAGAGGGAGATGAAGATGTCATCACCAAGACAGTTCAATATGACTCCTAGAGAGAAGATCATTCAAGCAAGGATAGCTCTTCTTAGACTCTATCCTTTCTGGGGTACAATGGCAATGCATCTCAAACCGATAGAGTTGACAGAAGAAGATGCAAATAAGATGATGCCTAACCCTGGTGGTGGAAGAGCCACTATGGGTGTTGATGTCTACGGAAACATGCCATACAATGTGGCATTTGTCAGAGACTTGTCAGCCGAAGACTTGCTCTTTGTAATTGCCCATGAAACTATGCACTTAGCACTTCAGCATCTGACACGAAAGGGGTCAAGGAATCGTAAGTTATGGAACGTAGCCACAGATGAAGCAATCAATAATCTTCTCAAGCATGAAATGAGAGTATGGAAGGATGGCTTATGCTCTCATCAATTTGAGAATAAGAGTGCAGAAGAAATCTATGATGAGCTTCTTAAGGAAGAGAATATTCAGAAGGTCTACGGTGCTAAAGGATTACCTAGCTCTTTCGATACTCATTTCTATGATGATGGTAAGGATGCTAATGGTCAACAGAAAGGAGAAAGTACTCCATTCCAACAACCAGGTCAAGAGAAGATAGACCCAGCTAAAATGATCAAAGATGCAGCATCCTTTGCTAAAGGTCAAGGGAAGTTGCCAGCTGGAATGGAACGTCTATTCAAAGATCTCTTAGAACCTAAGATGAATTGGAAGGAGCTCCTACAGAAATATATCATGGCAGTTCTGCCACAAGACTGGACATACACTAAACCAAGTAAACGTGCTCAAAGTGCTGGATTCTACATGCCTAGCATAGTCAAGGAAACTGTAGATATTGTTGTAGGTGTAGACTCATCTGGGTCTATATCTGACCAAGAATATTCTCAGTTCCTTAGTGAAATCTATGCAATGACAAAGGCTGTAAGTAATCTAAAGGCAACAGTGATTGTCTGTGATGCTGCAGTTCAAGAAGTTGTAGATATAGACTCGAACTTTGATCCAATGATGCATATCAAGGGGAGAGGTTATGGTGGAACTTCTTGTATACCAGTCTTCCAATACATACATGAAGAGAAGTCAGAGAATGTCAAACTGCTAATCTATCTGACAGATGGATACATTGATGAACCAGTTGAGCATGTCTATCAAACAGGCTATCCAGTTCTCTGGGTAGTTACACCAAGAGGTTCAAAGGATTTCCTACATAAGGCGATAGGAAATCAAATAGTCGTGCAAATGGAAGGGAAGATAGAAGGGGAGCCAGAATAGCTCCTTTCCCTTCACAGAGAATAAACTCTAAAATGAAGGAATGAGTATGAGTGTAATATTAGGTCCAATTCCACCTCAAAAGAAATCAAAGAAAAGAACTTCAAAGAAACAACAGCCTCCTCAACCAGAAATTAAATCAATAGATGAAACTGTAGTTGAGACTCAAGGAGCATGGTGGGCTAGAGAAGACTATGTCAAACGAAGAACAAATTGGATGTGGAGACTTCGACCATATGTTCTGGCTAAATGTACAGAATGTCAGACATGTGAGTTTGCTGGTCGTTGTCATAGAATCCCAACCAATGAACGGATAACAGGTAAGATTCTCAAAGAAGGTCATTGCCCAGATTATAAGACAGTCTGGAAGAAGATTCTCGGAGATGGAGAGAAATATGACTGGAAGTTCTAAGATGAAGAAATCTGAACAGAAAGAACTCTACCGACAAATCTTCAAACCATTTGTTGACTTTCCAAAAATAAGAGAAACTTGCACTAAATGTGGACATGGAAGTTTTTATGTTATGGGTTCTGTTAATATAGATAGAATTCCAGACAAGTTAGACCTAAAATGTAGAAAGTGTAAGTTTCTAAAACGTTTAGAAGAACAAGGATGGGTATTTGGATGAGTGAAATAGAAGCAGAGAAACTTTGGAAGAAAATCTTTCCGCCCGAGTGTTATGGAAACTTCTGGGGTATGGCTTGTCTAGAAAGAATGCCTAAACATAGTATCTCTCATGCGTGGGAAATCTTCACTCAATGTGAACATGCTCAAGGATGTATGTTATTACGAGGAGTTCCATTCGAGGTAGTTAAGCTTGCCCTTGAGCAAGTCGAGAAGAATCGGATACAGAATCTCAAGATAGCACAACGGAGAGTTCCTAGATGAAGAATCCTAAGTTCTGGAGAAAACGTTCTGTTGAAGATATCCGTAAACGTCTTGAGAATCTTAAAGCTTCTATGGTCTATGAACGAATAATATCCATACCGAATGAAGACCATTCTATAGAACTAGCTAATAGACTTTTGAAGAAGATGGGACTTCCTTTTGGACCAAGTCCTAAGAAACGTGTAAGGAGACTTGCTAGAAAGATAAGACGAATGGAAAGGACAGAGAAACTTGAGTAGGTAATTAAGGGCGTAAATGTATAAGCATCTAGAAAATCCTAGAGAATGGAGTAACCATGAGATCTGATATAAAACTACATCCATCCATGGTGAAGGGGTAGCCCTGTGGCAATATCCTACATCTCTAGGTTCTGCTCAAGCTCTAGAGCCTTTTCTTTTTGAGGAATTATAATGTCTAAGAGTAAAGTAAAATGGACTTCAGATTCTCACATACCCAAATACAAGAATCTACCACGATGTAACTTTAGAACTATCCATGGAAATATCTGGACAAGACTTATACATGATGGTTTAGGATTTAGTGGGCATTGTGGAAATCAAGTTAAAGTTCCTAATTGTTCTCTAAGAATTCCTAGAGGGGACTTTCAAGGTTATTGTAAACTAGCAAAATGTCTCCTAGATGAAACCTGTGGTTGTTGTTTCTGGTGTCCTTTCACTTACAAGGAGAGATTGAAAGATGTATTTCAGAAGAGATAAACCTCCAGCTTCTCTAATCTATTGTAGATTACTTGGAGATAAGAATCAAACTTATAATGAGACTTGTAAAATCTGTCGAGAACATATATCCTGTGTAAGATGGATAGAGAAGGAACTAATTGAAAAGGGATTTGAGATTAATGTTAGTGTATTTACACCAGCACAGTATTGGAGAGAACGTTCATATGGAAAGCAAAAGTAAGAAAGTATGGAATGCCCTTTTTCTTCCAAAGATAGGAGATAAAGTAAAAATTCTTAGAATTCATAATAAAAGTCGTTTGAACGTTGTTCCTTTCATTGTAAAATATATTGGAAGAGAAGGAACTATCTACGAAATAAGCACGGGTAAATTTGTGAATAGGAATAAAGAGGTTCAAACGTATTCTGTTCTGTTCCAAATTAGCCCAAGAGAGGAATGGGTTTTTGAAAGAGAGGATTTCGAAGTTATCCAATGAGGTTTTTGAGAAGATATTCTTTGAAGACCCTAAGACGTGGACAGACCTTTGTGCTATCTGTCTAAAGAAATGTCATAAAATCTTTCCTACTTGCGGTAAGAAATGTCATGAACAATGTCCTTCCTTGAGAACTGTAATGAAAAAGATTCAAGGGAAGTATTATGAAGAAAATAATCATAAATAGATTAAAACTTACTTATCCACGAAGGGGTTCTAAGTATTTAGGAATGGGAATTGTGGAGAAAGAGCTAGAAAAACGCTTTGTTTATTTTTGTCCCAATGAAAATGAATACCAAATGATAAGCCGAGGAAGAGATAAGATTCTAACTCTTCCAGTAGAACGTCTTCTTAAAACGAACACTCAAGAAATCTTCTTCAGACTCTTTCGTCATAGAGAGTGGTATATCCGAAAGAAAGGCAGGAGTTATGAAGCCAAATGGAGTCCTTGATATTACAAGCATGGAGAATACGAAAGCTTAAAGATGGATATTGTATTCTACTAAGTAAGGTGCGGGAACGACCTGAAAAATGCAGATATTGTCTTGTCCAAAATCCTTATATCTGTAAGTATAGATTACCAATGGAGAAATTCTTATGGAACACTCTCTTCCAAACCTAAAGTATCTATGTGCTTGTAAACATCCAGAGAATGCTGGAGGAAGGATGTGGTCTGGAGTCTGTGTCGGATGTTGTTCTTTCTGTAAAGAAAAGAAATGTAGATATAGGTCTTGTGACAGAAGTCGGAAGGACTTATGTACATGGAGACGAGGTATTTCTGAATGGTTACTAGGACGAATAGATGGGAATGCTGATAGAGAATCATATCAACGTAGACGTGTTGAACATTACTTAAGACAAGGATATAAAGAGGGAGATGGAACATGGGAAGGAAACGTAATTCGTCATATGAGAGAGAGATATGGAAAGGACTTCGGAAAAATGGAATAGAGTCTGGAAAGCAATTTTCAAACCAAAGTGCTTGAGGGGTTTAAATAAATGGTAACTACTAAACAGATAGAAGCTTTTAAAAGACTTTCTTCTCTAGCTAAATTAATGTTTATTTCTGCATATCCAAAACTAGCTATAGAAATACTAAAAGCTATAAAAGAACAGGAAGAAAGGGAAGAGGAAATATTAGAATGGGAGGATGATGCTGAAGATGCTCAATATGGAGAGTAAGAACAATATATTTGTCCATGGTATAAAGAATGTGAAGAACAAACTAAAATGGATTTTGCTAAGAGGATTGGATTGATATGAAAGAGACGGATGTATGGAATAAAGTCTTCAGACCACCATGTTATTATCTACAGTTTGATGGTAGAAATCCAAAATGCTTCTACTGTGAATGGCATGTCCCTTGTGCAGAAGATTGGAGAATGTGTAATTGGAGATTGATTAGATGGCTTCAAAGAATTCAGAAGAATCCAGTCGGGAGAATTTCCAAAGATGAATGTTTATAAAAGAGGAATAAAGCAAATAAGACGACTTAGTAAGAGCAAGATTTTGAAATTGAAGAAGATTCAAACTTACTCTATTATCTTTATGAGCGGAGAATATTTATGTGGTTATCCATGTGGTAACTTAACTGAGCCTGGATGTCCTGTTTGTTGTCTCCATTGTCCTAAGTTAAGCCTTTGCTATGAATCTTGGCTTAATGGTTATGAGAGAATCTGCTTAGGTAGGTCAAATAGAGCAAAAGCGTGGTGTTCATGTGCTAGAGACTATCTTAATGAAGAACTCAAAAAGGAAATCTAAAAAGGTCTGGAATAAGATATTTAGACCAGATTGTTTTGGAAAATCTAAAGAAGCTGCTTTTAATTACTTTGAGACAGATAAATGTCTTCATTGTGAGCATGTTCATGAATGTGGAATAGAACTAGTGGAGAATATACTTGAACGAATAAAAGCTGACCGTCATTCCACTCCAGATGTTATTGAGAACTTAGACAAATTAGTCAAGAGATTAAAGAGGAACATGATGGGTTAATAAAGATTAGAGGAGCAAAGAGAACTTGGACATAGTTTTACAACCAAGCGAGGGAATAAAAGAAAGAGCTAAGAAGAAGAACTATGAAGAAGAAGACAGATTCTTAATAAGTCCTTGTAAAGGAATAGGAATCTTAATAGGAAAGAATCTTCCATTTCAACCCATTACCTATTTAGGGACTCTTGTCTTCAAGAAGAAAGAAATCAAGAAAGTGAATTATTATCAACTAGGACAAGTAATCTATTCTGGTAGCTATATTCTAGAGAGTCTTTCTCTCCTTGGAAATAAAAGAGTAAGAGTCTATGTCTATATGAGAGATTCTTCTGGATATGGACCTTTACTCTTCGGAACTACAAAGGGAACAGTTGCTTTTGCACCAATGACTAAAGGAGAAGATTATTCTGATTGGTTAAGCGATATAACGGTTATTCCTATGGAATCTATTGTCAAGAAAATAACTGATAGATTTAGGAGAGGACTTGTCTTTGCGCTCACAACATAAGAAGAAGTTCTGGTATAAACTCTTTGGAGAATATCGTGTCGGAACTTTAGTGAGACCCAATTCGGAATTTATACGTCATTATCCAGAGATTTGGATCTGGTTTGCAACAAAGCCAAATGGAGTAGATGAATATGTCAAGATTCCTTCTTCCAAGTTTATAGGACGTATTGTCAAGAAAGATGAATTTGGGACTTACTCAATAAGATGGTTTGCTGAGAGAGATAAAATAGAAAAAAGATTTGTAAACCCATATTTACATTGGAATCCTAATCAATTTGAGGTGATATAAATGTTAGAAATAGAAAAACTAGCTAAGAAAGACCAGAAGAAACTGTCTCTTAAAGAGAGGCGAAGAGTGAAAGAATATCTTAAGAGGAAAGCAAGGATTCCACCTTTTGACCAGAAATGTAAGGTTTGTGGTAAACCAATACCAAAGCCATTCGAGGTCTGCTCTTCTAAATGTAGGGATGAATATGAGCAACGGAACAAGCAAATTCGAGAAGAAAAGTCAAAAAGAACTCAAAGAACTCTTGAAGAAGTTACAGAAGACTACAGATAAAGCTAGAGATTTCTACAGTAAGACTCTTGATAAAGCAAGAGATGCTGAACAATCTCTTATCAAACTTTACAGTTTAGAGAAATGGGGAAAATATTGGATGGGAAAGAAGAAAGCTCAAAATTGCCCAGCATGGAAACAGATGGAGCAGGGAGTAGGTATTTGTACCTATCAAATGAGTGATGATTTTGCTCGTAACTTCCAAGATGTTTTCATTCAATATTGTTCTAAGTGTAAACTTTCTAAAGAACAAGCTATGAAAGGAGGTGTGTTGAAACGTGTCTTCGAAAACAAAACCTATATCTCCTAAGAAACTCTGGAATACTTTGTTCTCTCCACCCTGTCCTAACTGTAAATCTACTGAGACTATTGAAGAACTTAGAGATATTCCTGTGGTAGCAACAGGAATAGAATTCTTTGAGAGAATGAAGAATGAATTAGAAGGTAAACCAAACAAGCCTATTAGGACTTGGAAATGTCTGAAATGTGGAAGTATCTTTGATGATAAAGGTAGTAAGATTATCTTCAAGTAAGAAAGTCTTGGAGATAGCAAGTACATGGAGAAAGATATTCCGTTAATCCATGAGTCTTGTGCCAAGTCTAGAGTTAAAAAACATGGAAGAACATTAACTCAAGACTTAGTGTAGCTTCAGGAAAATCTAAGTATAGAATTAATATAGGAACTTGGTGATAAAATGACAAAGATAGGAAAGAGAGCAACTAAGGAATTGTTCAATACTTTATTTCATGGTTATAACTTAAAAAAAGGAGACTTTGTTAAATTCAAGTCTGGGAAGGTTTACTATTATATTGATGAAATAGATAGTTCTTGGATAACATTAGTTTCTCTCCCAAAACAAAGAGAACAAGTTAGATTTGAGATTAAGATTGTTTCAAGATTGAGAAAAGTTCCTCAAAGAACTATATTATACTTTCTTTGTTTAAACACCCCAAATGAATTATCTAGATTCTTCACAGAGAAGGAGAGAATGAGACTATTTCGTAAATACTTGAAACCTATTAAAAGGAGAATATAAATGTTGAATCTAGTAGCAATCTACTTTGTTTGTGCTTTCCTTCTTCTGATATGGAAAGTAATCAAGGTAGAAATAAAGTACCGACAGATAAAGAAAGAAATAGAGGGAAATAAGAAATAGGAGGAATGAGAACATAATATTCGAATTCTATAAGACTGAGAACAAACATGGAAAGTCTGCAACAGCATATGACATTCAAATGAATGGTTCCTCACGAGAGTTCGTCTTCTGCAATAATCCTAAGGAACAACGAATATGTAAATGCCAGAAGTGTAAGATAAAGATTCCACGAGAAGTGCCTAGAATCAAATTCAAAGCTTCATATCATTATGGAGCTGGATTCTATTGTATGTCTTGTGGAATAAAAATACTAAAGGCGAAGCTCGGGGACTTTCATCTAGTAGAAATTGATGTCAAGAAAGAAGCTAAAGCTATCGAAGAGATAATAGAGATAGCCTACGAAGTAATGAAAGACGAATTCTACGAAAAGAAAATGAGTTTAGGTCGGATGTTACAAATCATGAGTGAAAAGGGAGAAGATATAGAATGACACCAGAACAACGAAAGAAGATAGTCCGAGAACAATGTAAGGTCTGTTCTCGTGAAGAGTGTAATGAAACGTGTTTCTTCTATATCTTATTGAATGAATAGGAGAAGCAACTCCAGCTCCTATGCTAAGTCCAGACTTAATCCTCTGGAGGTGGAACTAATTCGTTATTTAGTCTTACCTGCCTGTTCCGCTGCTCTCAGAATCTATGGCTCGATCTGGGCTTAAATCACAGTTATCCCTCAATCAGATGTAACAAGGGATAATAAATTGAAGGAGAAAGAAAAATGTTCAATACAATGGAAGTAAACCACAAAAATAGAGTCAATTGGGAAGAACTAAAGAATGAAGCACTTGTCTATGAACTAACTCTACCAGCTACTATGGACAATCTACCTAAAGGACAAGAAGAAGAGATGAACAAAGGAACGGGACAATATACCAGAGACAGAGTCCTTATCCTAGAAGTGACTCAAATCTTGAGCAACCCAAAAGGAACGGTTAAGCTAGTTGTTCTAGGAGACCAGAGAGTTATGTTGTTCTCCAAGATGCATAATATTGAAGGATTCACTTCTCTTGCTTGGGATAGATATAGCAATAGAGACCAATGTGATGTCTTTGACAATATTCAAGTGGGGTCATGGATAATAGCAAAACCTGGTGGATATTCTGGAGATGAGGACTTAGAAGTAGCCTTCATGACTAATGAGAAGTCTCTTACTACTGTGAAAGAGATGATAAACATTCTCTGGAAAGTAGGAAAGGTTAGATATGAAGGAAGCTTTCAATGGAAAGAGAAAGAAGACTATTCTATCCCGACTTATGGCACTGTGAAAGCCTCAGAAGTCTTCAATATGCAAGTACGTTTCTATACACAGTTTAGACAACTCAAATGGACTCATAGAAAAGAACGTTGGGACTTGTTCAATGCAGTTAGAGCTAATCTCAAGATGCAGAAACTAACTGACAAGAAACTCTTTGAGGTAATAGCTAAAGGTCTTGATGGAAAGACCTATCATCTAATATGTCCTCTCCTAGACGAGAAGGATAAAGAGAAGAGCATAGGTTATCCAGATATGTCTCTATTCGATATGGACTTCTGGCTTCCATTTGTCTATCGAGAGAAGAATGACAACTTCTTTGGGAGACTACCACAAGAACAAACTCAAGAACTAGTGAGTATGTTCATAAGGATCTTCGATAAGTTACCACGAGAGAACTTTACATTTGGAGTAGATGATAAGGTTCTCACAGTAGAACGAAAACGAGCGAAGAATGAAGCTCTCTTGAATTACATAGATGGGAAGATAGTCAAAGCAGAGAATGTTGCAGAGAAGCTAATGAAATTCTTTATCCTTGGACTACCTATCATAGAAGAAGTAGTGGTTCAAGAAGGAGAAGAAATCAAGAAACGAGTAATGTCAATTGAAGCTAAGAAACTCATTGATGAAGGACTGAATGGAACAATGAGAGACCTTGAAGGAGAGTTTCCTTTCCACTTGAATATTATCTTCAAGGAGAATGAGAAGAAGTGGTATTTAGAAGTGGCTGGAAAGGAATTCTATGTCAAGGGTGGATATAACTCTCTGACTAAAGTCAAGAATGCTATCAAGGGAAAAGCAATAATTGACCATACAAAAGAAGGTTATGACTCTCAAGCAACTAAGGTCATCAGAGGAAGACTTGCAGAACTTGTAGGAGATGAAGAAGCAGTTCAGATAATCTTACAAGTGAAGAAACTAGGAGCAATGATGAAGGCAATCTCTAGCTAATCCTTTCATAAGTATAACTAAAGGATTAGGATAAGTTATGAAGAAGACTTGTATTGGATGTTACTTTGCCCACTGGAGATTTATCTCTGGAATTAATCTCAGCCGCCATGGACTAACTCCTAATTTAGACTACCACCTGCCGCAGGTTGTGTATGAATTTGGAAGAGAAAAAGAATCATTGCCGGGTCTCAGACCTTTCTCAAGGATGTCAAGGACTCTGTTGTTTGTTCTGTAAGCATTTGGACAAGATATGTTACTCTAGATGTTCTTATAAAGATAAGAGCAACTGCAGTTTTAGAGTAACCCGTGAGGAATATCTATGGCTATGGATTCTAGGAAACAGAAAGAAAAATGGAACATAAAACTGTACAACAAAAGAACAGTAGAACAGAAATACTGTATGTGTGGAATAGATATTTGTAAAGGAAGATGTTGTAAGACTTGTCCTCTAGAAGAACAGAAATGCTCCTATATATGCCAATCTAAGAGAGAGGATTGTCCGTTTGAGATGTCATTTGAGACATATATGTGGAGACTCTTGTTTGGTACAACTGAGGAGGAAACTTAGACTGATGCTTGTAGATTCTGCATATAATTCTTCTTCTCATCCATTCCAAAGTTCTATTTCATGGTGTCTAGAAAAGCATGACTAACTATATACTAGAGAGGATTACTGATGGGAATAGAAGGAGGAGAAGGAGAAGTGGGTCGCAGATGAACGTCCAAAAGTTAAAGAAAGTGGGGCACTGGAGGGAAAATGGGACGGTGGCTCTGAATAGGGAAATAGTCAAGAGAGGTGATTTAAATGAGAGAGATGAGACCAAACAAGTTAGATAAAGATGATGTAGAATTGATAAGGGAATTGAGGAGTTATGGAATTCCTCGATACAAGATAGCAGAAGTTTTCGATGTTGCTAAATCTACCATTCAAAGATGGACTTCAGAGGAATATAGAAAAAGAGAGAAACTTCGAAGCAAAGGTTTGGTTCGAAGAAAAGGCATTCCTAAATGGAAACGCTTATTCAGAAAATTAGCTGAAATTCTCTATTTACTTGCCGATTAAATTGCTGGGAAAAGTTATGAGGAAGAAAAAAGAAATTGTTTTTGCTAATATTTTCAACTCTCAATTAAAAGTAGGAGATAGAGTAAAAGTAATCCAAATTATCTGTGTTGCAGGGGAAGATACTAAAGCAGTTACAGATTGTTGTTTAGGAAAGGAAGGAATAATTAGAAATGTCTCTCTTGATGCTGAATTTCCTTATGAGATACAGTTTCAAAGAATCTTTAATTTCAAACGTGAAGAATTACTCTTAATCTCAAGAGGGAATTAAATTTGAGAAAGAAAACTCGATTCAATACCACATTGTCTCAAACAGAACAAGTAATGAGAGAACTCTTCCCTCCTAAGAAAGACGATGTTGTAGAGTTTGAAGCTCAATGGGATGGGTTGCACAGAAAGTTTAAGGGCAAGGTCTTAGAAGTAAGAAAGAATGAGAATGGAAGAGATTGTTACCTTATCCAAATTACCTCTATGTCTCCTACTACTAAAAGCACTTGGTGGAAAAGGGAGCCTGAGAGAATGCTCATAAGAGGGCATAAGAGGTTGAAAATTCTTGAAAAAGACTAAACAAGTCTATGCATCTCTTTTAGGTCTTGAGAAAGGAACAACAGTAGAATTGATTAAAGACACATCTTATTTTACCATTATAGGAAAACTGGAAATGAATACTGAAGTTCTTCCAGCAGGTCTAAGAGGAATTGTAACAAAGATAAGACCTAATAAGACAATTTTGGTCAAGTTCTCTGGGAAGAAAAGGTCTTATCTTACTCTTCCTTCTCATGTGAGGGTTGTTCTTGAAGAAAGTTAAGATGGGTTGTGAAGGAGCATTCAAGTTTAAGAAAGAGATAACTTCATGGCAAAAGATAGATTGTAAAGGAATTTGCTGTTCTGATTGTCGAAAGAGAAAATGTGAAGCAAGATGTAAGAATCCAAAAGTCTGTAAATTCCGAAAACCTTTATCTTATCTCTATCTTCATTATGGAGTGTTTACTGATGGGAAAGAAAGAGAAAGCTGAAAAGGTCTGGTTAAAGATGTTCAACTTACCATTGAAGGAAGGAGATGTTGTAGAAGTCACTGTCAAGAGAACTCCTACGGATAACTATCACTTAGTTCATATTCAGATAGAGTATATTGGGAATCCAGAAGAATGGAAATATGAACTGCATGGAGTAGTTGTTAAAGCTCCTCATCTAAAGCCTAAATTGTTAGGAAAACCTTATTGTTTCAAAACTAAGGATGTAAGGAGAGTTGTTAGACATGAAGAATAAATCCTATAAAGTTACTAAAATGGATGTTATTCTCTGGGAACTAAATCCTCTTGATTTTG
>Ga0315309_1000431_pt1 | contig 25393 bp, 1 predicted proteins | sample TDP4_MG_FD_203080 | JGI IMG/M metagenome (GOLD analysis project Ga0315309, IMG submission 203080) | Freshwater sediment microbial communities from Lake Towuti, South Sulawesi, Indonesia - TDP4 | ecosystem: Environmental > Aquatic > Freshwater > Lake > Sediment | place: Indonesia: South Sulawesi...
TTGGTAGAAGCAGGGAGGATGTCTCTGAGGATAGATGTAGAGAGGATGGATAAAGAGACAGAGGAGAGGTTAGCCAGGGTATTCTATGAGGCAGGGAAGGTTATAGAAAGATTAGAGAATCTGCCTCCTGGTGTAGGGGCTCAATTCATTGAGCCCGTTCTTGTAGGTTCGATAAATCGAACCCCTACAGAATTGATGGGAGAGCCATTATCGGAGTATCCCATCCAGCCAGTGGTGGTAAACTGTAAAGGGACAGAGGTATTAGTATTCGACTTCGAGAGTCTATTTGAAATGGAGCCGGTTAGGGAGGCAACTCCATCAGGGATGAGTATAGAGCTAAAGGTAAAGCCGAGGAGTAGAGGAGTATTCAGAGTGATGGATAGGATAGTTAAAGCAGCAAGAGAAGAGGATAATCTTGGTAGAGTGAAGTTTGCCTTTGTTTCCGGGAGGAGAGATGTAAGTAGAGGAGTTATGGAACAGATGTTGAGAGACTATATGAGCACATATGGTCTATCGGCAGAGGTTGTAGCCAGAGTGGTAGATAATAACTTTATAATTGATGAGAGGGAACTGAGGCGAGAGGGAGGAATAGTAGGGATAGTGAAGGCGAGGATAAGTACGAGGGTAGTATTCTCCATCATCAATGAGAGGCTATTGCTTTCAGGGAGGACAGATGGCAATGGTACGGAGATAAAGATACTCACTGACAGGGAAGAGAGATGGGTGAGAGATGGGACGAGAGGAATGATGGAGAAGATTCTCTGGGTATTGCTCAGTCCAGCGAAAGAGGGAGAGGTATTATCTACAGCAGCAGGGCTTGTAGTAGCGATAGAAGGTAAGGTATCGCAGTGGCTGATAGATTTCATCAAGGCGAGGTACAGTAAGGAAGAGGCAGAGAGGTTGATACCGAGGATAATGAGAGATGGGAAGGTGATATTGCCTGCGACGCCAGTGGATGAGAAGTATCTGGAAGGGATAAAGGCTGAAGAGAGGATATATAAGGTTCAAGCTTAATTTGTAGGGGTTCGATTCATCGAACCCGTAAAGTGCTCGAGGAGAAATGGCACTCTAAAGAGTGCCCGACCAGAAGTGCGATGAGAGATTTTACTAACAATTTACAATTTATTTACACCATTGTAACATTATCAATATATAATAGTTACAAGTTTTGAATTGCTCGACGGAGATTTTTGAAATAGTTCAATATACCGAAAGGGCAAACCTTGAGCAATCGAGGGGCGCAAAGCCTCGGAGTTACTTAGATAGACAACATTGCAGTTGAACTGGCCGGGCTGCCGATAACAAGTAGTTAGACCCGTTATGGGTGGCCCGGCCTTTTTATATTCATATTAGGAGAAACGGCATTATGAAAAATATGCTTATTTATGGAGGAGAGTCCCTATGAGATTGCGTAAGATTTTAATTATTGAAGACGAATTTTATGCAGGCTATCTGATTAAGATTAATTTGGAAGCAGAAGGGTATAAGGTGATTCTTGCCTTAAGTGGTGAAGAGGGTGTAGAGAAAGCTAAGGCAAGTCCTCCGGACCTTATTACCTTAGATGTGCTTATGCCTGATATGGATGGTTTTCAAGTTCTGGGAACTCTCAAGACAAAGGAGGAACTAAAATCAGTTCCAGTTATAATGATATCAGTAGTTAATGAAGTCCGCAAGAAGAGGGGCTTGGAGATGGGAGCGGCCGATTATTTATTGAAACCGATAGATTTCGATAGTCTCTTAAATAGAATAAGACATCTGGAAGCGGGCGAGAGCCTGCCAGATTAGATCTGATGGCACCATAATGGTGTGAGGAAAGAGATAGAAGATGGTAGCCTGGTGGTGTAGTAAGGCAAATAGAATATGGCTTAGAATCCTGGCGCTGAGCGTAAGCAGTATATTTCTTTTCACTCAGGTAGTTGGAGCTTCTCTGCCAGACAGGAATTTCTGGAGGGAGAGGAGTAAGGCGAAGGAGAAGCTTCTTGCTTCCCGCAGTAAGTCCCACCAAATAGTGAGGGAGGATAGTTTAGGAGAGAGACTTGAGGAGAAGGATGTAGCGGTAGAAGTATCCTCTCTTATCACACCCCAGAGACTATTTACCATACCTTCCGAATACGGCACAGTGAAAGAAGTCCATCCACAAAAAGGGGACAGGCTGATTATCCATATCCAGGATGCCCATTCCAGTCCTTTAGCCCAGCTAAACAGCGCCGATATCCTGAAACATCTCCAGAATAGTGTAGAGCGAGAGTCTAATCTACCTCTATTGGTCTGTGTAGAAGGTTCTTCTGGAGTTATTGACACAGCACTTCTTGCCAGTTTTCCTGAGAAGAAGGTTAAGGAGGAGGTGGCGAGTGAGTTTCTTGAGGAAGGGGAGATTACTGGAGAGGAATACTTTGCCATAACTGGAGACAGGAAGGCACCTGGTGTAACTATTTATGGAGTGGAGGATAAACGCACCTATGAGAAGAACCTGAAAGCTTTTGAAGAAGGTCTTTCTAAAGGAGAGAAGGTAAGGAATTACTTCCAGGAAGTCGGGAAAGAGATTAACCGACGGAAAGCCCGCCTGTATAATAAGAAGTTGAAAGAGATAGAATCTAAGGTAGAAGCCTACCAGAAGAAGGAAATTTCATTAAGCGAATATTGCCACTACCTCCATACCTTATCGCTTGCCACTAATTGTCTCTTACCCGATAGATTTCCCAATTTCAAGTTATTTATTGAGGCAGTTAAATTTGAGAAGGAGATAGACTTTTCCAGGGTAGATTCTGAGAGGTCGGAATATGTAAAAGAGCTAAGTAAAAAATTGACTAATCAGGAACTATCAGACCTTTTGATTATGAGCCTTGACTATAGATTAGGGAAGGTGACTTCAAGTGAATATTATTGTTATCTCCAGTCACTCTCTTCGCGTATGGGAGAGGGAGTGAGGTCGCAAGACCCGAGGATACTGACGGAGCTTGTGACTTCAAAAGAAGGGAAGGAAGAGTATCCCAATCTTAACTTATATATAAAGTATAACAAGCTCTACGATAGCATAGAGCAGAACAGACTATTCTCAGAGATTGTGGAATTAGAGGAAGAGCTTAAACTGAGACTATGCGAGAAAGAAGAGGAGAGGGAATTAGTAAAGCTCTCCCGGATGGTAGGTGTTTTGGATAATTTGGTTAATCTGGAGATTTCCAATGAAGACCTTGCATATTATTATAAGCATCGCGATGAGATTACGCTGGGGATGTTTTCCTCCCCCTCACCCTTTCCTCTCCCCCGTGGGGAGAGGGTTATGCGTCAGGAAGACCTCTCCAAATTTGAAGAGTTCTACAGGATAGCATTAAACAGAAACAAAGCTTTAGTGGATAATACTATCTCCCGGATGAAGAAAGAAGGGGTGGAAGTTGCAGTTCTCATTGCTGGAGGATTCCATACGCAAGGGATAACAGAACTTCTGCGGGAGAGGGGTATGTCTTATGTAGTGGTAACTCCCCGGCTGGGGGAGGAGACAGGTTCTCGGTTGGAACTTACTCCCAGGAAGAAGAAGACAGAGTTAGAGAAGGCGATAGCGGGGATTATAGGGGCATTAAGGCCAGCGAGTCTATTAGGAGACCCATCATTCCAGACATTTTCAGTTATTCAGCTTAATGGTAGGAGTTTAGTTCTTTATTCTCAATTTCCTCCATTAGAGATAGAGAGGGCATTTGCCAAGTTAAGAGAAAATTGGGAGAGAGGACTGGGCGGGAGAACCGAATTAATGGAAGTGGTAGAGAATGTTGACTTTTTACCCACAGTGTTAACTAGAGGGAAAGAGACGTTTGTTCTGGGAGTTGCCCGGGGAAAGAAAAGGAGTTTACCATTTGTATTTCAATATAATGTAGCGGAGAAGAGGGTCTCTGAAATTATCGTTGGCGAAGATAAATGCTGCAAGTTTCTTTCGGGTTCTTTTGACAATGCAAGGGAAGTCGGTCGAGTTGTTTGCAGCCGGTTGCCAGAAGTTTGGGAATTTCTTTCGGATTCAGATAGAGAAAATATAAGAGTGACTTTTAGCGAAGCCCCCACCGAAGAAGTAGTAAGAGAAGTTAGCAAAGAAACTACCCGAAAAGCCGCAGTGCCAGGGTCTGGAAAATATTTCAACAATCTATTCTCCAGAGTTTCACGAATTGCCACCAGGACAGCCGAATTCTTCTCAGCTATTGGGAAGCCACTTATTCCGCTTGAGCCCAGTCCAGCTTTAGGAATAGGGAAGCCAATGACTCTAAGTTCTCAGCGAGGAAGAGTCGGGATTGAGGGATTACTTGTTCTGGCAGGAATTCTCGCTGGAGTAGGGCTATTTCTGGCACTCATAGGCGGTAGTGGGAGATTGGCCCATTTTATTTTTGATACTACTTTCTATACCATCCTCTTTACTGTCTTGGCTGGAATATTTAAGCGATTGCCTGTAAACTTCAGGAGAGCCCTCGTTCTCATTGCCATAATGGTACTTCCTCTCACCACACCATTCAACTATTTCTATCAAACAGCTACGCGGATTGTTTATTCTCATACTTATAAGCTCCCTTCGGATACTGAATATTTTCAATATATCCGGGATGTGAATGAAATCAAAATAGAGCAGGGAACGGTGACAGAAGAGGGAGTGGACAATCTGGTTCAAGCCTTGGAAAGAATTAGAGAAGTTTCTCCAGAAGTGTTTAAGGTTCTGCGGCAGTATAAAGTGCCGATTATCTACAGACCTATATCCAGTGCCGCACAGATAATAGAAAAGTATCCTTATCCTGTCTGGCGATTCTTTAAAGGTGGTCCGGCTATTCGCGTTAATCCCCAGACAAGCAAAGAACTCGACGAGTTATTGACTAGTATCGCGCACGAGACCCATCATGTTGAGACTTGGCAGCCATATATGTGGGATGGCGTTGGTTTCCTGCTTGCCCAGGATAGAATGACTTTCTTCCTTCAGCAGGATGAGGAGAAAGCATTCGAGACTCAAAGAAGGGTGAAGGAGAAGGCAGGGATAGAGATTACTCCTGATGACTATTATCGGGAAACAGCAGTAATCTATGATATCAGTATCTCTCCTAACAAATCGCTTATCATATTTTTGAACCTCGGTGTTGCTGGAATCTTGTGGTTTCTCTTGAGAAAACTGATACCGCATAGAATCGGGAGAATAATTGTCGACTTTTCCGATTCAATGGAGGGCTATCCAGTTTCAGAAGAGAGGTTAATGGGAATTTTGAGAAGAGCTTTAAGGGAAGTGGACACGCGTCTCGAATCTAAGGTAATGATTAGATTTGAATGGGATGAAGAGGACAGAAGGGGATTCAAAATACTCAAAGGTCACGAGATTAGGACGGTTGTCGTTAATGTGGGAAATCTGAGAAGAGAAGACCTGAGGGGGAGGGAATTTAGAACAGAATTAGCGAGATGGGTTGATGAAGCGATTAAGAGACAGATTCAGGATGGCAATGTCAAGCCCAGGCGTAAAAGTCCTCAAAGGAGAGGCCCTTCCTCCCCGAGGAGAAGGAATGTTAGCTTTGGGAATATTGGAGAGGAGTTGCATCGGATTGTAGATGGGTTGAATGAGCTTATCGGGAACCTATTCAGGAATAAGAAAGATGTAAGTAGAAGGTTTACGGGAGAGAAGAGTTGTTCGGTATTGAGGAAGAGAGTCTTTGAGTTTCTGGATGGTCTGGAATATGGTAGTCTCACCCAGAGTCAAATAGAGACCTTAAGAAAGAGTGAGGTAAGAGATGAAGAAGAGTTTAACAAGAAGAAGAGCGATTTGAAAAGACATTTAAGTATTATCTTCTTGGACTCGGGACAGAATCTTTTCTGGGTAAAAGGCAAATACGCTGCAGCCCATTATGGAAGAAGGAGAAGGAATGTCTATGTTTCTGCAGGATATGCCACCAGGGCATCACCAGACCAGATTTTTGAAGTAGTGACCCACGATGTCCTCCACATTTTAGGGTTTTCCCACCGCCAAGCCACTTCTTTAACCCCCTCCTTTGGTGCTCAGGAATTGATGGATAGATTAGCCAAAGAACCTGTTCTTACTCTTTCTCCTAAGGGAAGAATAGTTGACTCGGATAAAACATTCAGGGGAAGAAGATATGCTCCTATGGTTGTTCCGAGAACTAAGAAAGACAGAATACTCCTTAGTTTAAAAGAAGCTTTAAGCATAGCCCTTTCGCCGGGCAGGAAAGTCATTATTACCAGGAACCGTGCCCAGATGACACAACTTATAGTTGCTATTACAGTTGCTTTAAACCTTATGGTAGGAGGAATCCGCAATTTAGGTTTTGCCACAGGAGGCACTCACGAGCACGCCAAGATGGTTCTCAGTATGCCAGAATATCTAAAGAAAGTTTTGGGTAAGGTTTTAGATTGGTCAAAGGTCGGATTTGTGGGAACTCTCGATGATTATGGATGGTATATAAGGGAACTCTTCAGTCTGTATACCAAATATGGCAGAAATGTTGAGAATATAAGGGAAATTTTAGAAAGCGAAGGAATGTCTACCGAGGAATATTGGAACTTATTGAAGGAAGCAGATTTTTCAATATTCAAATTGAGAGAGTCTTTATCTGAACGGCTTTCCGAAGGAGTAGTTGACCGGTTGATAGAACTCACGGAAGAGATGCTCAGAGTCACTTATAGATATGAACAGATACATTTGCTAAGGCTGGATGAAAATCTAAAAGACCCGGATAAACAGTTTATTTCTCCTCCCCTTGGCTTTAATGATATAGGGGAAGCTGCCAGGAGGTTCCACGAGAGGCTGGAAAATTTGCAATTTCTGATTCAGATATGGGGAATAGGTACACCGGGGGGACACGGAGGATTCACAGAAAGCTACTACGATCTACTTTCGCAAGACAGGTGGGTTCATGAAGCTTTCCTGACGACAGTGCAGAATTATGACTACTTCTTGCGACCAGGTGAAAGGCCTATATCGCCTGTATTCCTGAAATTTGGTGGAGAGTATCAAGTAGGTATAAATGAAGACTACGAAGAAGCCAAAGAAGAATTCAGACAGGCTATCCTAAACGCTATAGGTGAGTACAATAGAAACGGTATGCTCCCTCGACATATAGAAAGGGAACCCGATGCCGAAAAACGAGAGCAGCTCGAAAGAGATTGGATACGACTTTGCGAGAATTTCGACGAAGAGTGGAAATATTTAATTGAGGTAACAAAGAGGTATCCTCGGGACCAAAGAGGGAGACCAGTGGCAATTACTCAAGGGCCTGGCTCTGTATTAGAGCGAACATTCTTCCACTTGATTGCGGTAGACAAACCACATAAGGCGGTTCCTGCAGCTATGGCTCTCGGAGAAGAGGTGGATGAGAATTGTACGATGTCTGCAGTCTACCACCTTGCTCGGAATTCTGTGGTTCTTGTAGAAGAGAGCGCAGCAAGGTGTCTTGACCCACAACAAGTAGCTACAAACTATTTTTCATATGAACCTACTACAGATGAATGGAGAGCGTTCACAAATGAAGAAGTGGAAGCAGAATTCGCCAAGGTTCATTCCCAACAAATAAAGAGAGAATCCAGAAGAAGTTCGCCTACATTCCCGAGGAGAGGTCGATGGGCAGGGTTTGGCAGTGTAGAACTCTTACTGGGAATCTTTGGATTGGCTGGAGTGGTCTTATTATTTATTAATCCCGCTACCTTCTCTCTAGGAATTGGTCTTTTGACTGTGGGAGGTCTATTTGGTTTATATAAACTGATAAGGAGATTTAAACCTTCCTGGCGGTGGCCATTTACCCCGTTTAAGAGATTAGTTGCTATCTTGGGTGTGCTTTTCATTCTTTTTGTCCCACAATTCGTTAATGCTCGGTATAATATCTACACTGCTTATAGAAATATATGTGCTCCCACACAGGTTTTATCGGATGACGAGTATCTGGCTCGTTTCCCTCCTTTAGTAAGAGGCTCCTTAAGTCTCATTCAGAGAAATGATCGGGAAATGTTCGATTTCCTAAAGAATAATCGGATTCCCGTCAAATTTTTCCCTCTGCCTGGAACAGGTGCAACAGTAGCGGCTAAAAATACTGGGATATTAGGACTCATTCGCTCTGGTGGTCCTGCAATCTGGCTCAATAGCCAACCGCGCCATGCGACAAAGGAGGAACTTCTTGAGGAGGGATATCCGGGGCTTTCTCGCCAGATGATAGAAACACTAACTGAAGAAGAACTCGACCCTCTCAGCCAGCGAAATTTAGCTTCGCTGATTGACCATGAAGGACAGCATATAATGGATAAGGGAGGTTATTACTACAATCACCTTGCTCTATTCCTTTATCGACATATTGACCCCTTCACTATTCTGAAACTTGAAAAGAGAGGCTACGACCGAATGGATAGATTTCTTGAAGATACTGGTTATCGTGTGCTCCCTCAAGAGACTTTTGAAGAAAATAAGTCTCTCTATGTGAATAAAATTCCCGGGTATATTCGGGGAACAGTTTTCCTCGATGCTTTCCTTCTGTATCTTTTCTGGATGTTACTCACTCCTGTAAGGGCAATAAGGATTCTAAAGTTGAAAATAAAAAGATTTTTTGGAGGAGATACTGAGTTTGAAAAGTTTCTCCTGGAAATGGAAGGGAAGAACATCCATCTCCGGTTGACTGGGGAGGCGACAAAATATGAAGGGCTGAGAAAGGTCTTAGACATAATTCGGGAAGAGTTGGGAGAGGTTTCTCCCCTGGAGATAGGAATTAGACTTAGAGTTCAGGTAGGAGAAGGAAGTTCTTCTCTGTTTGCTTCTTGTGAAGCAAAGGATGGCTTTTTCGATTTAGTTCTCAATCTCTCACAGGCAAGAGGTAAGAGCAAAAGGCGAATCGGAAAAGAATTTCGTGAGGCAATAGAGACAACTCGCCAGGCTAATGAAAAAAGATTAGAAGATTACTTATCTCGAAGAAGAATCAGAAGAAGTTCACCAAATATCTCTTCAGGGATTGGTTATCTCTCTCACGAAGAGGACATTAATCCTGTAATAAGGGAATTATTCATTCAGGGGAAAATGAGGGAGGTATTTCGTCTTGGCGAGATTGTTTCCAAAAGTATAAAAGTTTCTGAAGAAGAGAGTGTGGCAAGAGCAGTACTCTCCTACTTCCAAGAAACTCCGCCAGTTTCCATTCCCATTCCTGAGGAGTATAAAACCGAAGAAAGAGTTCTTACTATCGATCTAAGAGACATCTTCCAGAAAGCCCATGTTTATACTGGTGGTTGGGATGATAAACCGGGCCTGGCTGAGACTCCCGAAGGTATCCAGTTTGCCCATGCTGGAAGTTACGACCCTGCAACCGATAAATCTAATCCAGAAAGAACCAACATATTTTTAGCCGAATCGATATACTCTCGACATAGTCCTGCTTATGTTATCGGGATGGTAACTGAGGAGATAATTGAGAAGCAAGCAAGAGATTGGGCGAGAAGGAATCTTTCAGAAGATAGAAGAGAAGGATTTGTAAGGTATGTTCATAATTATGTCGTTACTGAAATTCTTCCTGCAATAGATGGTCTACAGTCTCCACCCCGAAGTGCTCAGCCAAACGCACTGTATGAAGAATATTTCCAGCAAAGGTTAATTAGTGAGGATGCACCGGTAATATTTCATGATGCGAAAAATCTCATTACAAACATTTACAGTTTGATGCAGATTATGAGGTTAGAAGAGAGTGGAACGTATGAGGCATTGCCCGAAGGTTTGCGGAGAGAGTATAGAAGCATTGAAGAGGATCTGTTAACTGTTGCCCCGGCCAATTTAACGCTACTTGGTGAAGTAGCAGACCTTCCTTTTGACCAGCAATATATGAGGGTGATGGCTGCCATTAGAGATACCAAGGAACATTTAGGAAGGGTGGGAAGTGTGTTGGATAGATTATCCGAGGAATTAACTGATGAAAGAGTCAGGGAGGAATATATAGAGGAGATTCGGAGAGATATTGAGAGGTGTGAAAGAGCTCTGGGAGGCTTTGGCTATGAGCCTCAAAGGGTCAATGTAACTCGAATCTTATCGGATAGAATTGTAGCCTTGACCAAGGCAGGATTCTTTGGTGGAAATATAAGAGTTTCCGGAGATCTGGATTTCAGTTTGCCAGAAGTGATGGCTGACCCAGTCCATCTTGTGTCAATTTTCAATGAGCTTTTCAGCAACGCCGTTGAGGCAATCCCAGAACAAAGACAGGGCACTATTTCTGTATCAACGGCTCTTGATGGAAAAGGAGAAAATGTCCTTATTACGATTGCTGACAATGGAGTGGGAATTAAGCCTGAGAATATTACGCGGGTCCTTGAACGCTTCTTTACTACTAAGATTGGTGGCACAGGAATTGGCCTTGATGTTGTGCGGTATTTGGTTGAGAGGAATGGAGGGGAGATAAGGGTTGAGAGCCTCACTCAGGAGATGATTGATAAAGAACCAAAATACAAGGGTATACCGGGCACAGCCTTTACTATAAGATTTCCAGTAATCGAGAAAAGGGGAAGTCCTTCGCAAGAGTCTGCATCGCCACGAGCATATGAAACACACGGAGAAAGAGCCTCGTTAAGGTATGAAATAACTGAAGAGCCCTTTCCTGCCCCAATCATAATGGGACTCTTTGATAGATTGGCGGCCTTGAGTGATCTCGGAGTCGTCTTGCCGGGGATAAGGAACTTAAGAGGTATGGCATTCAATCTACTTCTCTATTTAGAAGGGGGAAAACAGCCCCTGGACCCGAAATTCTATTCTCCTGAGGGTAGGATTGGAATATCTTGGGGTAAGAATATGAATGTTACTGCTGCTACAATAACAGGTCCCCTGAATCATGAAGGGAAGATTACAGGGCAAAGAATTGTTGTAAATAGGCATTTAGGTGAAGTGTGTGAAGAGATATTCAATATGCAAGCAGGGAATTATGTTCCTCCAGCTATAGTGAGAAATGCGCTTGATTACTTTTCAGAATTAAGGAAAAGTAGAATTCATGAGATTAGAGAACTATATGATTGGGTGGAAAGAGATTTAAAAGAAGCAGCTCAAGACCCAGAAATTCTCAAGTTAGCTGCGCAGTTATTCTTGGAACACGAGATAGTTCATGAGCTGGTTGTAGCAAGACTTGAACAGATACAGGCTTTAGGGCAAGCCCTTGGAGAAGTTGATAGTGAGATAGTAGCGACTTTGGCCGCCAGAGAATATATTAGGCAATCTGTTATTAATTATGCGAAAACTCATGAAGAGACAGCCACTAAACTTGAAGCAGCTTTGCTTATTATTGAGGAGTTGGTTAATCAAAAAGACCCTCAACAGGAAGACGGTACATATAGTTTTGCTATGAGGTTTTTCCTCAAGAGCGTTTTCCAAAATATAGGAAAATCTATTTTGGAACGGGTTAAGGATTTTCACAGGAGACATCTAAGATATCCAGAAAGGCCTAACCATTATGCCATTGGTAGATACCTAGCCTTTTTAGATGTCTCAGAAAGTGAGCAGGAAGAGCTCGGACTGAACAAGCGGTTCACACGGAATCCAGAAGACCTGCGCTTCCCTCGGGCGAGGAGATCTCCTCAGCAATCGGCCTTCCCGCCAGAGATAGCAGTTCACTTGAATTTCTTCTACGCAAAGGCAGCTCTGGCGAAGGTTAATTTACGGAGACTTAGAGATGTCATCGATCCCGAGAAGTTTAAACAGTTAGAAATAGTCACCGAGTCGGCGTTTAAGGCAATAAGAGAGCTCAAAAATTTAGGAGCAATTGGCATCTCGAAGATGAGTCCCGACGAAGTAAGTAATAGATTGAGATTAATAAGGGGATTTGTAGAACAGTTCCAGACTTCTTTAGAGGAAGCTGAACTAAGTGAATTGTATACGGTATTTTCGAGTGGATTAGATATGTTGGACCAGAATCTTGACTTACTGGAAAGAAGTCTCCATATATTAGGAAGCCATAGAACTATGCCGGAAACTTCTGAAGGTGAAAGTCCAAAGTCTACTCCTGGAGGGGCGGCGATTGCTGGATTGGGAACATTGGTAGTGGGAGCAGCACTTACTTTATGGACCTACTTCACTCAGATGCCAGTGGCCATTCCCGTCATTTCAGGGATACTTACTTTAGGATTATCGGGGATAATGGTCCGCTATGGAATCCGCACAAACAAGATTCTCAATCTCTTGAAGGTTGCTCCGATTCGTGCTGGGCCACTTGGATTCTTATTTGACTTCCGTGCCGTTGCCACCCTAGCCATAGGTAAATCTGGTCGGTCGCCCTTTAGGGTGACGGAAAGTGGCACTCTAAAGAGTGCCCGACCAATTGAATACACTGAAGGCGTAAAAGAAAGACTCTCCTTTTTTGATAGATTCCTCACCGATTACCACGAATGGCTCCATTCCCTTCTCCGCACCAGTAATCACCTGGTCATATATCCAGTCCAAATTATTACTATGACAACAATAATCATTCCTGTAGGTTATCTGATAAAGAAAAATCTCTTCCTGGTTGCAGCATTTGTCTTTTTAGTTGACTTGGGTATGAAATTCTTAATGTTTTATTCCATTCCACCAGGGAAGATTGTACCGATTGTTCCACATGTACTGGAACTGGTAACAGCCCCCGTGCTGCCGGGAGCAGCAAAAGTTATCGAGAATGTAATTGAAGTTCTTATTGCGGTAATACTAACAGGATTCGCGAGGTGGTACTTTAAGAAGCTCGACCCTTCTAAGAAATTGTCCTTCCCTTTGGGGCTAATGGTGGGCGGAGGGTTGGGAAGTGTATTTAGCGTTCTTCTGAATTATGCAGGTTTCCATTATGATTTGCCTATATTGTTTAATTCGACGGATTGGTTATACTTATTTTCTCTTTTTGCACTTAACATTTCTGATATTGCCATATTTTCTGGCATATTTCTCTTTTATAAAACATGTAGAATCCTGATAGAGACTCTTGGTGAAAATAAGAAGGCGCAAGCGCTAAAGAGAACAACTGAAGAGCCACAAAAAAAGGCTACGCGGCCCGGGAAGAGAACCACAAGAAGTCGCCGTAGTGGATTTATTGATTTGGAGACTCTCATTGTTATAGGTTTGTTCGCTGTACTACCTGTGGCTCTTCTTGTTACCCTTGGTTATTTTGCTGTTCGCAGCGCCTTAAGGTTCTTCTACTATCTTGAGGTGATTTCCACAGTAAGAATATTCAGGAGAAAAGGCATTGTTGAACCTTCTTTTCTGGCATTTCTGGAATTTGTCCTGAAACAGCGAAAGTTAAGGCTGGGTCAAAGGTCGCTACATATTTCTTCTGGTCCTTCCTCGGGGCTTGTTGCCTGTGGAGAAGCATTGATGGGGATTCGGGTCACCTATGCAGGAACAGACGAGAGAAGTCGTGGGTATACTGACTATATTGCTAATGAGTTCGCCGGTGAAATCAGAGGAACTCTTGAAGTTGTAGATTGCAGGGTAGGGGATATGAGTCAGGAGAAAAGTTTCCTACCCAACAGTTATGACCATATTGTTTTAGGCGAACTTTCCAATCCTGAAGAGGCAATAGGAAAGGCTTTAGATTTGATAGCTCCTGGCGGGACAATCGCTATCCTGGAAGAATATGGAAATATTTTTGAGCAAATAGTTAAATCGAGAAGGGAAGAAGGAATTGGATTAGCGCGTAGGTGTAGGGAGGGAAGAGATGAATTTTCCGGAAACGAAGTCAGAATCTATACCATAAAGAAGAAAGGCGTTACAAGAGCCATTATAAGTCCTGCGAGACCAGAAGGAATTGTCATTGGAGTGCCAAGAGAGATAAAGCAGGGAGAGACGCGGGTGGGTCTTACGCCTCAAGGCGTCAAGGTTCTGGTGAATCAAGGAAAGAGAGTAATAGTTCAAAGGGGAGCGGGTAAAGCAAGTGGAATTAGTGATGAAGAATATATAGGAGCTGGTGCGGAAATTGTGCGGACAGCAAGGGAAGTCTGGGAGAGAGCAACTTTGATTAAAAAAGTTAAAGAACCATTGCCTCAGGAGTATCGGTATATTAGACCCTGGCACACAATCTTCACCTATCTTCATCTCGCTTCCCAGGAGAATAGGAAGCTGACTAAAGTTCTTCAAAAATCGGGTGCCACCTGCATTGCCTATGAGACAGTAGAAGACGAAGAAGGCAACAAACCATTACTTGACCCGATGAGTAAGGTTGCTGGGATTTTGGCCGCTTATCTAGGAGCATTCCTTTCGCAATATGCAAAGGTAGTTGGGAAGAGGTTAAGGAGAGTGGTTGTCCGCAATAAAGAGATTCTCGAACGGGCAATTGCTGGTTATCCAGGACTACCAGCGATATTGCCGCCAGGGAATCTGGTAGTGCTGGGCGGTGGAGTTGTAGGTGTAAATGCAGCTGAGATATGGGCACGTATGGGCGGTAAAGTGACTATTACGGAAAGAGATCAAAGGCGAGCTCGATGGTTGGAAGAATATTTTAGGGAGAGACATCTTTCAGTGACCGTTTTATCCCCTATTTCTGAACCGGGAAGGATCTTTCAAGCTGAAAGAGAAGCTGATGTAATCATTGGCGCAGTAAATGTGCCGGGGAAGAGGGCTCCACTTGTTTTAGATAAAAAGACACTGAAACTCATCGGAGGAGGGAAAATAATAATAGATGTGGCAATAGACCAGGGTGGATGTATATATGGAAGTAGACCAACTACTCATGAGAATCCCTTCTATGTAGATAGATTTGGAAATACTCGCTATTGTGTTCCTAATATGCCTGCCTTAGTGGGAGGGAAAGCATCTTTAGCTCTGGAAGAGGCAACATTACCCTATACAATAGCTTTAGCTTCAGAATTAGAAAAAGCTGTATCTGAATTTCCCGAGTTGGCGGGAGGCATAAATGTAATTGATGGTAAAGTTACCAATCGTGGTGTAGCCGCAGCGCATAAACTGAAATATATGCCGTTTATGAGACCCACAGTCAGTGTAGAATCTCCTCCTTCCAGCCCAGCCGCAAGTATTGCATTGGCTTTCGAGAATGGTCGGTGGGTTGAGTATAGGCTGGATGGGGAACACCATGAGATAATAAACGCAGTCTGGAGAGAACTATGGAATGATGGTTATGAGATACCAGAGGATGATGATATCTATCAGAATGTTGCAGATGGTTTAGGTGAGTCTCGTGAAGGAAAGCCGATTCATATTCACACTCCACCTGATAAGAAATTCTATGACGCACTATATAAGAGGGCCCGAGCAAGAGGAGTTGCATTACCTCCTAAAAGACTTTTTAGACTTATCACACATCCCGGTACATATCGTGACGAATCAGGTCAGGCTCGTTCTCTAAATCTCTTAATACCAAGAGGAGAATTTAATCGACTTAAAGCGATGCGCCGACGCGACCTATTTGCTTACGATGAGTGGCGGACACATGAAGTGGCACACCTTACAGGAAGATCTCTAGCGGAGGGGGAAATTACTGGTGAGTTTGGAATTGACAGTTTTGTTGAGGTTTATGATGCGAGTAATAAACCTTATGGCATAGAAGCAATAGTAACTGACTTAATAACTATAATCGGGAGTGACCGGGTTGAAAGCTGGAATTTGAGCAGGTACTTATACAAGACGCCCCTGATTCAGAGAGCCCTTAAAGAGAGAAGTGGACGGTTTAAAACTAGGGATGGTAGACTTAGATACAAGCAAGTGCTTATAGATGAATTGGAAAGATTAAAGGAGGCAATATTAATTGCACGGTTATCCGGAAGACAACTTACTGCTGAAAAGGCACAGCTTTTACAATTATTGATAGATAATGATGAAGATATATACAGAAGAGCAAGGATGCTGGTCTGGCGTAATATAGGTCTTCGAGTAGATGAAGATGAAATTTTAGCACCACCAATTGACCCTGCTCTGGTCGAACTGGTTAATACGGTCCCAGGATATAGACCGTCCCAAGAGCCGAAGTCTACTCCTGGAGGGGCGGCGATTACTGGATTGGGAACATTGGTAGTGGGAGCAGCACTTACTTTATGGAGTTATTTCACTCAGATGCCAGTGGCCATTCCTATTGTTTCAGGGATACTTACTTTAGGACTGTCAGGGATAATGGTGCGTTATGGAATCCGCACAAACAAGATTCTCAATCTTCTGAAGATTGCCCCTATCCGTGCCGGACCATTTGGATTTTTATTTGATTTCCGCACCATTGCCACCCCTGAAGGTTACACCGAAGGCGTAAAAGAAAGACTCTCTCCTTTTGATAGATTCCTCACCGATTACCACGAATGGCTCCATTCCATTCTCCACAGCAAGAATCACCTCATCATATATCCAGTACAAATTCTCACTATGGCAACTGTGATTCTACCACTCGGCTTCTATTTCCGCGGTCACCTACCCGAGAATCTAGAAAATGTCCTTCGGCTTGCTCCCTTGGCCCCACTTTTGGGTATAGGTTCTGAGTATGGGGACGATACGGAGGGTCGGTTGGGGGGTGGAGAAAACAGGTTAATCTCTGGGCCCATATTAAAGGCGATAAGGAAACTATTCTTTCCCATCCTCATTGACAATGGGGCCTTTATGGTGCTTTTTGCAGTAGAGCTATTTTTCATCGGCTTCTTGGGAAAGGAGGCTATTGCGGTTGCTGCGTTTACCGGAGTTGCTTTGAGTCTGGTATGGATTCCTATGCAGGGAATAATCATCGCTGGCGGTAGTCTCATATCTGAAGCTATTGGGAAAAGAGACAGTTCTGGTGCGTCCAAAATAACCATGCAGATGCTTGTAACCGTTCTAGTAATTTTGGGTATATTTGTCACGGGAATCTTCCTTTTCCCTCACGGGGTATTGAGCCTTTTCCGCGCTCAGGGTGAAGTGGTAGCTTTGGGTTGTCCTTATCTAAGAATATCGGCCTTAGCCTCAATAAATATGTCCTTAGTATGGACTCTTCGCTCTGCTTTGAGGGAGGTAGGCCATCCTGAAAAGGGCATGGAAATCTCCATCATAACACTGGTCTTAAATCTAATCCTTCTTCCTATACTAATTTTCGGTCTCTGGCCAATGCCTGGTTTAGGATTAGTAGGAGCTGCTTGGGCTGGATTTTTCGCCAGGGTTCCAGCAGTCATTTGGGGCGGGCACCTTATTTGGAGAGAGCGGCTAGTAAACCTTCATAATCTTAAACCCGAATGGGCAACAATAAAGAGAATTGTTGGCATTGGCTCTTATGAAAGCTTAGAAAATTTGCTCTTTGCAGTCTGCGGTGCAATATTTATGGCCCTTGTAGGCGGATTTGGAACAGCCTCGGCAGCCGCTTATGGAATAGTGAACAGGATTTTGGCACTGATTAATTTGCTACCCTTTTGTTTAGCGATAGGAACAAAGATAGCTGTGGGCCAGAACTTAGGAGCGCACGACATAGATAGAGCAAGAAAATTTACTTATATATCCAGTATCCTGGCCGGGGGCATAGGCCTGGTATTGGGAATTTTGGTATTTCCCTTGGCTTTGGTTCTTATAGAGGTCTTCAATATCTCCAATCCTGACCCAGAGGTCATAAGAGTTGGTGCGACCTTCCTAAAAATCATTGCTTTCAGCCTTCCCTTCGTAGCCATAAGTGGCATATTCAAATGGGCGCTCAAAGGGGCTCAACGCACGCTCTCTTCTTTCCTTATTACTCTCGTTACTTCTTTGACAGGTTTAGGGTTAATTGTGGCACTCGGAGAAATATGTGGCGTGAACGGTATCTGGGCAGGTATGGCTATCTCCAATGTTATCCTGGGATTATTATCCCTTTTATGGTTTAAAAGAACAAGATTGGTGAAGAAAATACAGCAATCAGAGCTTGCCGAACCTGCCATCCACCCCTTTGCTGAAACCGGAAAGGTATTCTACTATGGCCCAGGCACAAGATTCTATGATGATTTTAGAGGGCGGACCAGGCCAAAGCAACAACGCAATATAGAGCTTCTTCTTTCTATTCCCCATATCAGGAATAGGCTCAGGGAAGGTGCTTCCATATTTAATTTGTGTAGTGGGGCACGCCCATTACTTCCATTTGGCAGCTACGACATCGTGAACTACGACGCGGGTTTCCAAAGGTCAGCCTTAATGCCGTGGTCTCCCCTTGGGGAAGCAGGAGTAATAGGAGCCAGGTTTGAGAAAGCACAGATAACTGACATAAGAGAAAGGTGCCTGGTAGCAATCTGGTATGATGTGCCAAGGTTTATTCGTAAGTATGCACATGAGACAGATATTTGGGAGGATACAGAGGGTATAACAAGAGCGCGAAAAGAGCAGGTATTGCGTGCTTGCTTGATACACACTTGGGAGATTATAGAAGAGGGAGGCTATTTTGTTATCGCCGGCAGACGTTTCAAAGGCAATTGTCCTGAGGATGTTTTTAGGATGGCCCAAAAGCTGGGATTGGGCATATCTGAGGTTCACGTGGTCGGCGATAGTATAAATGGAGCCAAGGCAATAGTTTTGAGAAAATCATCACAGCCGACTGAGTTGCCAGACCAGCCTGAGGATGATGCGGTTGTTCCACCCAAAGGCACCATTACCAATTTCCTGCAGAGGCTTTTATATAGATTTTCTTCTCTAAAATCTATTTTCTTATTTTCCCTGATGGGAATTTTAGGTCCAGCAACAGCGGCTTTAGCTCAAGGGAAAGGAGTAGAAATCTTGGGTCGTCACTTTTCTGGTGACACTCTAACGGCGGCAGGGGTAATTGCATTTTATGTTATTTTTGGAATCATTGGATTGTTAGTTTGGGAAAAGACTCGAAGAGCCATATTTGAGTTTATTCATGAGATGCCTTATATGTTACTGCGCGGGATAAGAGCGATACTTAGTCCATTTTATAGAATATTATCCGATATTGTAAAAAGAGGAATTGAAATCGGTAGAAAATTGCGTACAAAAAGAAGAAGATGGGCAAAAAGGGATAGGTTAAGAAGAAGATTAGAAGAGATGAATACTGACCCTGACGTAATTGAAAGTCTCCTGCCTCTCCTCGAGGCGCCCAGGAGACTAAATAATGAGGTAGCTCAGGCACTTACACATCAAGCATTGGGTATCCTTCTAAGGATAGCCCCAGAATTTAATCTCCGGAGAGTAAGAAAACTTGTATCTACCGAGATTAATACAAGAGCCTATGAAGGTATGAGAAAAATAGGAGCCAGGATCAATGAAATAAACCCTGGAATCCGGGTAACCATAGAGCAGATTTCCCCGCCACTCAAGCCAGAAAATTTGAGATATTGGGATGGTAGGGCAGCTAAAGTTTTGCCTCGACTTTTAGTCGCTCATAATCAAGCAGCTATCAATCAGATTTCCAATATCGAAATAGGTCTCAGAGTAAGGTCGGAAGAAGAGATTGAGGCTCTTAAACTCAGAATAGACAGGTCTGGAACCGAGGGAATGCTTCTACTCGATAACTCTGAGGTCCCCATAGTAGTAGCTATTAGCGAAGGACCAAGGGATAAATCTATCGGTTTGCCACAGGGCGAAATATTAGGAAGAGATGATGGGTTTGGGTCTATAGCCTTAGTAAACGATCCCATAGATGGAACAGAGGGTGTACTATATGGAAGAGAAGGCTCTTTAGTTTTGAGTATGGTTGGCTCACGAATTTTAGGATTTCCTGATCTTGTTGGTATTTCTATAATTACCCGGGCTGAAGCAAGAAATGTAGAAGTTGATTTTGACCAACCCGTTGAAGAAAATATGATAGAGAACTTAAGAAAAATAGCAAATGCCTTAGATAAACCGCTTTCAGAACTAACAGTTGTGTGCTGGTCGGGAAGTCATTACCAGAGATTAAGGGAGATGATGCGAGAAGAAGGGATTGAAGTAAGAGAAGCTGACTTTGCATTCGAATCTTCAGAGACTTTTGCTATGTTTGATAAGAATTCTCCAGATTCTCCGGATGTAATTATGGGATTAGGTATTATAGAAACTGTGCTTGCCTTTGGCATAGCTAAACTGAGGGGGGGCTGGGGATGGTTTAAACCCACTTGCCATTACGCAACTCGCTACAGGGGGTATACGGATTTAAGAAATATTTTCAGACTAGGAGAAGATGAGGAGAGCTCATACAGAGAATTAGGTGTAGATGTTAATCATGTTTACACCCCAGAAGAAGTAATACGAGCTTCTGATATTTTCCATTTAGCCACTGCTGTTACAAGGAGCAGAGGATTAGAAGGAGTTTCCTTAGATGAATCGAAAAATATTACAAGAACCACATCTAGATTAATAGACCCCAGTGGCGCTGTTTGGAAGATTGTCCAAGAACAGCCTGTCGAAGAGCTCGCCACTGTCGAAACCGAGGATACCACCCAGCCAAGCGAAAGCAGTAACTCTGACGAAGTGAGAATCACTGCTACACAGAGGTCTGGGCTTCAGTTAAGCGGTTTATTTTATAATAGATTGAGAAGTCTTGATTCGGCCAGAGGTCTGGTAAGCTTAAACTACCTCATATCTTGTTTGATAAGGGAACTAGAAGAAATAATGAGGGAGTTAGGGAAGTCTGGTTATCAGATAAGAAGGGCAGTGGTCGAGCCGATTTGTCGAGCACTCTGGAAGTGGTATAACCAGAAACCCGAGGACCCTCGTATTGGGGAATACGCAAAAAGGTTAGCGGCTATGGGGGCTGGTGGGCTTCTTGAAGAATATGGCATCCCCATACTTGGAGCCACCACTGACAAAAGGCTGCTTGGGTCTGCTTTAGCAAAGCCTCAGTCGCCTGCTGAGTCGTCGGCTGACACCTCCGACGAGCCGAAATCCACACCAAGAGATGCTGCGATTACTGGATTGGCAACATTGGTGGTGGGAGTGGCACTTACTTTATGGAGTTATTTCACTCAGATGCCAGTGGCTATTCCTGTTATTTCAGGGATACTTACTTTAGGATCATCGGGGATAATGGTCCGTTACGGAATCCGCACAAATAAGATTCTCAATCTTTTGAAGATTTATCCCATCCGTGCCGGACCATTCGGATTTTTACGAGATTTTCGTGCAATTGCTACCCCTGAAGGTTACACCAAAGGTGTAAAAGAGAAACTCTCCTTTTTTGACAGATTCCTCACCGACTACCACGAATGGCTCCATTCTGTTCTCCATACCAGTAATCATCTCATTATATATCCAGTTCAGATTATTACAATGGCAACCTTTATTGTTCCATTTGGTTTCTATTTCTTTAGTCGTTTATCTCCTGCTCTCAAGTATATTTTTGTTTCAGCCCTCCTTGTACCAATTATGGGTATGACTTCGATATCGCCCGGTGGTGGAGAAACCGGAAGGGAAGTTTCTAATAGAGAGATTTACCGTCTTAGATGGGAAACATATCTCAAAGCTTGGGAAATTGCACAGCTTCTTCTGCCATATAGTGATGATGATAGAATAGTCGCTCTTCATGAAACTATATGGGAGACAATGGCCACAAATCTTTTTGCATCCCAAGTTGGAGAATATGAACACATTGAATGGCGAAGATATATTCGTAGCTTTTCCAGAGAGCAACAAGAGACTATTGTGCAACATTTCTGGAATAGAACTATTGGTTCTCCGGATAGCGGTCGCCTGATATTTACGGATAAAGTGTTGGATGAAATTGCTTTGGTATGTGAGGAAGCAGAAGAAGCGGCAATGAGATTTCTTGCAGGCGAAGGCACTAGAAATAGAGAAGAACTGTATGAGAAATTTGTGGAATTTGTTGCTTGGTATTATGCTGGTTATCCACCACCTCAACTTCAAATTCCTTTTGACCGACCGGGGAGCGCTTGCTGCGATATAGGTCCAGGATATGTTGGGGCACAGCTAATTTCAGCATGGACGAGCAAAGGCAAACTTGTTTTAATTGAAGCTAATACATTTATTGCCGAGGTGCTGGAACGGTATGCACGACTGGTGCATCACGAAAGAGGTGTAGAAATTATTAATGAACCTGTTGAACAAGCGGAGCTTGGTGAACAGAGTCTCGACTTTGTAAATATGGACCGTGTCTTCTTACCGCTGGAGAGGAGAGCAACTCGCCTGGCACTTTTTCAAAAAATTCTATCCTGGTTAAAACCAGGGGGTGAATTCCGGCTGTCAAGCTACCTTAACTTCGGCGAATTGGAACATATTGATTCGGTAGATGATATTGTAAAAGAGATGGAACAGATTGGTTTTGAAATTAAGATTGCCACCTTGCATGCGGGGGATCACCCGGATGAAATATCTGAATTCGAAATCATAGCTAGACGACCGGCTACCGAAGACAGAAAAGCAAGATTAGACGAGATGGTAGATGTAGTTCACGATATGCTCCAGCCATTCTCAGGAATTTACGGGTGGATGGAAACTTTTGGACCAGATATTATTGAGGCGAGGAGCGAAGATGCAGTTCAATTATACAATCTACTGGTTAGATTGCAAAAATTGCAGCGCCAAGTCGTCGAGCGTAGAAATCGCTACTATCGGCTGCGGATTGTGGAGCCGGAAAATTATGAAAAGATTTTACATGCGGGCTATCAATATATAAGGGAGATTAGAGCTACCTATAAAAGAGTCCTTGAGTCTACATTTGCTGATGGCCAGAGACTAGGAAATGTTGTCTCTGAGGAGAAACTACGTGAATATACTGGATTGATGCCGGATGAGTTCGCAAAGGAGATGCGCGGTTTAGCCCAAAAAGGTCTGACGATAATTGAAGATTACCTTGCGGAAGAACATCCAGCAAGAGAAGAGGACATCGCAGAATTAATTGGCGAATTTCTTGAATCGCCTGGAAGTCAGTTCAGAGGAATCCAATTGAGTCTTCAAAATAGGGCGGCCAATACTGTAGTCTTAATAAATCGAGCACGATTCATTAGAGTTCTGACAAATCTTCTAACGAATGCAGCCCGACATATGCGTGAGGAAGAGACACAGCCTGAGATTAGAATTCTGTTAACTAACGAAGATAAGCGGTTAATTATCCAAATCATTGATAATGGGACGGGAATCGATGGAAGGGTGAGGGATACTCTATTTATGGCAGGCATTAGCACAAAGCCAGATGAACCTGGCGTTGCGAAAGGGAGGGGTTTGGCCATTTGTCGGGCTTTCGTAGAAGAGGCAGGTGGTAGAGTTGGAGTTGAAAACACTCTGACAGCAGATGAGGTCCAACGAGGTATCACTTGCGAAGGTCGGAGCGAACCGGGAACCACATTTAGGATTGAGTTGCCTTTGCCCAGCCGAGAGAATATTCGACTCTCCGGAACAGTTGGAAGTGCTGTCTTAGGTTGGGTGGTAACTCTGGCAGCATATTTTGGTTTTGGCCCGATGGCACACGCGGCAGGATTGGGAGTAAAAGCTGTTGGTGTTAAAGGGACATTGACAGTTGGCACCAAAGTTGGTCTGGGAACATTATTAATCCATTCACCGATAACTTGGATAATCGGAGGAGTTCTGGCAGTCGGCGTTGTTGGCGGCTGGGTAATATATAGAAGGAGAATGGGGCTGAGTGAAGGGATTGTCAGGATGTATCAGAGGGTAGTACTTACAGTGAAGAGAGAAGTTCCTAAGGCGGGAGGAGGGAGAGGAAGAAGGGTAATCGGAGCTATTCCTCCTGAGGAAGAGGGGTTAGGGGAGTTGAGGATCAGTTGGCTAGGACCACGAGGGAAGATGCCTGAGGAAGAGGTAATAAGGATAAGGGAGCTTACGGAAGAGTTGAGAGGGAAGAGGGTTGTCCCAGATATATGGGCGAGGGGAGGGGAATACTGGGGTAGCCCGGAGGTGAGTCCATGGTTGAGGTGGACATCTTTACCAGAGGAGATGGGGGGAGAGGCAAAAGATATAGAGGAGTTTGTTAAGGGAGTGAAAAGGGGATATGAGAGTGTGGTATTTATAGGGGGAGGGCCTGGGTTATATGGGAGAGTGGGGATTGGTATAGCAGGAAGGAGGAGAGGATATCCACGAGTATATAGTTTGGAGACGGAGAATGCAGAAGGTATAGGAGGGGTGGAGAGGGAGATAAGGCCGGAGAGGAGTCTATTTGTAGTTTCCTCACCAGGGAGAGGATATGAACATTTCTATCGTAGATTGAGGCAGTATTATGAAGGTAAAGGTCTCTTCGGGGAGGAGTTAGAGAGGGAGGTAGGGAGACATTTTGTAGGAATAATTGGGGAGGAAGAACCGTTTATGGAGGAGGCCAGGGAGAAGAGATTCTTGAGGGTATTTGGAGTACCTGAGGGGGTAGGAGTTCCCTATTCAGTATTCAGTTATGGGGGCTTAGTGCCGTTGGGATTAGCGGGTATAGATATAGAAGGATTTATAGAGGGTGGAAGGATAGGGATGGAGATAAGTAGGAGGGAGGATATAGAGGGGAATATAGGAGTACAGTTAGGACTATTTATGGAGGCTATGAGGAGGGGAGGGAGGGAAGAGGTAGTATTGGTATTGTCAGAGGGGATGGAATGGTTTGGCGAGTGGTGGCAGGAGGTAATAGGGAGGCTTGGTAGGGAAGGAAGAGGGATTATCCCGATAGTGGGAGAGGAGCTTGCCAGTCCAGAGTGTTATGGAGAGAAGACAGCGTTTATTGCAATTAGGTTGGATGGCACTCTGAAGAGTGCCCGACCAGTTCTTGGTGGGTCGCCCTTCAGAATGATTGATAAATTAAAGGAGGCAGGATATCCTATATTTGAGATAACACTGCCTGAGAAAGAAAGTATTGGTGAACTATTCTATGTAGCAGAATTTGCTACTGCGATTAGTGGTTATCTTATGGGGATAAGTCCGGCTATGTTAGGTGGGTTATCAACTTACCAATCTTTGAAAGAAGTAGCCGAAACCACCAGGCTACGGGAGGGAATGTCGTCGGCTGAACCCCGTATGAGACAGAAGGTCTTACGGGGTGAAGCCGCCGACTCCCGCCTGAATAAGCTATCGGCTCGTAAATATACGAATCCAGGGATAGAATTAGACTATAGTACGGCGGTTGGAGAGGGTAGGATAAGTGAAGAGGAGTTGGAGAGGTTATTGAAAGCAGTAGGAAGGAGGGATATAGCTGGGGTATTTGGAGCGATATTGTGGCTGGCTAGGAGGAGAGGAATAGAATACGCCGGGCTTCTACCCTATGTATATGATGGAGAGAGAGCAGGTAGAGTATGGAGAGAATGGAGGAGAGAGATAAGGAAGAGTCTAGCGATGGGGACTGTTGTGGGAAGAGGTTTAGGATTACAACAGCTATACCAGGAAGGGCCAGAAGGGATATTGACTCTGGTTTCTGAGAGAGGGCTAAGAGAGGCGAGAGTGGCAGAGGAGGGATTGGTAGAAGCAGGGAGGCTCTCTCTGAGGATAGATGTAGAGAGGATGGATAAAGAGACAGAGGAGAAGTTAGCCAGGGTATTCTATGAGGCAGGAGAGGTTATAGAAAGATTAGAGAATCTGCCTTCTGGTGTAGGGGCTCAATTCATT
>Ga0315309_1000434_pt1 | contig 25354 bp, 27 predicted proteins | sample TDP4_MG_FD_203080 | JGI IMG/M metagenome (GOLD analysis project Ga0315309, IMG submission 203080) | Freshwater sediment microbial communities from Lake Towuti, South Sulawesi, Indonesia - TDP4 | ecosystem: Environmental > Aquatic > Freshwater > Lake > Sediment | place: Indonesia: South Sulawesi...
ATGCGGCTCGCCTGCGTGCGGAGCTTGAGCGCCACGGATATACAGGATTACAGCTCAAGGGACAGAAATTCAGGATCTCGGCTGAAGATGTCGGTTTCGAGGAAAAGGTGCCGGACGGTTTCATATCGGTTTCGACGGAGTTCGGTCAAGTCGTGATCGATGCTCGCCTGACGCCTGAGCTGAAGGCCGAGTGCTTGGCGCGTGAGCTCGTAAGGCGGTTCCAGACCATGCGCAAGGAACAGGATCTAGCGATGGAGGAACGCGTGGACGCGATGATCGGCACGGACGTCGATGAATACCTAAAACTGCTCGCCACCCAGCAGGAATACATCGCTCGAGAGGTCCGCGCACGAAACCTGCACATCCTCCCCACGGCCGAGGTCGGTGGCCCTGGCTATGTGAAGGACTGGAACGTGGACGGCGATAGCTTCAAACTACTCTTGAGGCGCCTATCAGGTTAACAGGGAGCTGGCTTCTTCTTCGGCTTCCCACATTTGCGTGCCATTCCCACCACCTACTTGGTCTTCGTTATTATCTCACCGACGCGCTTTAAAAGAGCCTTCTCATATTCCATCAGCAGCTTGCGCCTTGAGTATTCCAGGCGCCTGATCTTGCTCGTGAATTTATGGATCATCACCACGGTTATGAGGACGGGCATCGCGGCCGCGAATACTAGCAATGATATCGAGATTGGCGGCGTTTTACTCGGTAGCACAACGTCCGAAATGATGACTCCCAAGAAAAACATGGACAATCCAAAGACCCAAGATGCAGCCCCAAACTTCAACATGCGCTTGGTATATGCCCACTGGACTTCGACGAGGTGGCTGAGCTCACCTTCGAGGACCTCGAGTTCGCGCTTCATTTTTGCGGCTTTCTTCGATGCAGTTTCCTTCCTCTTTGGCATGGTTTATCATCCTCCCCCGCTGTTATAAATTATCACGAATAAATAAAAAAGAGGCGGGCAAATGGGCAAAACTTCACAGCTTCCAGGATTTTACAAACTGAGCCCGGAAGAGAGGCTGAGGGTGGTCAAGGAGTTCGCTGGCTTGACCGACGGGGAGATGGAGATCCTCAGGAGCACCGGATCCCTCGAGCTCGAGCAGGCGGACAGGATGGTAGAAAATGTCATCGGCACCACTGAGATACCCCTCGGCATAGCTGTGAACTTCCTCATCAACGGTAGGGATTATCTCATCCCAATGGCAATAGAGGAGCCAAGCGTTGTCGCGGCCGCATCAAACGCTGCGAGGATGGCTCGAGTCAAGGGAGGATTCCGGACGAGCAGTACCGAACCCATCATGATAGGGCAAATTCAGTTGACGGGCGTGAGAGATCCCTCCAAGGCGAAGGAGGCGATCCTGTCGAACAAAGAAAAGATAATCAGGATCGCGAACGAGCAGGACCCAATGCTCGTGAAACTGGGCGGTGGGGCGAAGGACCTTGAGGTGAGGGTGCTTGACACTTCGTCCGGGCCCATGGCGATCGTCCACCTCCTCGTCGACACGCGCGATGCCATGGGCGCAAATGTGGTAAACACAATGGCTGAGGCCGTTGCTCCGTTCATCGAGCGGGTGACAGGGGGGAGGGTGTACCTGAGGATAGTTTCAAACCTCGCCGACCTGAGGCTGGCGAGGGCTGAGGCAATTTTCGCGAAGGAGGCGCTCGGGGGCGAGGAGGTCGTCGATGGGATCATTGAGGCTTATGAATTCGCTGCCTCTGACCCATATCGGTGCGCCACCCACAACAAGGGAATCATGAACGGCATAGTCGCAATCGCCCTGGCCACGGGCAATGATACCAGGGCTCTGGAGGCTGGCGCCCACGCCTTCGCTACCACGAAAGGCGGGTATAAGCCTTTGACGACTTGGGAGAAGACCTCAGAGGGAGACCTGCTGGGTAAAATTGAGCTTCCGATGGCGGTGGGGATCATAGGTGGTGCGACCGCGGTTCATCCGGTGGCGAAGGTTTGCCTTAAAATCCTGGGCGTGAAGACCGCTCGAGAGCTGGGAGAGGTGATGGCTTCCGTCGGCATGGCTCAAAACCTCGCCGCTATCAGGGCGCTTGCGGCTGAGGGTATTCAATTTGGTCACATGAGATTACATGCTCGAAATATCGCCATCATGGCAGGAGCTTCGGGGAAATTTATAGATGAGGTTGCCGAGCGATTGGTCAGGGAAAGAAGGATCAGGGTGGATAGGGCGAAGGAAATTTTACAGGAATTACAATAGCCAAGGTTAGATTACTTTCACTCACCTCTCCCCCAAAATCTCTTTAAGTCCCAGGTAGACAACTCTTCGGGGCTGGATGAGTGAGCATGAGTTTTGAGCAGATGGTTCAGGAAATTTTGGGGCGCGGAAAGATCGGCTATGACGAACTCATGTCCCGCATAAAACAGAGGCAGGATGAGTTGAGCGGTTTCGTGACGCCGGAAGGTGCCGCGATCATAGTGGGGCGCGAGCTTGGCGTCGAACTCGTGAGGAGGGAGCCTGAAGTTAGGGAGCTGAAGATCGAGGACCTGATGTCGGGGATGTCCAACGTCGATATAGTCGGGCGTGTCATCCGGGTCCACGAGCCTCGAACCTTCGAGCGGACGGACGGGTCAGCGGGGCGGGTCGCAAATTTGATGCTCCAGGATAAAACGGGCCAAATAAGAGTCGTGCTTTGGGATGACAAGGCCTCTCTTATCGAGGAGGGTAAGATCCAGAAGGGCATGGCGCTGAGGGTCAAGTGTGCATACGTCCGTCAGGGGATCGACCAGCCCGAGCTCAACGTCGGGTTGCGAAGTTCGGTCGTCCCTAACCCCGATGACCCTCGCGCAACCGAGTTGCCACTTTTGCAGGAGATGAAGGTCAAGGTCGCGGACCTGAAGCCCGAGCTGGCGGACGTCGACTTGTTGGGCAGGGTCATCGCCTTGAGCGAACCACGGACTTTCGAGCGACCTGACGGTACGACGGGGAAAGTGGCGAGCCTGATGCTGGCGGATGGGACTGGCCAGGTGCGAGTTTCATTGTGGGACGAAAGAGCCGAGCTCGTGCAGAACCTCAAGCGGGGGGACATCGTGAAACTGGAAAATGCTTACGTGCGGCTGGGACTGCGCGAAAAACCCGAGCTTCATTTGGGTTGGCGCGGTCGCCTGTTGCTTAATCCACCCGAACCCGAAGCGGTCGAGTTGCCGAAGCTAGAGGAGCGCCTGCTGAAAATTGAAGAGGTGGAGGCCGACATGCCTGTGCTCGACCTAGCTGGAAGGGTAAGGAGGAAATTCCAGCCCCAGGAGTTCAGGCGGGACGATGGTTCGAGCGGGAAGGTGATGAGCGTAATTTTGGCCGATGAGACGGGCGTCATCCGAGCTTCCTTCTGGGATGGCATGGTCGCGCTCGCGGAAAAATTATCGCCCGGCGATATCGTGCTCCTTCGCAATATTTACGCATGCGCTGGCTTGTCTGGCAGGCCCGAGATCCACGTCGGTCGGGCCGCTAGGGTCGAGATAAATCCGGCTGGCGTAGAGGTGGGCGAACTTGAGCCCAGCCGCATCAGGATTGGAGAGCTCGAGCCTGGGATGGACGCGCTCGAGGTGGTGGCTAGAGTTGTGGAGGTGACTGGGCCGAGGGAGTTCACTCGCGCTGACGGGAGCAGGGGGAGGGTTGCCACGCTCGTCATCGGAGACCAGACCGGCACGACTAGGGCATCGCTCTGGCAAGAACATGCAGATGAGGTCAGGCAGGTGAAAGTGGGCGACACAGTGAAGCTCGTCAATTGTTACAGCGCCGTTGGCCTCTTTGGGCAACCCGAGATCCACCTCGGCAGGCAAGGGGAACTCGAGGTCAACCCGCCAGCGGCTGAGGAGTTGCCCCCGGCAGATGTGCTTGCCATGGCGGTCTCCGCTCCCGAAGGCGTCGATATCGCCTCGCTCCAAAAGGAGGGCATGCGCGCCCAGCTGCGTGGGACCATAGTGCAGGTCTTCCACAGGCGGCCACTTTTCGACGTCTGCCCATCTTGCGGCCGTAGCTTGGGTAGCGTCGACACAAGCTTGATGTGCGAGGAGTGCGGGAGGGTTGTGAAGCCGGAGCACCGCGTGGTACTGAGTTTCGTGATCGATGATGGCACTGGCAACATCCGAGCCGTGCTCTTCGGCCGCGTTGCCGAGAAACTCTTGGGCATGGGTGCGCAGCAGGTCTTCGAGCAGTTTAAACAATCACAAGATTTGGTGGAGCTCTACGACAAGTTCGGTTTGATTGGGCGCGAGGTCATCTTGGCCGGCACCACTCGCTACGACAAGTACTTCGGCCAGCTCGAGCTCAGGGCGAGCGATGTGCAGCTGCCTGACTCTAAAAGGGAGGCGCGGCAGTTGTTGGAAAAGATTAAAGCTGAGGTGGCTGACAAATAAACAGAGGCATTGACTTGGCTGAGGAGGGTAAGCGCTCGGTTGAAAGTTTGCCTGGCGTGGGTGAGGCGACCGCTGAGAAGCTCCGCGAGGCCGGCTACACCACAGTTGAGTCGCTTGCCGTCGCCACGGTAGCTGAGTTACGGGAGGCCGCGGAGGTGGGTGAGGCTCAGGCGAAGAAGATCATCGCTGCAGCTAGGAAGGCGGCGGAAATAGGAGCTTTTTTGACGGCGGATAAAGTCCTCGAGCGGAGGAAGACCGTCGGATGGATAACCACCAGCAGCAAGCAGCTCGACGCGTTGCTTGGTGGGGGCGTCGAAACCCGGGCAGTTACGGAGGTCTTCGGGGAGTTCGGCTCGGGCAAAAGCCAGTTAGCTCACCAGTTGTGCGTGAACGTGCAGCTTCCGCCAGAGCAAGGGGGCTTGAATGGGAGGGCCGTCTACATCGACACGGAGAACACCTTCAGGCCGGAGAGGATCCTGAGCATGGCGGCAGGGGCGGAGCTCGACCCGGAGGGGGCGCTCCGAAACATCCTCGTGGCGAGGTCCTACAACACCGACCAGCAGTTGCTCATAGCGGAGAAGGCTGAGGAGCTGATAGAAAAGGAAGGGGTGCGACTCATGATCATCGATTCCCTCACCTCCCACTTCAGAGCTGAGTTCGTCGGGAGGGGAACTTTGGCCGATAGGCAGCAGAAGCTTGCGCGCCACCTGCTGGTTCTTCACCGCATAGCGGATCTCCAAGACATCGCGGTCTTCGTGACAAATCAGGTCCAAGCCAGGCCTGACCTATTCTTCGGGGACCCGACTCGCCCGATAGGTGGGCACATACTCGGCCACTCCGCGACGACGCGCATCTACCTGCGCAAATCCAAGGGTGGGAGGCGCATCGCGAGGGTCGTGGACAGCCCGAACCTGCCGGAGGGCGAATCGATATTCATGATAACCGAGAGCGGCATCAGGGATTGACGGTGGAAATTTTGATAGAAGCGATGGCTATTGACATCGATGGCACCATGACCTATAAGGATCGAAGGCTCGACGTCGCGGCCGTCGATGCTGTGAGGAACGCAGAGGCTGCGGGTTTGCCAGTCGTGCTCGCCACCGGAAATGTCACCTGTTTTGCGGAGGCCGCGGCGGTATTGTTGGGCACATCTGGCCCCATCATAGCTGAGGATGGCGGCATCGTGTTCGACAGGATGAGCGGGCGTGAGCATGTGCTCGGGGATCGGGTCGAGGCCGAGCGGGGGCTGGCTGCGCTTAGGAGGACATTTGGCGGCCTGAGGCAGACCAGGAGCTCCGGGATGCGTTTGACAGGCCTGACGCTAGAGCGGGCGATAACGGCTGAGCAGGCGATGGATGTCTTTCGCCGCGAGGGCCTCAGGTTGATAGCGGTCGACTCGGGTTTCGCCATCCACATCAAGGATCCCGAGGTCAACAAGGGAAACGCATTGCGCAAGGTGGCTTCATTGCTTAAAATATCGACGGCGGAGATCGCGGCGGTGGGTGATGCGTTGAACGACATCGAGATGCTCGAGGTCGCTGGGGTCAGCTTCGCGGTGGAGAACTCGGATGAACTCGTGAAGAGGGCCTGCACCCATGTCACATCTGAGCCGTATGGAAAAGGCGTTGCGGAGGCCGTGAAAAAGGTCCTAGAGCTCTATCGTTAGCTACTCTTTCTTTTTCTTTCTCCAACAGGCCAAAGCGTGAATTTTTCCACTCCAGCTTTTTTGGGTTTAACCCGCCGTCTCCGGCCCAAAAGATCGGCTGCAAGTTTCATGAAAGCCTGAGCGGCCGGCGATTTCGGCTCGTAGATGACCACGGGCTTGCGGAATGCAGCGGAGCGTCCGACTTCGAGGTCCTCGGGTATGACCGCTAGCACGGGGAGATCGAGCACGGACTCTATCTTCTCCTTCGGCAGGTCCACGCTCTCATCAGCTGCGCGGGTGACCACAATTCCTATAGGCTTCACCCCGAGGTTCTCGGAGATGATCTTCGTCTTCAGCGCATCGGATAGGGATGCGATGTCGGGAGTGACTACGAGGATCACCTCCCGCCCCATAGTCAGTGCCGTGATCGCGTCCCGGTCCAAGCCAGCTGGGCTGTCGATGAGCAGGATCTGGGTCCGCTCTGCGAGTTCTGAGACGGCATTTCTGAGCCGTTCGAGCTTGGTCCTCCTCACGCTCTCGAGCGAGATGCTTGATGGGACAACCTTCACTCCAGCTGGCCCCTCGTATGTCGCCTGGTCCACGCTTGCCTCGCCCGCGAGCACATCGTGCAGGGTTACCTCCCGGTCCTCCAAGCCGAGCATCAGGCCGAGGTTTGCCATTGTTATATCCGCATCCAAAATTGTGACCCTTTTGCCGAGCCGAGCCATAGCAGTGCCGAGGTTCGCGACGACGGTGGTCTTGCCCGTCCCGCCCTTCCCAGAGGCAAACGTGATGATGCGCGTCATACGTTTCAATAGGGATTTGTGGTTCGGCTTAAATCTATCATGTTTCGGGCTTGAATATTTTGTTTGTCGTGTTTATTAGCCATCACAACAATGGCTAAGAAGTCATAACGTCGTGTGGAGTGTTGACGCGTCACATATGTGACATTAAATTTAGAGTGGACGTGAGTACGTTTTTTATAAACATCTTGATGCAAAGCCTTGGCGGAGAACTGCTGGCGCTTTGTCATATATGTGACAGGGAAGAGTTCTGATGAAGCTGCTGGTCTTCACGATTTCGTCATATATGTGACAAACGGTCATTCTCCCGTGATCTTAATTGGTGAAGCTCGAGGAAAAGCGAATTTGAAACGGATCGATAAGCCGTCGTAACTAAAAAATTACTGTTCATCGCATTTTTATTCAAACACCACATCTACAGAACGGTGGTCCCAATGAGGATAAGCATCATAGCTGACCCGCACTCGAACCTCGCCGCATTTTATGCCGTGCTCAAGCACATGCCAAAAGTCGATGATATCATCTGCGCCGGCGATCTCGTCGGCTACGGCGCCGAGCCGAATGAAGTTATAGACCTGGCCAAGAAAAAGGATATCCGAACAGTCCTAGGTAATCACGATTATGGAGCCGTCGCCCGCGATGTCGCCGGCTTCAACCCATTCGCGGCGAGGGCCGTGCTCTGGACGGCCGATAACCTGAGCGAGGAAAACGTGAAATATTTACGGGGTTTGCGGGAGGAGCTGATGCTGACATACGGCAGCAGACGCATATACGTCGTCCACGGTAGCCCCCGAGACCCGCTTTTTGAGTACGTTTTTCCCGACCTCCCCAATCGCGAGCTTTTAGAGTTGACGCGCAAGGTCGATGCCGATGTCATTGTGCTGGGCCATACCCACGTGCCGATGCAGCGGGTCATCCAGGGAAAGCTCATCCTCAATCCAGGGGGCGTTGGGCAGCCTAGGGATAGGGACCCGAGGGCGAGCTACATGCTGCTGACGCTCGACGATGAGATCAACGTGAAACACGAGAGGGTCGAGTACGATATCGGGAAGACGGCCAAAAAAATAGAGGCTGCTGGCCTGCCTAGCGAGCTCGCGACGAGGCTGTATTTCGGATGGTGATCAGAGCAGCTGGGGCTCTGTGGGCGGCGAAGGTGCAGGTGCAGCCGGTGCCGGAGTTGGCGCTTGTTCAGCTGGCTTCGACACGGGCTTCTTCAGCTGCTGGATGACGAGGACCCTCTCGTTGACGACGATGTAATCCCGCATCGCCATCACCGAGTTGAAGGGAAGCAAGGCATTCCCGCTCGAGTCCTTCGGGATGTTTCCCAGCGTCTCCCTCGTTATGGGCCTGACCACGAGCGAGATTATCCTGCCGCTCTCCTCGTCCACAAGCATATCCTGGAGCCTTCCCACCTGCAGGCCGCGGTCCGTGAGGACGTTCATGCCCCGTAACCTGCTCGCGAAGATCTGTGCCAAGTTTCGACCCAGCCCTAACTTCGCGGCACCTCCTTAAAAGTTTAAGTGCGATGGTTTGTTGCGGGGAAAATACTTATTGCCTGCCGACGAGGCTAATCCGAGGTGGTGTTCATGAGCTCGGAGTTCAGGAAGGCAGCTGAAGAGGTTAAAAATATTTTCAAGGAGCGGGGCTCGAAGATCCTGGAAGATGCTAGGGCAAGCGTCAGGAGGGAGAAAATAGAGTGCAGGGAGGCGAGGGAGGCACTGCGCTACTTTGTTATGTTCTACTGGGACGATATCGTCAGACCCTCACTACTCACCTTAGCTTGTGAGGCCGTCGGAGGTGACCCTTCGACCGTCGCTCCCATAGGAAAGTCTCTGATCCTCCTGAGCGGAAGCATCGACATACATGACGACATAATAGACAAAACGCTGACGAAGAAAAAGGGTAAAACGATCCTCGGGAAGTTCGGGGGAGATATTGCCCTGTGGGCGGGAGATGCTCTAATCGCCAAGGGATATACTGAACTCTTCGAGGGCCTCATGCGGTTGGATATCCCCCGCGAGAGAAAGCTAACTATCGTCCACCTGATCAAGGATCTATATTTTGAAATGAGCGATGGTGAAGTCCTGGAGCTGAAGTTTAGGGCTAGGCCGGACGTCAAGCCGGAGGAGTACCTTTACGTGGTGCGAAAAAAGGCGGCGGACATCGACCTCTGCATGCGCTTGGGAGCCATCCTAGGTGGGGGGAGTGAGGAGCAAGTAAAGAGCTTAGGAGAGTATGGGCGGTTGTTGGGCACGATCGCCTTCCTCCGAGATGACTTTGAGGACATGCTGGATGTCGACAAAGGGCTAAACATGAGGGTAAAGAACGAGAGCTTCCCGCTGCCCCTCCTCTACGCCCTGGAGGACGAGGAGAAAAAGAGGGAGATCCTCACCATCCTGAAGGAGGAGGTAAAGGGGAAAAAGGCGGAGAGGCTGTTGAAGCTCGTCTCCGAGGCGAGGGGGGTCGAGAAGCTCTGGAAGATGTTTGAGGAACTAAAGGCCCAGGGCAAGCGGAAGACCGTGGGATTGAAACATCATGAAATATTTGATGCCATCCTGGACGCGGCCGTTCCCCCACCACCAAAATAAACCCATTGTAAGAAACCTATCTTAAGGTGGACAAAGTAACCAATAAGAAAACAACTAAAAATCTAATTAACTGTAACTACCACCAGAATCGCACAGGCGAGAATTTCCTCCTCATTTTTCTTGCCCCCTCGAACGTATACTTTTACCTCCTTGGGGATAGTATACGTGTTCTACACATATACATGAAAAAGGAGGGCTTATAAACCTTTCTATACGAATTCTGGTAAGGAGAAAGTAGTATGGTGGAAGAAAAGCAATCATTTGGGTTCCTTATCCGTCAGAAGAGCTTCTTGTTCCTTTTCTTTCTTATTCTTAATTCATTTTCTTGGTTTTATCTGACCACATATGTGATCAGATACGCAGCACCAGAGTTAATTTCCCAACTTTATTGGCTCTTTTTTTTAGCCGCATTAGTATCCATGCTGATTGGACCGATAGTCGCTAAAAATTTCGGTAAAATGCGCTTTCTTTTTATTTGGGTCCTCCTAGGCGTTATTTCTTCTTTGTTGTACATGGTTCTACCTACTTTTGGTAGATTCGGAATCATGACACTTCTAATCCTTTTGGGTTTCGCCTTTGGAATCGGTCTTCCCTCATGCTTCGCCTTGATACCCTCCTTGACAAAAATTGAGGAAAGGGGACGAGCGGGCGGTATAATCTTTTTTGCAACTTACGCCGTCCTACCCTTTTTATACGTTATCGTCGAATACCTTAATGATCTTATCGTAATTGAACATCTCAATATTTTCTCTATTTCACTCGTACTCGCAGTATGGAGGGGTCTAGGCCTTGGGGCGTTTTTGTTACATGCTGATACAGGGAAAGTCGCCCAACTTAAACCTACTTCCTATCGCTCTATACTTCGCCATAAAACATTCCTTCTTTATCTCCTCCCCTGGTTAGCTTTCTGTTTGATAAATTTTTTTGAAACTGAGGTCTTCGAACAACATTTAGAGATGGGACTAATGGTTTCCGCTGCGTTTATTATTGGATGTTTTTCGTGTATCACTGGTGGGTGGTCAATGGACCTAAAGGGAAGGAGATGGATAATCATCTTGGCATTGGTGATGTTGGGATTTGGATATGCCCTACTCAGTCTCTTCCCGTTTATCCTACCTGCTCAAGTGTTTTATGTGATCGTAGATGGTATCGCTTTAGGAATCCTTACAGTAGCATTTGGCTTCGTCGTGTGGGGGGACATAGCAAATGGGGCGCAAGGAGAGAAATTCTATGCGGTAGGACTCGCCCCCATCCCGATAGCCGTGGGGCTTTCCGCGTTGGTTTCCCCCCAGCTAGCAAAGCTTGACCCAAGCGGCGCCTTCTCCATCGCCAGCTTCTTCCTCTTCCTGGCGATCATCCCGATCTTCTTCGCCCCCGAGCTGCTGCCGGAAAAAGTCATCAAGGAGAGGGAGCTCAGAAAGTATATGGAGGAGGCCAAGAAGGTCGCCAGAAGGGGCTAAACTTGGAAAGAAAAACGTGCAAAATAAGAAAGTTAAATGATGCCCACGCCAGGGTTTATGATGCTATAACAAATTTTCCCTTCTACCGCGAACACCTCGACCAGATCATAGCAGAATTAGGGCCTGAGAGAGGGAAGCTGTATCTCGATCTCGGATGCGGGACCGGGAACCTTCTCGCCGCCGCCAAAAAAACGGAAGCTTCGTTCATCGGGGTCGATTTCTCCGCGGGGATGTTAAAAAGGGCCAAAAGGAAGGGAAAGGGCCTAATCATGGCCGACCTGCATCACCTGCCGCTTAGAGATTGTTGCATCGATGGCCTCACGAACGTAAACGTCCTCTACCAGCTGGACCGCCCTAAAATCTTCCTAGAGGAGGCTCACAGGGTCCTGAAGCCAGGTGGAAAGGTGGTCATCTCGACCCCCAGACCCTCGAAGACGCCTATGATTTTGAGGTTCGTTCCAGAGTTCGTGAAGACTTTCATCCAAAACCCCAAACTCCTGGCCGATATCGGCAGGGTCAAGAAGATGGCCGAGTACGGCAGGATCGACAAGCAGATAATCGACCTCAACCCGGGCACTTTCTACAGCAGGGGGGAACTGGAGGGGATGCTGGGGGGTTTTGAGGTCCAAGGTATAAAAAAAGCATACGCGGGGCAGAATTGGCTAGTGGTCGCCCGTAAACCTGCAAAATAGGGAAAAATTATGGCTTTACTGATGGGGGGCAGGTTTCTCTCCAGCCCTCTCCACCTTCCCAACGATCTCGACCAAGCTCTTCGAGAACGGGTGGTCGGGCTTATCGAGCGCCATTATCGTCGCCCGTTCCTGCCTCAGGATGTCGCAGTAGCATGGCAGGAGGTCCATCACGGGCAGCTTGAAAGCCCGCTTGAACTGGTCCGCCAGCCTCTCCTTCATCTCCTCGGCTGCTATCAGCTGCTCGGGGATCTTGTTCATGATTACAATCGCACGTCTCTCGAGCAGTTCGTAGAGCTCGCCTATCATCCCCTGGGTGCCGGTGATGTCCGACGCGTCCCAGGTCGAGACTACGAGCACGAGGTCGGAAGCAGCGACCGCATTTATGCTCCCGTAACTCAGGCCTGGGCTGGTGTCCATGACCACGTAGTCCATGGCCAGATTGTTGGTCAGGAATTCCTTGAGCGAGAGCAGGTGGCGCAGCGCCCCCATCTCCCATCGCTTGTCCTTGGTCACGATCTCGCGTATCGCCCCCATCGATGGGTTGGCAAGGGCCACGAGCAGCCTGCCGTTTGTGTTTTTTTCCTTCGAGAAGTCCTTCAGCACGTCCATGGGCTCGCACATACCCGAGAGAAAATCGTTTATCCAATATTTTCCGTTTGCTGCAAAAGTCGCGTCTAGGCTTGGGGCGCGCAGGTCGAGGTCGATCAAGCACACGTTTTTTCCCTGCCTGGCGAGTATCGCCGCTAGGTTCGTTGATATCATTGTCTTGCCGGTCCCGCCCTTGTAGCTGTGCACGGCGAGGACGGTCCCCGGATTCAAGGGGATCACCCCCCCTCCTCCGCTACCTTTGGATTGATTAGGGATTCGATATTCGCCTGATTTCCTTCGAGCGAGAAGTACACCCGCCTGCCCTCCCTTACCTTCTTCACGTATCCCATCCTGGCGAGCTGATTCAGGTATGCGCTCTCGATCGCCCTAGCCCTACCTGTCTCCTTCGCCACGTCCTCGGCCATCGCCTTCCCAAGCTTCATTATGGTCATGGCGCTTTTCCTCAGGTGGTCTGGAAAGGAGAGTAGGGTCATGACGTCGAGTCCCTCGCCCATCGCTTCCTCGCGTCTCTTGGCTGGGCGCTTTGTTTCTGCCCCGCTGATCAGGATGTCTATTTTCTTCTCTATCCGCTTCAGCGTCCTCGATAGCTCGGCCGACTTCGAAATTTGGTCTCTCCGCATTTTCTTTCCTGTTCAACACCCTTACACCTCGGCTTAAGCCATTTGTGAAACTATCCTCCAGATTTATCCTCCTGGCCTTTGGAGGAATGGAGGATAGTTCCATAAGCCGTTTATATGGAAGGAATCAGCAACCTCCATTTGGGAGGATTGAAGATTGATGGTCAAGCAAGCCCCCAAGCGGCCATTTCGGTCACGTGTCATCAGGTTAAACGATATACTGCTTGATGGAGGGGTTGAAGCGATAAAGGGGCACACCAGACGGGGTTCCGAAGCCTCCGCGCGGGGGACGCGTGCCTGGAAGGCAAGTTTCATCCTAAAAAAAATAAGGGAGGAGCAGAAGCTCGCTGACATGCATGTCCATACTAGGATTTCGGACGGGGTGTCCGCGCCCGAGGAAGTGGTTGAACAGGCCAAAAGAATCGGGCTCGCAGCGGTCTGTATCGCGGACCACGATTCAATAGGAGCGGTTGAAGATGCGCTCTGGGCTAGCCAAAAATATGGGGTCGAGGTAATCCCCTCCATAGAACTCAGCTCCCAGATCGAGGACAAGGAGCTCCACATTTTGGGCTATTTTGTAGACTGGCGGGCGAAGTGGTTCAGGGACAAACTCGTCAAGCTCCAGGAGGACAGGAGGCAGAGGGTGAAGATGATGATCGACAGGCTTGCGGGTTTAGGGGTGAAAATCCCATACAATTTAGTCATTTCGATCGATGGAGGGGTGATCGGACGCCCCCACATTGCCCTGGCGATGTTGGATAGAGGTCATGTTAAGACATTTCAGGAAGCGTTTGATAAGTACCTGGGTCACGGTAAGCCAGCTTACGTTGGGAAATACCCATTGACGCCTACTGAAGCGCTCGAGATCATTCACAGGGCTGGGGGTGTCCCAGTGCTCGCCCACCCTCTGTATGCTCGTGCCGACGATATGCTGCCAGAGCTCGTCGAACAGGGCCTCCGGGGGATCGAGGTCTACCACAGCAAGCATGATGCCTCGACCACCAGACACTACAAACAGCTAGCTAAGAAGCACGGTCTATTGATCACGGGCGGATCAGACTCCCACGGAAGGGAAGTACCTGTGGGGGGCGTAAAGGTGCCGTATTCGTTTATCGAGAGGCTGAAGGAGGAAGTGGCGAAGGGCTGGAAACCACCTAAGAAAGTATCGAAATCCAGTTAATAGTGCATCCTGGTTACTTCCTCGGCCAACCGCTTGCCATATCGCTCGCCAAATGCCTCGTAGCTCTTCTCTATATCCTCAGTCACCGATAGTTTGACCTTATCCATGGCCTTGCGGAAGTGCTCCATCCGTATCTCCTTGCCCTTTATGTCCTTGCGCAACACGAGCATCGCTGCCTCCCTGCAGAGAGCGGCGATGTCGGAGCCGGCGTAGCCATCAGTCTCAGCGGCGAGCTCCTCAAGGTCGACATCCTTCGCCAGCGGCATTCCCCTGGTATGAATCTTGAATATCTCGAGCCTCGCCTTCTTATCCGGCGCCGGGACGAGCACGAGCCTGTCGAATCTCCCAGGCCTGAGGAGCGCGGGATCGATCAGGTCAGGCCGATTTGTCGCTGCTATCACCACCACGTTCTCCAGCTTCTCAAGCCCATCGAGCTCGGTCAGCAGCTGGCTTATCACCCGCTCTGTGACGTGGGCATCTCCGAATCCTGAGCCGCGTCTGGGCACTAGTGCATCGATCTCGTCGAAGAAGATTATCGCCGGGGCAGCCATCCTAGCCTTGCGGAATGTCTCTCGGACTCCTCTCTCTGATTCCCCCACCCATTTGGACAACAGCTCTGGCCCCTTGATCGCGATGAAGTTTGCCTCGCTCTCCGTGGCCACCGCCCGCGCCAGCAGCGTCTTTCCAGTGCCAGGCGGGCCATAGAGCAGGATTCCCCGAGGTGGCTCTATCCCCATCCGCTTGAACGAGTCTGGATGCCTCAGCGGCCACTCGACTGCCTCGCGGAGCTCCTGCTTGACATCCTCCAAGCCGCCCACGTCGCTCCAGCGGACGTCCGGGACTTCAATCAGGACCTCCCTCATAGCCGATGGCTCGACCATCTTCAGGGCATCGTCGAAGTCTTCCTTGGTGACCTGGAGCTTCTCGAGCACCTCAGGTGGGATGACCTTCTCATCGAGCTTGATCTCTGGCAGAATCCTTCGAAGGGCGCTCATGGCTGCCTCCTTACATACCCCCTCTAGGTCTGCACCAACGAAGCCATGCGTGACGTTCGCCAGCGCGTCCAAATCAACGTCCTTCGCCAAAGGCATGCCTCGCGTGTGGATCTGCAGGATCTCCTTGCGGCCATCCCGGTCCGGCACACCTATGACTATCTCGCGGTCAAATCGGCCTGGGCGGCGCAGAGCTGGGTCAAGCGCCTGGGGGCGGTTCGTCGCCCCGATGACGACGACCTTGCCCCTAGCTTTAAGCCCGCTCATCAGCGAGAGCAGCTGTGCAACCACTCGGCGCTCGACCTCGCCTGTCACTTCCTCCCGCTTTGGTGCAATTGCATCTAACTCATCGATGAACACAATTGCAGGGGCATTTTTCTCCGCATCTTGGAATACCTCTCGGAGGCGGGCCTCGCTCTCCCCGTAGAACTTCGACATGATCTCCGGCCCCGCGATCGGGATGAAGTAAGCATCCGCTTCATTTGCAACCGCCTTAGCGATCAACGTCTTCCCAGTGCCAGGAGGTCCGTGGAGCAGCACTCCCTTGGGCGGTTCTATTCCAAGCCTATCGAATAGCTCGGGATGCTTGAGTGGGAGCTCTATCATCTCCCGAACGCGCTGGAGTTCGTCCTTCAGGCCGCCGATGTCCTCATAGGTTACCGCTGGCACTTTGACCTCCTTCACTTCGACAGCTTCAGGAAGCAATGTTACATCGGTTAGGTCGGTCACGAGAACTATCCCAGATGGCGAGGTATTCGTCACCATGAATTTCACCTCACCCAATCCGAGTGGCATCGCCATCTCTCCGAAGACATCGAGGCCTCCGAAGAATTGGGCGATTATCGAATCAGCGCCGAGGTGGACTGGCTCCTCAGGCGCCGTCGGGGTTATCAAATCCCCCTTCGTGACGGGCCTTCCAAGGAGGTTGCGCTTGATTACCTCGCCCGGCGCCATGAACCTGACGCGCGGGTCCGTGGGGGCAACAGTAATACTTTTCGCTTCCTTTACCTCGGCCTTCCGGATGGTGACCTTTTCACCTATCGAGGTGCCGGCGTTGCGCCGCATCAAACCGTCGATGCGAATTATGTTCAGCCCTCGGTCCTCCGGGTAGCCCTTGAGGGCTATTGCCCCCGTCGACTTGGGACCGACTACCTCAACTACGTCGCCCTGCTTGATGTCCAACTTCTTCATCACACCTTCATCCAGCCGCACGAGGCCCCTGCCAACATCTGCCTGCCTCCGGGCCTCAGCGACCGTGAGCTTCAATTCTTCCTTCGCCATTCAAATCACCCCTTAGATCTCCACCTCAAACCTATGCCAGACCAAGTGTTTGTTGAACTCCTTGAATATTTCTTCCACCATCTTTGCGTACTCCTCCTCGATCAGTAGGGTGCTGCGGTTTATGAACTCCCAAACGTCGTCGGGGATCTCGTCGAGGATCCCATTGGAGTGGCTCTTGCCTGACTTCGTCGGGTAATCGTAGCCGCAGAGGGCGCGGTAGAAGAGCGTCGCTGGTGAGCCTCGAGTCTTGACGTCCCAGATCAGGAGAACCCTCCTCATGCAATCACCTTTGTTATATTTATAACAACTTTCCCATATTTAAACAGTAGGTCACAAAGTAGTTTTAAGCGTTTCGACCAACCGCAAATTGGCAATTGGGGCCGTTTAAGGGGGTTATTTTGCGGAAAACAGGATTTAACAGGGCCGATTATAGGTTACCACCGTCTCAGATTCTTGCTTAAAGTTCTGGTCCAAGGGGCTTTGCACATAAATTCGGGGCCTTACACATAAACTCGCAAATTGCATTTTCAAGGGAATACAATTTGGTTTGAGGGTTAAATTTTAACTTTTTTTATAATTTTTGCATTTTGAACCCTGAAAATATGCCATCTGAGCCATCTCAGGTATCGATACGGCCAAATCCAGCCCTTTACACCTTGGGAACAACGAAAAAAGCATTTAAAACGCTCCTTTTCTGAGGGCGGAAAATGCGCGCTCAATTGAATCAGGGTGAACTTTATTAAAAGTAAGAGGAAATTGTCGGGGGGGCAGAATGATAGAATACGAAAGAAGAGAGATTGGTGAGAAGGAAGTGGAGGATGCGATTAGACAAGCTCCTCATCTAATTGAAGAAGGTCTTCGCTATATTACGCATCAAAAAAGAACTGAGCGGGGGCGTTTGGATGTTCTTCTTGTAGATAGGGACAATACTCTGGTAGTGGCAGAATTGAAGACCGAAGAAGACGATGAAATGCTATTACAAGCATTAGATTATTTTAACTATGCATATGAAAACCTAGAAAGACTTGCGAACACTTATAGAGATTTTAACTTAGATGTGGAACGAATGCCAAGACTCATGTTAATAGCCCCTAGTTTTTCGCAAAGGTTAAACAATTGTTGTAAATGGATAAGAGAGGACATTCCTATAACTCTCGTAACATATCACCCCATTAGACTAAAAGGAAAAGGCGAAGGAGAAACGATTGTCTTCACCCCAATTGAGCTTGAAGCAGAAATTGAACCACATGAGCCCACTCCGAGAGAGAAACAATTGAATTGGATAAAAGATCACGAAGTTAGAGAATTGGCTAGAAGATTTCTAAAGGACATAGAAAATATAGATCCTAACAACGTTTCACTAGATGATTTAGAGTGGTCTGTATCCATTAAAGTTAAAGGTTGGGTGTGCGCTTATTGGGAACCACGTCAAAAACATGTGAGAGTTTGCACTTACGATGAAGATGGACATTGGCGCGGATTTAATTTCAAGAGCCAACAAGATTATGAAAAATACCTAAATCTTGTAAAGACTAACTATAAAAAAATAATGTCTGGCGAATTATGAGCAGTTTAGAGGTTTGAGAAAAATTGCCGAAAATGACGATTAATTAATTGAAAAAATGCGTTTGATAAGAACATATTACTCGTAGTGAAGCACTTCAGCTCTGTAGTCTTTGATGAATTTTCAAAATAAGTGCATGAAGAACTATGGACATGAGAAGAAAAGCAGGAGATTCAAATTCTTCTTGATTAAATGGTGTCCCATGTTTTTGTGTACTCTTACTTCCAAAATGATGGAGATTTCCTCTAATCCTAAATATTAACTTTAACAAATCTAACGATTCTTCTGAAAAACCTCTTTCACCAAGTAAAGATTTAATTTTTTGTCTGTGTCTTGAATCAAGTTTTTCGTACGCATGTTTAATAAAGTTTAAAAGCTCTAAAGATTTCCCACATTCTTCAAGAAATCCGTTTTCATCAAATTTTCCATTAGCATATAAATCTTCAATTATGAAATAAAAATTATAAAAAGAATAGACATATGTAAAGTCATGATAGTAATTTACACCTTCTCTGAAAAAAGCCAAAAGGACAATTAATTCGTCCAGTTTGTGTTTAGTTTCAAAAATATACTTTATGTGATTTGGATCTATAGGTCTTTTATTCTCTGGATAACTCTTTGTAATATGACGACTAAAAACCTGTAAAAGTTCTGCTTCTTCTTTAGATTCTGGTTCACAATCTATTTTTGGTGCTTTGTGAGTAGATTCCCAATATATTTTTTTGACTCCATAATACATTGGCAATATCGATTCGAGTTCCCGAAAATCATTAATGAAATCATCAAGGACGTCTTTGTCGGTATTTATTTTTATAAAAGGCTTATCTTGCGCATCTTTACCGATCTCAGATTTAAATTTTTCAATGTTTTCAATTCTTTTTTTAATGACGATAGACGAAAGAATGTTATTCTTTGGTTTTAGAACTAGTATTTTCTCGCCACAATTGATTTCAAGTTCCTTAAATAATGGTGTTGTTGATTCCACTTCACATTCTACTTTGAATATCATCTGTTATCCCAGCGTTCTATGCCGTCAGGAAACTTGCACAAGCGGATATCTGTCCTGATTAGCCCCGTCTGCGATCGGTCTTGGCTCGTCCACTATTCCATCTCCGTTGGCGTCAGAGTATGTAGGAGGTTGCCAGTCGCTCCAGTAGTTTCCTCGTCCGTTATTATCCCAGTTGTTAGTGCCATCATCAGAGGCGTTGTTTTTCGTGTTGTTGAGCAGGTAGTTGTGGGAGATTGTGTTACTATTGGATGAGCTTAAGTAGATGCCGTAGAAGTTGTTCGAGCAGATGTTGTTGGAAATAGTATTGTTGGACGATGGGTCTAAGTTGTCGATTGAGTCTAAGAAGATACCGATGTATACGTTGTTACTGCATTTGTTGTTGGAGATCATGTTAAAGTCGGATGAGCCTAATTTAATACCCGCACTGTTGTTCCTGCAGGTATTGTTTTCCAAGATATTGTAGTCGGAAGTGTCTAGAAAAATGCCGTATTCGTTGTTCGAACATGTATTGTTGGTCAGGTTATTGTAGGATAAGGAGTATGAGGAGTATAGGTAGATGCCAACCTCAGCGTTGTTCGAACATGTATTGTTGAATAGGTTATTGTTGGAGGATAAGGAGCATATATAAAAGCCGAATTTGTTGTTCGAGCAGGTATTGTTAGAAAAGCTGTTGTAGGAAGAGGTCTCTAAGCGGATGCCGTAGTAAGTGTTATTCAAGCATGCGTTGTTTTTAAGAGTGTTGTTTGAAGAAGACATCAAGGCGATGCCGTGTTTGTTGTTCTTGCATTCGTTGTTCTCTATTTTCCCATTAATTACGTTTTCCAATAGGATTCCTAAATAAGTTTCTCCACCACCCTCGACCAGACAGTTTCGGATGATGAAGTAGTTGGTTGTGTTCATAATTTGTATTCCACGTGCACTCGAAGCATCAATCGCCCAGTTCTCGATGATGTAAGGATCAGATTGTGTCCCAGATCCGCTAGCGACACCATTAGCTGAAGTGAACTGATTGTTGCCATTTATGGAGATTGGTGTCTTGGTTGTAGTCGTTCCACTTGGTGTCGTCGGAGATCCTGAATTAAGCAGTATTACGGCTGCAACAACTACAACGATGACAACGACAACTGCTATCGCAACAGCGACTCCAATCCCTCTCTCCTCCACGCGCTTACCTCCACCTGACTACTTGCACCCTTTATTAAAAAACATTTGCGCGCCGCGATAGAAGTCGTAGGCTACTGAAAAAATGCGCGCTTAATGGGGCCAGTAATCAGTTTTCTTATTTTTAGACTTTGTTGATTTCCTTAAGCTATTTCTCAGCTTTAACTTGTAGTACCTCAAAATCTAAATGTAGTCTATTAAATTGTTCTATCCATACTAATTGTGCCGCAGAGAGACTGTCGTTTAAGCCCTTTACTTCGACAGACATCCCCACCTTCTTGATAAATCCCTTATACAAAATTAAATCTGGTGCTCCATAACATAAATTGCAAAGATGCCCCATATTATTCATTGCATTGCTTGTTAACTTTTTGTAATTATTTAGACCGATTATTTGTCTTAAACGTTCAAAGTATAAATTTTCTGTTGTCGGGGTGAGCCAAATACCGCGCCAACCAGCACTATGGAAGTAGTATTCTAAAGCTATCTCTTCAACAAACAGTTCTTTACCACTTATTCCTAAAAATTTCTGTTTGCCTTTCTTAGAAGCTACCTCTCTTTTGATTGTTTTTATTTTGTATCTTGGAATGTACTGTTTTGCTATTTGAGGATAGATACTTTGTATTGATAAAGAGAAGGCGATTTCATTTTCTCTTTTCAAGTGCGGCAATTTTAGTCCTTGTTTAAAAACATGAAGGGCATTTTCTTTTTCACCAAGTTGAATTAATAGTTTTATAAGTTCTTCAATAAAGTAAGCAGTAAACGTTTGCGCGCAATAATCCTCATAAGCTCCGGATTTTTTAAGAAAATTGTATCTTGGAATATACTGTTTTGCAGAGTCAGCAGTAAACGTTTGTGAACAATAATCCTCATAAGCGTCGGGGTTTTTAAGAAAATTTTCGTCTATTCTTGATAATAATAACTCCTTAATCTCTGCATACTTTTTTTCTTTCTTGAGTTTTTTTATCTTGTCTCTAAGTTCAAAATCAGAATACGTTTTCATTGATGCCCTCTCCGATAACGGCGGCCCTCCTTACTCCTCTCTCAAATATTGCGCCAGTTTTATCGGCTCCTCCCTTATCGCTGTTCTGGTCTTTGAACGTTCACCATACTTTTTGGTCCTCCGGTACTTAATCCCTTGCGCGCCACTGAGATGGCAGAGGAAAAAGCGCGCCTAAAAAGGTTCGCAACGTTATTTGGATTTTTCTGGGAGTTTAACTGGTTCCATAGGTCTAAGAGGTACTGCTACTTGTTGAAGCATTTTTATAAAAGCTCTGCCCTCATGATTTTCAATTATTTTCACAGCCGATGTAGCTTCAAGAGTATGAGTGGTTGAATGAAACACAGACAACACTAAATCTTGTAATTTTTGATCAGTTTCTAGATCTTCGATACAAAGTCCTATTTCCTTGGCCTGCTCCCGATTTATGTGTCTACCGTGACTCTTAAACAAGGAATGATTTGCAAGCATTGTCGCGACCCTATTTGCTTCTTCTTTTGAATTGGATTTTTCCGAAAACATGTACAAACCTAGCCATTTAGAAACTAACTCTCTGGAAAGATCTATAGCGTTTTCACATTGCACAATCAAGGCGGGGCCATATTGTCCAAGAATCGGAAGCCACGGACCAAGGTTCTTAGGGTCCCCACACTCTTTTTTTGCTTTCTCAAATTGATCCAATATCGCTTGGGCAGGAATTGCTCGCGTCCCCAATTGCGTGTGGAGAATTATCTGAGGATCTATAGGTCCGATGAACGAGTGTTTTCCCATTATGGTGACATTTGCTGCACATGAAAGCATCGTGGCCGCGGACATCGCTGCGTATGGAATGATCACCCTAATGTGACTAAATTTAGATCTCAAATAGGTTACCAGAGCCTCCGCGGCTTCTGGAGATCCTCCAGGACTGTGAATAATAAGATCAAGTTTTTCGCCTTTTAAACCATGCACTACTTCCATAAGTCCTTGAACATCCTCCTCATTGATGCTGATAAAATCTGGTGGGACACCACCTGCCTGTGTCCATTTCGTTGCATAGAGAATAACATTTCGATGGGTATATTCCGATAGCAAACGAAGGTATTTCCGCCGTATTGAATCAAAAGGAGGAGCCTTAATTTTCTCCCCCTCTGTTTTAAGCTCGCCTAAAATTTCCCCCCATGTTGGCAAAAAATACACCTCTATCTGGTAGAATTTGTTGTAGAGAATGCAAACTTCGGCTCCATTCCCTCAAAATATTGCCTTGTTTGTCGGATTAGTTCTTCATAACGCCCATAAACAATCATTAATTCGGCAATACCAGGAATTTCGCTTTTTCTATCTAGGAGGTTTTGATATTCAGATGTTCTTTCGCTCATCTCAATCCCTATTTTTATTATTTCTTGAACGCATTTAATCTTACTCCTTTTTCTCCTTACCATAACTTGAAGTCTATGGCCGCTGGAAACGCATGAAAATTGTATTTTTAAAAATTGTCCAAGTTTCACTGGATCAAATAATTTCCCAATATGACCTACTTCCTTCTCTTTTTACCGAAATTTTTCTTTCTTCTTGTAATTTTGAAAGCTCTGTTTTAACGGTTATCCACGAAATTCTAGTTCTCTCAGAAATTTGTTTTGCTGTTAAAGGTCTTCTAGCCATACGTAAATCCGCTAAAATGAGGTCAGAAAGGGATTCATACCCCCCTAAGTATCTTCTTTTTAGTTCCTCTCTGTTTACCTTTTTTCTCCTTCCAGTTTTGATACCTTTAGCCGCTAAGGAATGTCTTAATGGATCACCAAACCACCCTCTCCTATACCATCGCACCTTGCGCCTTATCTTACTTGATTCCATCATTTTCCTGCGCCCCTCACGATTTTAACCGACAATTTACTTTCCTCTTTTGATTTGGGGTATGGTGCAACTTCTATAATGAATTGAAATTTATCTCCTTTTTTAATTTTTAAAAATTCTGAAATAGTTTTTGGTATTCTAACAATAAATTGGCCCTTATGTAGCGTCATGCGCGTAGTTTTTTTAATAACCTCTGGTCCGTGAGGAATACAATATTCCCTGATTTTCCTTTTTGGTGGGTTTCTCATATTTTTCCTCCTTGTGTAGAATTATTTTAAAGATTTATTGATAATCCCATGTTTATCTATAAATGATAGGTTTAAATACCCAATGATTTAAAGATGTAATGATAATCATAGGAATATAATGTAATCAGTAGTGAGAAAAATGGGCGGTGGATAGATGGATAAGATGGACGAAGTGCGGGGCGCTGGTCGCCCGAAAGCGCCTCTGTCCGAGATGGTCTTCTCATGCATTCAAAAGGTATACGAGCAGCTGGCTTCGGGGAGGGGGACTGAAAAAGAAAGATAAAAAATGCCAATAGGGCCGCCATCCCGGAAGATAACTGCCCCATTGGCGTGTGGAGCCGATCCTGTGAGAACCAACCCCACCACTAAAAAATGGCGTTTAGGAATAAATAAGTCATTCTATGGCAGGATTAGTCCAGCAAGGAATTTCTGTCGTCTCGTCAGAAAGAGGATTTACCCGAACATAAAATTCAGATCCCACCACAACTTCAAGTATACCTCAAACGACCTTTTGGACACTCTGACGCACGTGGCCATGACCCAAGACTTCACGACAAACGGAACTAAGACCTTCCAGCTGGTCAGGGGGGATGCCCCGTCTCCGAACACCGTTCTATACCGGGTGGGGAAGTTGAAGCCTCAAGAAGTTCTTGAGATGTTTCAAAACAGCTTTGAGGAAACATACAAGTTGGCCAGAACTCGTGGAGCTTTCAAGAGGGAAGTAGATGTCGCTATCGACATCACGGATCAGCTCTATTACGGCGACAAAAATGACCCAATGGTAGTAGAAACTATGCCCCGTCAAGGGACATCTCATGCATACCGGTTCGCCACGATAAACGTCGTCGTCCACGGACAGAGGTTCACACTGCTGGCCCTACCGATGGATAGGTCCACCACTAAAGTGGAAATCATAAAGAAGTTAATCGGGTACGCTAGGAAGAAGGTGCGCATCGGGACCGTCTACGTAGATAGGGGGTTCTTCTCTGTTCAGGTAATCAGCCTACTCAAGATTCTTGGCGTGAAGTTTCTCATGCCCGCAATAAAAAATGTAAAAATCAAGCAACTAGCTGAAACGCATGGGGCCCCCACAGTCTTGGAGTACAGGATGGTCGGATCGTACTTCAAGCTGGTGATCGTGAAGGGCGGGGAAGACTACAAAAGCGTGTTTGCGACCAATCTGGACGTGGACGAAAGAAATGCTCAGGGATTGTTCAACCTGTACAGAAAGAGGTGGGGAATCGAGACGAGCTACCGCGTAAAGCATACATTCAGGGCCAAGACCACCTCCAAGCGCTACGTCGCCAGGCTGTTCTACTTCTCGTTCTCGGTATGCCTCTACAACCTTTGGGTCTTGGCAAATATTTTCGCAGGAGTGGTTTTCACCCAAGCATCCGGGAGGCTGTTGATCACCGCGAAAGTTTTCGGGACTTTGCTTTATACGCAGCCCGGTAATGGAGGATAGATTAAAATGAACCAACCACGAATATACTGAACGTGGTGAAAATTTGACGGACAAGATATGGGTTAAGCACAGAGGGCGAAAGTTTGGCTTTGGTGTGAAGCCATTATCAGGGAAAGATGGAATCCAAACTCTGAAGCTATGGCCAATGCGAGGATACTTGGGAGATGGAGATGTCGTTTTGTGCCCTCATTTTAAAAGCGAAATAGATCATTATGACGAAGCGGTTCAAATCGAAGGTAAAACATGCGGCGGCAGCCAATATCTTCTCACAGAGGTAGATCGAGTCACTCGATCGAGTGGCTTTGAAGGAATTTCGTTTTCTGGCTACGGTCTCTCTGGGTGGCTTTATTTTCTAATTCCCAATGTGGGTTCTGAAAAGAACGGATTAATTTTTTGAATTCTACTTTGTGACCTACTGTTAAAGCTTTTGTTATATATATAACAATTTTCATCCCTGCTATGTCGAGATGCCCTAACTTCTGTGACTTAATATACTGCATCGGAATCTCCTTAACCATTGAAAGACCTCGATAAAATCAACGCCTCGAGTCCTCCCTCCAAAGCTCCCGGTGCTTCTTTATGAACTGTTCAAGCAGTTCAGCGCACTCCATGCTCCGGAGGTTCACCACTCGAACCCCGTGCGCCCGGAGGAACCGCTCCGTCCCTCGGTAGTTCAGGTTCTCCCCGATAACAACTCGCTTTATCCCGAGGTGGACGATGGCCCCCGCGCACATGTAGCACGGCATCAAGGTGGAGTAGAGGACGGTTCCCATGTAGTCCTTGATCCGCCCCGCGTCCCTGAGGCAGTCGATCTCGGCGT
>Ga0315309_1000435_pt1 | contig 25262 bp, 24 predicted proteins | sample TDP4_MG_FD_203080 | JGI IMG/M metagenome (GOLD analysis project Ga0315309, IMG submission 203080) | Freshwater sediment microbial communities from Lake Towuti, South Sulawesi, Indonesia - TDP4 | ecosystem: Environmental > Aquatic > Freshwater > Lake > Sediment | place: Indonesia: South Sulawesi...
TGCCTCGCTTCTAGTGACGGTTGGGGCTCACTATGGTTGGAAGTGGTGGCGTAGACGTGAGGTTGAACGGATGATGCGCATGGAGATTAAGAAGGTTAAGGAGCCTGAGGAGGAGAAGTGATGCTGAAACTGTCGGAGGATATGAAGAGGGCTGTAGTCATCTTCATATCGGCTACGATTATCTTCTCCATGCTAGCATATGTCGCTGTCACGCCTAGGCCGAAGGAGCAGTTCTTCCAGATCTACGTGCTCGGCGAGAAGAGGATGGCAGAACGCTACTACCCTGAGAATAACTCGGATATTCCTGTTGGGCGGCTGGTCCAATGGTATCTTGGCACTACCAACTTCATGGGGTCTGTCCAGTACGTAGTGATCAAAGTTAAGCTTGGGAACTCAACTATCAACGCGCCCGACGACATCAACTACATTCCTTCGCCTGCACCAGTCCTCTTAGAATTTAGGAGGGTGCTGATGGATAATGAGACTTGGGAGTTCCCTTTCGCATGGATGATCGGAGAGGTCCGTGAGGATGGCAACATGATTCATGCTGGAGTACTTGTCATAAACGTTAAGAATGGTGTAGAGGTTCGGAGCGGTGAGGCAAGCGCTGTGAAGGGATATAACTTTCGCATCATCTTCGAACTTTGGACCTTGGATCCATTAACCGAGGATTTGATGTTCGGGTGGAGAGCAGGCGGCGAACAGAGGGCTGCATGGCTACAGATATGGTTCAACGCCACCAAGCCGATGAGCAGTTGATCAGCCTCATATTCATTAAGATCCCTTTTACCACCCATGCCTTGCATACGGACCATCTAGGTTTCCAAAGGTTTGATTTAATGAAAGATTAGAAGAGCAGTCGCGTCTTTGAAGAATCTCCCTAATCATCAGCCTGACTGACTTTTCGCTGTTATATCTAGGCTTCCATCCCTTTGACTTGAGCTTAGTCGTGTCGAGGAGCATGTTTTTAACGTCGCCGACCCATCCTCTTCCGCCTTCCACTCCGCCTGTGAAGCTGAATTGAACATCGTTCATGTTCATCTCCTCAGCCACTATTTCGGCGATGCCTGTGACCTCAATCTGGTCGTCTGATCCAACATTAAAGACCTCAACCGTTTCTTCCGCTGTTTCACATGCTTTGAGGATGGCGTTGACGCAGTCGTCTATGTGAAGGTATGATTTTGTTTGGCGGCCGTCGCCTAGGATTTCAAGTTGCTTCGGGTTCCTTCTGAGCTTGGTGATGAAGTCGTTTATGACACCGTGCCTACTTCTTGGGCCAACTATGTTAGCCAGTCGGAGAATGACGGCTTTCTTCTTGTAGGTGTGGCAGTAAGATGTGATAAGGGCTTCTGAGGCTAGTTTCGATGCTCCGTAGATTGATATCGGCTCTAGAGGGGTATAGTTCTCCGGTGTTGGAATGGTCTTGGCGTCACCGTATACTGTGGATGTGGATGCGAAGACTATCGTATCCACGTTGCTATTCCTGATCGCTTCCAGTAGGATGTGGGTTGCGTATATGTTCTCTCGGAAGCAAGTCTGTGGATCAGCAAGCTCTAGGCGTACCTCAGGATTTGCGGCGAAGTGGTAGATGATGTCAGCGTTGGCTACGGCCTTCCTCACGTCTACGGGGTCTTTGCAGTCACCTACGATCAGCTTGACTCTGCTTGACTTGAGGAGTTCTCCAAGGTTGTCCCAACTTCCCGATGAAAGATTGTCCAGTGTCGTGACACCATGACCGAGATTTGCTAGCGCTTCGCATATGTAGCTGCCCAAGAAGCCTGCGCCTCCGGTCACCGCTACTATTTGGCTCATCTGAATCACCGCAAGTGTCTCTCATTTATAGGGAAGAGGAATGGCGAGTCCTCCTGTCACGATACCGAACTAACTCGCTCTTCATTGGGGTTGTACTAGCATGCTACAAGCGAGAAAGATAGAGGAAACTGGAAACTCGTAATCGAGGTATTGAACTATGAGGATGCCAATGCTCTTTCAGGTTCGCTCTCGATATTTGTGGCGTCGATGCCTTCCTTCTTGGCAATTTGGATGAGCTCGTCGTCTGCGCTCAGGATGATATTGCAACCTGATTCTTTTGAGGTGGATACGTGGAGAGCGTCGGCCATGTATAGGTTGTGTTTCAGTATCAGTAGCCAGGATTCGGTAAAGGATTTTGTTGTTATCGGCAATATTTGAAGTGACCCCAATCGAGCCATCTTTATCGACTCTAAGAGAAAGTCTGATAGAGCTGTTTTGAAGAGTAATATTCGGATTGATTGACGTATAGGATTAGGGTTGGGGTCGTCGACCAGTATTGCGTCGAGTGAAGACGTACGATGGAGCCCTTGTAACGATTACCGATGAAGTCATCGACCATATGGAAAGGAAGCATCCGGAAATGCTCTCGCTCGTAGGTTTCATGAAAGAGCAATTGATCTCGTCCATAGTCCAAACGTTGGAGAAGCCTGATGAGGTGTATGTGGACGTTCGTTCCTCAAAATATTTTTTGAAGAAGCTTGACGATCTATATCTGAATGTCATCGTTGTCGGGGATGGGGTTAAGACAACATATTTAATGGGTACGAGAACTTATGCTAGGATGGGGAAGATGAAGTGGTTACATCGTCTCTACTGAAGCTAGATATAGATGGGTTGCTGGAGAAGGTGGAGCGTCTCACTGGAACCAAGTTACCTAGGGAAGTTGTTGAGGTCACTTTGGAACCCAGCCTTAACACGCTCTGCGTACGATTTAGGAGACCAGTCGGTGGGGAGTTAGGTGAACCCGCCCACCCGCAGATTCATCTATTCAAAGATAGGGGTACCGATGAGATCACGGCTGTTGAGCTTGTAGATATTGACGAGCTGCTCAAGGAGGCGTAGCGACTAGTTTCTCCATGACCCTACGCTTGGAAACGTTGCAACTCGTGCTTCCCAGCCTGTTTGGTGGTTGAAAACAAGTATAAACCTTAGAGCTTAAAGGCTTATATACCTTTATACCTAAAATTCAATCCATGAAGACGATCCGTATATACCTACCTGAAGAGTTAGAGAAGAGATTCAGAAAGATCTCTATGGAAACCTATGGGTATTCTCGCGGTTCTTTGAGTAAGGCAGCTGCGGAGGCTATTGGGAGCTGGATAAGAAGGCAGGAGGTTGTCTCAGCTCAAGTTGAGGTGCCAAGCGAACCGGTAAGAGCCTTGAGAGGGCTTCTACGCCATGTGGCTAAGGGCAGCGTGGAGCTTCAGCATGAAGCTGCCGAGATAAGGGCGAAGAGTGCCAAAGGTGGATAGTAGCTGTACCTCATCGATGCGAACATCTTCCTTGAGCTTCTCTTAGACCAAGAGCGAGCTGACGAGTGTGAAGCTTTCCTCGAAAGTGTGAGGACCGGCTCTGCGGAAGGAGCGACGACAGACTTCATAATCGATAGCGTAGTCCTCGTCATGGAGAGAGAAGGGAAGAAGCCTCAAGACCTATTGCTATTCCTCTCATCGATCTTGGGATACAAATCTCTGTCGCTTCACTTCCTATCACTCTACGACCGACTGGAAGCGACGAAGCATATGCAGAGCTTCAACCTACGCTTTGACGATTCAACGACATACCAAGCGATGAAGAATCTTGGATTGGATCAACTAGTATCCTTCGATAGAGACTTCGAGAAGATATCTGGCATCAAAAGGATTGAACCGAGAGATGCGTTAGGGAAGATCTAGCGCGATTTGACTCTGCTTGACTTGAGGAGTTCTCCAAGGTTGTCCCAACTTCCCGATGAAAGATCTTTCATCTCTTGGAAACATTATCTGATTCTTGTATGGAAGAATGGAAGCGCGCTTCGTCTCTTCGATTTCCTCACGTTCTCCTGTCTCTACGGGTTGAGAGCGGAGAGCATGCGTTTTTCGTAGATTATGATCGGCTTGACGATTGGATTGACGATTTTGATCTTGCCTAGTATTTGGGAAAGGTTCTCTAGGTCGTTTCTCTTGACGGCTCCTGTTAGTGGGGCGAAGGTTAGATATGAAGCTAGATACGCGATGCCTCCGACGGCTATGTTGAGGAGGCTAGGCAGGTTCACAGCTGACAGGAGTATCAGCGTTGGGATGATTGAGATGGCTGAGGCTAGATAGATTCTCAGTGAACTATTGAGGTCCAGTTTGAGATGGAACTTCTTATAGGCCACGTTCAGACCGTAGGCGGTGCCCGCCAGGTTTGATGCGATGAAGGCTACGATTAAGCCTACGACCCCGTATGCTTGAGCCATAATTGGAGCCGCTGGAAGAAAGAGGGCCGCGGTGACAATTGTGATCTTTAGTGTCTGCTTGGTTTCGCCGATTCCGTTGAAGAGCGGTCCCAAGATAAGGTAGCCGAATCCCGCCAAGAGGAAGATGCCAACATAGATTGACAGGTAGAGGGGTGCTGAGCCGTAACTTCGGCCGTAGATCGTCAGGACCAAGTCCTTCGAGAGAACCGCTACGATAATTGAAGCTGGGATTACCAGGAAAGATCCGTACTTTACAGAGGCCTCGAACATCGTCTTCAGATCTTTGCTTTCGGAGTTTGAATCAATCTTTGAGAATGCTGGAAAGAGTGCAGTTGTTATCGGATAAGCTACTAAGCTCAGGAGCGCCGAGAAGTTGAGCGCAGCATTATAATTGCCTATCTCAAAGTCTGACACATTGTGGGCAAGCACAAGGTTCTGGTATTGTATGAGCAGTGTCGTCAATAGCCCAGCTATATAGAGAGGAAGACCGTAGTTGACCGCGACGCTCAAGCTTTCGATAAAGCTTATGCCACATCCTTTCGACTCGATGCGTAGTTTCCTGTAATATTTAGCGAAGAGGACTATGACGCCTAGGCTCGCTGCGACTACGAACCCTGTTATGTGGCCTAGAATGGCGCCTGCTACGCTGAAGCCGAGCAGGACTAAGGCAGGTGAAGCTATCGCCTTCAATACCGATTGAATTATCATCATGAGGCTTGCATCCGCCATTCTGCCTAGACCTATCAAGGCTGAGCTGGCCGCTGTAAATGCTGCCTGAAACACTATCAGGAGCGAAGCTAACCTTACATATTCACCTATGCCAGGTCGGTTCAGACCGAAGGCCGCCAGTTCATCCGAGAGTAATATCACTAATATCAACGCCAGAGCTGCCAACAGCATGCTGAAGATGAAGACCGATCTGAGCACTGTAGCAAGTTCATGTTCTCTGCCCTCGGATGTCAGCCTAGCTGAATATCGAGTTAGGGCTTGGCTCATTCCTAGGCTAGTTATCGCCACAGCCAGTGAAGGTATAGTGAAGCATAACGAATAGATGCCGTAGTTGTCTGGTCCTAGAAGACGCGCTATGATAAAGACTACGATAGCGCTGATGAATGTGGCGGATGCATTGCCGAGGAATAGTGAGAAGCCGCCGCGAGTTGACTCCTCAGCGATTTCGCCAAGCCTATTTGACATAGGAAGCTTATCTCTCATCCTTAAGCTCACGAGTGGAGAAGTCTAGCTCACGTCGATTTACATTAGAGGAGCAAATGTTCTAGGATCTGTTTGATGTCTGCTCAGAACGCTCCTCGAAGTTGGCGTTCTTCTTACGCAAATCTTCCCGGAGGAGAAGCTTCTCCATAACACCTCTAGGACCGCCGTAGTATACAGATAGCGCCAAAGCTATGATAATCAGCCCGATAGCTAAACCGCTTGCAGTGAATAGCGGCGCGTCGAGGTAGGTGAATGCCCCATAGTTGTAGGATTTCTCTAGTGCTGTTAGGCTCATAGATATGGAAGGACGGCTCCCTATGATGATGTTCGACTCGAAGACGAGCCGATATGATTTGGAGGATAGAGGAAAGAGGACAGGGGTATAGTCATCGATGAGGTCCAGAAAGCTGTGGGAGGCCCAGCCCAGAGAAATGGCTGAGAGCGGCACCTTCAGTCTTGAGCTCCTCCAAGCGATCAGAGAAAGAAGAAGCAGTGATAAAGGAGGGAGTATGCTATGGCTTACCGAGCGGTGCATGAAGAATAGTACATCAAGGTCTGGTAGAATTCCAACCAAACCTAACGCCAGCGCCCATCTCAACCTAAGCCCTAAGAGAACGGCCAAAGCGAAGGCGATGGCAAAGTGTAAGAGAGGTTCCATGCTCTAAGCAACCCTTCCCTTCCGGTCTTATGCTTTTCCCAAATCGCACACAGTAGTTCGTTGATGTGCTTGAAGCGCAAATGGATTAGAGTGAGGATAGTATTTCATAGACGCGGATGAAGACTGTTATCATGAACAAGATTCCAAGAGATAGGGCGACCATTCTTAATCTCTTCTTGTTTACTATTATGCTCGTTCTTCCATAGTAGGGTGAGAGAAGCTCAGATGTCACAAGGAGGATTATCGCTGTGACGGCTATCCAGAGGCTTAGGTCCCAGAACGATAAAGGCGACAACAATCGGTCAACCCTTGATTATCCGGTATCGAGCTTGGATTTCTGTGCCGTCATTTGAAACATTATCTCCCTCAAAGGCTACTGGATTGCCTGTTACTTCTGCCAACGCGCATCCAATTGCACTGCACATTGGGCAACCTATACGAAGACAGATGTTGGTTAGCTTCTTAACGTCTTGGCACAAGTCTTTGTAGATGCTGCCTACCATTTTGACTTCGACGAACTCTCCGTGCACGTCCATGCTGAATTCTTCGACGACTTCTAGATCTTCTACCAGAATTTTTGGCAGGTTCTTCTGCAAGTAGTCTAGATCAACCTTAGAGAAGTCAACTCCTAGTTCTTTCTCGAATAGTTTGGCGAGGCCGTATCCGGGTGATAATAGGTAGACACCTTTAGAGTTCTCTGAGAAGATTTTTTCTCCAGTTATTTCGTGCATTGATGGCATGGCGACCTCATTGCTTGCAGGTACGAAGACTATCCCGTCCTTATGTCCTTCCGTAGACTTGGGAGGGAGATGCAAACCTTTCCCTTGACATGCCTCTTCGCTGAGTATCTTGTCAACTGCTATGAGCGATGGAACTACGGTCGGGTCTAGGAGTTTCGCTTTAACATACGCCACTGGCTTTATGAAGAAGAATAGGGCGCCCCAAAAAGTGAGGCCTAAACCGATGAAAGCTAGAATAGATGAGACGAAGACGATTGATGATATCAGGGCGACTGCTCCTATTGCCAGGAGCGAAGACGGTATCATAGAGGGCTCAAGCCTCTGTTTTCGAAACTTAAGCTGAAGGGCCTCCTTTTCTCTTTCAAGTTGCTCAATCTTGCGAAACAAGGTTTCAACACCGGCATGCGGGATTTGGGAAACTTCTTCAACAATTGGAGTAGGTAACGGCTTTTCAAGTTTTTTTGGCATAATGAAAACCCGGATTTTCTCTTTGATACTTATCATAGTGTTCACGAAAAGTTTCAACATGGGCCTCGGTTTTGTCAGGTTCTGATTTCTTGGTTTTCCTTCTAAGTTTAGCGATCGCTTTCCTCTCCGTGATGTCAATTCGAGGCCGCATATCCTACAAAATCGATCACGTTGATCCGCTTTAGCACCGCACCTCAGGCAGCAGCGCTGAGACTTGGTGGTCGTCCACCAGTGACTGGGCAAAGGTCTTTCCTCTAGGAGTATTCTCACACTGTTCTTTCTCTTCTTCTCTAAGGTAGAGCAATCCTTAGATGCAAAAGAAGCCCTCTTCGCTTGGAGATAAACGCTTGAGTTTCATGCCTCTACTAATGGAATGAAGTTTTCTGTAATCCTATGGAAGAGTTGTTCCCTGTTCAACATTCCTTCTTGGACCCCTTCTACCTGCCATATGTTGGCACATTCATGCAATCCAGCTTTCGCAGCGTTGATGATGTCGTGGCCTTGCGAATATAGAGCAAGGCATCCAGCGGCCATTCCATCGCAGCATCCTACGCTGCTGATTCTTTCTTCAACATCTACCGGTCCAATTTTCACCGGTCTCTTGTGCTCTTTTTGATGTATTTCGATTGTGCAGGCTATTTTATCTTCAACTATTATAGTCGAAAGATTAGGCGAAATGAGGAAAAGTTCATGAAGGTCGTTCACGTCAAAAGCCGCCTTCACTAAATTTATCTCATAAGTGTTTCCGAAGAGTGTGTCACACTTTGGAATCACACATCTCAAATATTCGCTTGTCGTTTCGTAAGCGGCTACGTCGAAGAATACTTCTTTTCCACGTTGATATGCGTAGTCAATCAACCTTCGATTGAAAGCTGGCTCGCCGCTCGTAATGAAGACGCCATCATATCTATTTATCAGCCGTTTAGGTATTGGGCTACTCGTAGCGTATACGTGTGCCCCTTTGACGTCGTCTATGAAGTAGAAGTCGATCCCATACGAGTCTCTTATGCAGTAAATTGACGACGTTTCCTTGGATTTAATGACCAGTACCCCGTACTCATGTTCCTCCTCGTTTATGCTATGCAATTCACTGGACCGTATAACAAGTTCTTTGACGCTCACGCCTGCCTTCTTTAGGTGCACTCCATATGCGCCGTCGAAAAAGCCAGGGTATTGTTTATCGAAGTCTCCTCCTGCGAAGCCTACTAATTCGGTTTGGGCTCCTAGAAGTGCCGCTCCATAGGCGACATTCGGCCCTCTTCCGCCGTAGCTGTATGAGACGGGTTCTATTGCGTTATCATTCAACATGTCGAGTACGTGTTCAAACGACCACTTATCTAAAACATTGCCTATCATTGAAACGGGAGTAGAGACTCTTAACAGTTTCTTGAATTCCTTTGGGAGCTTATTGCTGTCATCTATTTTAATGTGTATATCCTTTGCAATGTGTCCGGCTACCAAGAATTTTTTGGCGTGCAGGTTCTAGCCCTCTTTCTGTAAAAGAATTACTTCCAGTGTTTTGTCAATTCCTTGATAAACGGCCCAACCCGACATGGGGAGCCAGCACATGTACCAAAGATACGCGCGCTGATATGGTCGAAAAATATAGACAGTTACGGAATCACACAGTAAGTTTTGAGTCTCACTATTGAATACGCCGGTAGTGACTTTTGCTGGCACTTCCTCAGTCAGATTTCCGCGGCCGGCAACCGAGGAAAACCCGCCACAAGGAAGAACCAGCAACGGAATACTTCTTTTTGAAAGGAATAAATCTTTTCATCAGTATGATTCTGCGCATTTCTCTCGTACGATGGGACAAATCGCTTGCGAAGAGTCTATAGACATGTGCCACGGAGAAGCACTTGTGTATGTCTCGATATGTCGAGAAGCTTATCTATGTGCGCGACTGTATAATCGATATGACGATAAAGAAAAAAGACTTGTGGAGGAGTCCTGTTTAAAGATTTAACAGTTTCCTCGATGGAGGTGGATATGGACTTAATTCGGTGTTGCCTATAGTTCTTGTCCTTAGTTACACTTGACTGATATAGTTCGTGTAACCTCTGGATAGCGTGGAGAGAGGAAGCGACTGTTTCTCTCCGATTCAGATTTCCGCGGCCGGCAACCGAGGATAAACGAAATGGAAAATAGGCGTGAGTGGCTGAAGAAGGTTCCAATTTCATTAGTAGCTGGTTTGGCAATAGGCAGCGTAGCGCACCTGATTAGATCTTCGCAGGCCCAAGAGAATCCAGCCACCGAACGAGAAGAGAGCTACATTATTTTCATCGATTCAGAGGATGGAAACAAAATTAAAGCTCGAAATGGAATCACGGGCAAGATTGACTACTCAGACGCGGATGCAGCTACAGTCATACAGAATGCTATAGACGGTCTGACAAATGGAGGAAAAATATTCGTAAAACAAGGAATATACTCAATCACTCAGCCTATTGCCATAACCAAAAACAATTTCTATTTTGAGGGAGAAGGAAGGAGCACTACGCTACAGGGTGCCGCAGGAAGTGTTGATGTGTTGACACTTACCTCGCCAAGAGGCTCCTCTGAGTTGGAAAACATTGGAATAGAAAATCTGACGGTTTGCGGATACAGCCGAACTGACAGTGGCAACTTGATCACGAGTACGCAGTCAGCTGGGACATCAAACCGCGTGGCGAGGTTGTGCCTACGAGGCTTGAAACTAGTGAACGTAGCAAGCGGGAAATCAGCAATATACCTTGTAAACCCTGTGAATGTTTACATTGAAGACAGCATGATAACTGGTCTAGATAGCAATTCTTGTGGAATAACCGCTATAGCTGATGGATACGCCTCAGGGCACATCTGCCTAGTCGGTAACTATTTCCATTTTGGCGGAAGTTATAACGGAGCAACGATGTTGCACTTCTCTACAGCTTCCGGCAGCTCATTGCGACGAGTGACGGCTGTCGCCAACAGTTTCTGGATGGGCAGTGGAGCCACCCTTGGGACAGCTGTTTTGATTGATGGATGCTCTTCGCAGGGTTATAGGTTTATTTCAAATAGTTTTGAGGAGTTTTACAAGACGTTCAACATCCAGCCCTCTAGCGGCTATCTGATTCGGGACGTCAGAATTGAGAACAATATGATATGGTATAGGACTAGCCTGGCTGAATCCGGACAAAGCATGATATACACTGGCACGAGAACCAAAGGAATTCAAATAGTCGGGAACTATTTTGAGGCGGTTCCAGGCTCAGGTGCGACAGGTATAAACGACGATAACGGTGCTGAACCGAACAACAAAATTGAGAGGAACGAGTTTAGATTCGTGGATTCTCCAATTCAGCCGACATCGGTTTTTACCAAGATGAGAGGAAACATAGGATATGTCACTGAGAACGCTGGCACTGCAACATTCAGCGGAAATGGCGCGGCTACTTTCACTATCGCACATGGACTTGCTTCTACACCCAGAATAGCTCTTGTAACTGCTGGTTCAAGCGATGCTAGAGGTGATTTCTACGTAACCTACGACGCTAGCAACATAACGGTAACGTACGGAACTCCTCCGCCCACAGGTACGAACAACGTGGTGCTACTGTGGTACGCGGAAATGTAACAAGGTGTGTCAACTAACGAGCCACGCTTGCTTAGTATTGTACATTCAACGAGAAAATTCAAGGAAGATCACGCTCAATCCCCGCCAATTTTGATTACATTATAGTCATCTTGCGGCCTTAGCCACTTTGCTCAACGGTTAGTGCCCCTTGGCGTTCTTAATCTTTTGGCTAAAATGCTCAAGAAAGTCACAGTCACGGCTCCAGAGACTACAATTTCAAGGTGCAATTCAAAGCCCGTCTCCTCTATCTTTTCAATCGATTGAACTGTTACAGGATAATGTTCTGTTATGTATTGAGGCTCCGGAAGTAGGAAAGGTGCTCTAGGGGCCTGCGAGAAGTCGAATGCTTCCATGAGATTGTTTGCCAGTGCGTCCCTTTGCGTTAGAGGCGGCAGAGAAAACACCGTTTCTACGAACTTGAGGATAGATGTGTGGTCGCCTACTATGTGATCTATGAAACCTTGCTTGGCATATGGAGATATTGTCAAGAGTGGAACCCTGAACCCATAGCCAAATTTGTCGACCTGAGGCGGCGGAACGTGGTCAAACCACCCTCCCCAGTCATCCCATGTAATGAATATGGCAGTTGATTTCCAGTATTTGCTCTGCATTATCGCATTTACCAGAGATACCACCCAGCGTTCGCCTGCTGTAATATCGTGGATTGGGCTCTCGTTGAATTCATCTGCCCAAGGCAATATCCAGACAACATTTGCAAGCTTGCGCTTGATGTCAGAGAAGAATTCGTTGCTTCGTGCCATGTTTCCTAGCCTTGACTCATTTGCTTTGAATGACGAGAATGAGGTTAAAATACCCCTCCCGGTAGAACTGTAGTATTTCCAAGAGATTTTTTTGGCATCAAGCTCGTCAACTATCGAGGTGAAGTTAAACGTCACACCGGCAACGTTATTGACAATCGAGCCGGATTGCCCAGCCAGGAGGTAGAGGAAATTTGGCAGGCTTGGGCCCATTACGGAGCTAAAAAAATTGTCATGCAAAACATACTGTGATGCATAAGCCCAGTAATATGGTATGTCGCTGCCATCGTAATAGCCCAGAGTGAAATCCGACCCTACAGCATACACAAATCCATCCATCTTTCCCTCGTTGTATGCTTCATGAGCGCACTCCCAACCGTGGTAAAGGTCGTGAGGCAATTTATGAGTTGAGAGATGAAAGGGTCTAACAACTTCGCTTGAGTTCAGTGACTTCGGAAGGAAAATATCCTCATTTAGACCATTTGCTTCTGGGAAAGTTCCAAAGTAGTTATCAAACGTGTGATTCTCCTGAACTATGATAATTATGTGCTCTATAGGGATAGTATTTGATGATGAGGCATGGGCAACTATACAGAGTTGAATCGACAGCAGTACGATGCATAGCGCTGACGCGAATCCAGCAAGATGATCTATTCTCAATGGGCCAAAGTCCATATCGTCAACCTCTTCTTGCGCTAAACAGTATGAGTTCTTTGGCATCCGTGATAGCGGACGAATATTTTGGGCTTAAAAGTTCACACAAGCACTAGGTGAGCATCTGAAAGGTACCTATTGTGAGTCAGCAGTGTATAGTTTCTGAAGAATATTAGAACGCGTACGTATCAAGGTCAACCGACGTAGGACACGTGATTCTTATCTCTCATCGGCTGTCAGCCCCACGTACGTCATTAAGCCCTTTTCCGGCCACGGTTTTTCAGTCTAACAGGTTCAATGTCAAAGGAAACAAATCAGTAAAATCCAGTCTTTCTTTATCATGTAGTTTGCCTCTTGCTCCTTCACTTATAATCACTATTGGTCGGCCTTCATCCGTTCGTATGGCCTCGTAGCCGTGCATACCTCTCGTGGACTGATAGGTATGCCAAAAACTTGGATTGAATATGTATCCTTCGTCTAGAACGAAGACTAGCTCACCATAATCGTCTCCCTCAGCAAGGTGGCATCTTTTCTTGTCATCGGTTTTCAGGATATGCCCAAAACTGATTTCTTCGAGATGCTTCTCGAATTTTTCGCGAATTGAAGGCGTGAAGAACCAAAATCTGGCCATGGTAGAATCCAAGAATACGACATAATCCCTATGTGATTTGGCATAATCTACGTCTCTAAGGGCGTGCAAAAGATCAATTTGTCCTACCACCTTGCTCATCCCATGATCGGAGAAGATAAGGAATTCAAGTCTGGGTTCAATTTGGCGCCATCTCTCAACAATTCTCTTAACTCTTTCGTCTGTTTGCTTGACACGACTTTTGATTTCCGACGAGTGCGGACCGAATACATGACCAGTAAAATCCAGATCACCGAGTTTTACGTACAGGAATTCTGGAATTGACCGCTGGCGAAGAAGATCCATAACCTTTTGCTCAACCCTACTATCGGACCTAAAATAGTCTCGTGTAATGTATCTGTAACCAATGCCTTTCTGCCTCAGAATATCGAAAAGAGTTAGAGTTGAACCAAGTGAATGAGGCTCATTGATTGCTCGGTCAAGGGAAGGCTCAAAATAGTTCAAGTATTCCGATGGTATCAAATCGAATCGGTACTTCTTATCTCCACAAAAAAATCTGTTTAATAAATATCTGAAGGCTTTCTTACCTTTGTCATGAGGCAAGCAATCTGCAATACGGATGACCTGTTCCAGAATCTTGCTTGAAGACGAGCGCGTTCTGGTTAGACGAAATTCCGTCCAAATACCATGTTCGCTGGGCCAAAGTCCTGTGAACACAGTGGCTTCTATGCCTCTAAATGCGAACATTGGTTCCAAAGAAATCATCGATTCTTGAAAGATTTCATGTAGATAAGGGGCGTCTTCTCGGGTCAAGTAGCTTGCAGAAAAAGCGTCAATCAGCATCATTAGGGTAGTCATTTAAGCATGACCTTGCGTTTACTCAGTTGGTTCAGCTACTTTGGGCCGTCATAGAGTTTGTAAGTCTGCAGATATACTAGTCTAAAATCACTCCAATCTTGAAGGACGATGTTTCCGAAGGGAGCGCAATAGCGTAACATAGTCTCGGCTTGGTTCAAGTATTCCCACCTCACACTTCGGTCTCTATTGATGGCGAATAAGATCAGTATTGATGCGAGAAATAACTTGATTGCGGGCGAACATGCGCACAAGAACTGGCGAAGAGATATTTTCTTCAGCTTTCGAAACAAACTAATAGCATGAATAGAATTTAGATAGATCTGCATAATGATATCCGTCAATCTGACGAATAGCGAACTCTTGATTCCGAATCTTCTATTCAGATAATATCTTGTCCTGGCTAAGGTATATTCTTGCCACATTGGAAATAGCGCAACGCGTACAAAGTCAGACCAGTCGCTTACGGAAATCTTGAAGAATTTCCGAATATAATATTTTAATACTTTTTCGAGGTCGTCCCTAGTCTTGAACCAAAGATCAATGGGATTAAGAGTCACTTTGTCAAACTCGGGCTTAAGCTTAAATTCCGTCGCATCTCTCACCATTTGTGGCAAATGTGGTAGCTGCGCTAGCAGTTCGCCGTGGCGATCCTCAAACACTGTATCGAAAATCTTCATCCTACCCTTGTATGTGGGGCGGTAGTTGCCAGCTAGGATACACAAGGCAGTGCACATTTCCACATAGGTCTTCATGCATTCATAGGTTATCGCCTTTCGTTGCTGCCGAGATGGGCTCCTATCCTCAAGGTATTCGCATCGGAAATGGCCAATGAGGCCCGTTATCTTTTCGAAAAGCAATTTCAGTCCACTAGACAATGGAATATCTTGTGCCTGAAATCTGAACATTTTTCTGACATCTTCTCCGTACAGAAGTTGGCTAGCAGCCCTGAAGTCGTAGTCCCAAATATCGCAAGACACAAGCATATTTGTAGTTCTGAACTCAAGGTCTACTGCGAAGCTCGAAAAGCGGAAGAGTTCATTTTCTGTGCTACTAACTTTGATTGCTTGATACACCTTTTCCAAAACTTTTTCCACGGTTTTCCTTTTAGGCATTTGCTTCACTACTATTGCAAAGTCATAGTCTTTTAATGGCATAACGTGTCTGTCTGACGTAACTTCCGCGCTTCCCTCTCCTCTCCCAAATCCGCCCACGAGTATTATGGAAATGACGTTCGGAATTTCCTGCAGCACCATTTTGGATATTATGTTGATATGTGAATCGATCGTGGCGTCCACAAACGCATTATTGTACGCCGTGAACCTCCCTATCTTTCTTGACATTCTTTGAACGAATCCCCACTGAAAGTGAAGTTTGTGAACAGTGCGCATCGAAGCTACGTTGGCCGAGTTGCAGCACTAGTGTTTGGCTGTTTCGAACCTATCTTTCGGAGGATGCCGCAGCCCTTTCCACCTTACTAACAAAGGGCAATCGCGAATTTTCCGGATGAACGTTCAACCGGGCAAGTTCGACATTTGCATAGTCCGCTTCGCGCCAGTTCCGCGACCGTGGTTGGTGCAGTATAATTGCAACTATCGCAGATAATGGATCGCTAGACTGATAGGAATTTGTGACTGTTAATATCTTTCTTGGTATGCTTGAACAAACCAGCTATCGTAGAACCTTGTCATGCGAATACTGGATAAGATCATTTCTTGGTCTATTTCCGACCAGAGGTAAGGAGGAATGCTTTGCGCATAGTACCAATCGACCATTTGCCTGAACGAACGAACTACGTAGACTTGTTGGATATTCTGTGATTGGTCAGGTCCGTGCATCACTAGTGCAGTTGGAGAGTTTGTGTGCCGGTTAATTGTCAGAGAATTTGGAGTGCCATTTAGAAACCTAAATATGATAATAGTGATATCATCACTAACGACTACACTTCCAGAGCACCGAATAGCCGGCAGAAGCGAATTTGCTGAGGTAGTTTCCCATGAGTGAATCGACCTAGAATACGTCCATTCATTCGATGCGAAGAACGACACTCCTATGACTATAATTGCTAGCAAAGCAAGACATTTTCTTGGCTGTACTACTTGCCGGAACGATGCTCTTTCATATAAGTGCGCAGCGAGTACTGACAGAGGGACGTACCCGAAAAGCAGAATTCTATCAAGCCATGTCTCCCTGGGCGTCTGTAGAAATAGAAGAATAAAAGAGAAGAGAATCACTCCGAGGAACAGCCCTACGGCAAGTCTCAACTTTTTATCATTTCTTCCCAAAAACAAGCCAGCGATTCCTGCTACACCTATGAATGCGGAAAAATATCTTCGAAATTCAAGCAAAAGTTCATTGTAGTTCCCCGTGGCAAAAGTACTTACAGTCTCAATTAGTCTAAGGAAATTGATTTTCTGGACAAAGACCCCAGACAATGGCTCACCATAAACAATAGTTGTGTTTGTCGCGGCAAAGACTTGCCAGGCACTCCACAGAGCAAGAATGTAGATCAAGGCCGCACCTGAAGGCCATGTTTTCTTTGCATCTCGGGTATGCGCAAGCTTTAGCAAAAACATAGCGACAGTCACCGTCAAAAGCAACAGCGACGAGAAAGGATGAATTGTAATTATTGCCAGGGATATTGGCACCAACGCAATTACTCTCTCTCTATCCATGTGCTCCTTCTCAATAATCAATGATGCCACAAGCAGAACAAGCAATCCCAGAGTCTGAGGTGAATATTGGGTGTATTGCGAAAACCTGAAGTTCCCTAAAATGAAAAGACATGTAGCGAAATATCCCCCTTCCTTACCGAGCATGCTCTTTGCGACCGCGTAAAGCGTCACAATCGTAGCTACTCGAACAATCGTACTTAGCAACACCGCAGATTCAATGATTCCAAGGGCCGTTATTTTTCTAATTGTGTTTAATAAGATGAACGTGCTTGGGTAGTCAGTGTACCCTCCACTTGCTATCGACGTCCCGGCATCCAGCAGATTTGCGGTGCTACAATGATAGTAATAGTCCCAACCCAAGACAGTTGGATATTGTATGATCGGAAAAACAATCCAAAGAAATGTAATCGCTATAACTGTTAACCGAAGAGTTCCTTCCCATAAGTACGAAACTATAAGGACGCATACGAGTGCGAGGAGAAATATCCAAAAGAAAGAAGGTAGCATATCAGCAATGTCTGGAGACCCAAACCTAAAAGATACGTAGTTAAGACGCAATGCTACAGGACAGAGGGCGATAATAGCTGCTAAAGGAAAAATTGACAATGCAACTGACTTACTGGTTTGAAGGTCCGCCCGAGCCATCAGAAGAAGCCTCTGTAGATGTCCGCAACCTTTGTTGATATGATCTTCCAGTCGTACTGCGCTTCTACCAATTTCCTTCCATTCTCTGAAAGTCTATCGCAGAGTTCTTTGTTGTTCAGTAGCAGATCTATGCTACTGTGGAAATCGTTTAGGGATGAAACAACGACATGGCGACCATTTTCGACGGTCAGCCCCCTTATTCCAAAATATGTACTTAAAACTGGTAAGCCATGTGCCAGGTATTCGAGCACTTTCAAGTTTGTGCCGCTTCCGAAACGCATAGGGTTCACAGCCACATCAGCCATAGAAAAATAATGAGAAATGTTGTCAACTTGACCTGTAATGTAAACGTTGTCAAGCCAACCCTTTCTAAATTTACATCCAACGCCTCCTGCAATAACAAATATTGTGTCACGGTTCTTAATTTTCCTGCTCATTTTCAATATGAAACGGCATGCGTCGATGTTGGGAGGATGCAAGCTTCCGGCGAATAGGATTACTTTTTTTGATGAGAATCCCAGAAGCCGCTTTATAGTTTCTTTCTGCTCTTCTGTTGGTATGCTGATTCCAGAACAATTAACTCCGTTTGGAACTACAAGGAGTTTCTTATCCTCGACGTCGTACACACGTTTCAAACATTCCAGATCGTTCTGTGATGTGACAAAAACCATATCCGCGTTATCTAGGGCGTGTTTCTCAGTTTCTCTAAGTCTTCTCAAGTATTGCCTTGACTTTGAATAACCACTCCGTAATAGGTACTCTACATTATGTTCTATGAGAACGAGTAGAGATCTCCTAGCTCTATGCCTCTCAACCCATCTGAATGCTCTGACATCTTCTACTTGGATTATATCGCTTTGTAGTGCTCTGGACGCCTTTTCCATAGCATTCCGATCAAGTACGAATGAACCTAACCTATTGACCCACTGCATTGTAATCGCAAATGAAGAAGCTATGAAGAAGAGATTGGAGTGAACGTATTCTACGTATCGTGGCCCTAGTCTATATTCTTTAGGTCTTAGTAACATTATGAAGTCATCGGATTCCGGGCGCGAAAATAAGAGCCTCAAAACCCTAGCTTTATTGTATAACCACAGAGTTGAAGGAATGAACGAAAATTGATAGACTTCAAAAAAATTCGACAATTCGCGATTTAGATTGTAAATCCTGCTTTGTCCTCCGCTTCTGGGCGGGTACGTGGAATAAAGCGAAAAGTCGCCGATTTTCATGGAAGCACCTTGAGGACGGAAACAGCTACCTCATGGTACAAAAAGTGATCCAGAGTTCCTGAACAATTGATGTCGAGGCCAGGTTTTAACAGTCAGGTAGCCGAACCTGGCGCCCGTGAACTTAACGCAGTATTTCCCACTTCGATTAAGAATAGCAAAGACTTTACAAAGCAGTGTTGCAAAACCTCGGAAGATAGGCAATTTAGCAAAAATTTCCGGAATGTTATTACGTATGATGCTAGAGCCGATTACTTCCGGACTTCTTGAATCAAACGACACAGGTAACAGTCCGTAGGCCTGTAGCATCTTTTGCAACTTCTTTGGCGTGAAGCGCTGCTCAAAATATGCATTCTTTTTGCCCAACTTTTGAATGTATGAACAGACTGTTCCTATGATGAACAATTTATTCGGTACAGTCACTACGACGTTGCCGCCCCTCTTGCAACTGAAAGCGAATTCTGCGAGGGACCTGCTCACTCTTTGCATGTCTGGCAAGTGGTCCAAGACAGAGAAGCAAGTTATTATGTTGAACGACTCTTCTCTAAACGGCAAGTGGCATGCGTCACATCGAATACACTCAAGATTGTGTAGCTTGTGAAGTTTGGCTATTCTTAGCAGTTCTTTGTCGAGCTCTACCAACACAAGAAAATCAGCTACGGTTGCCATCGGAATCGCATCGACTCCGGCTCCTCCCCCCACGTCACAGATGGTAGCGGATGAGGATATGACGCTACCCAAGAGTTCTCGGTCTACAGCTTTAATATCCCAATAGTCCTCGTTCATGGTAATGAATGGAGAGATTTTGATGCATTTGCCGTAGTCACATGACATGCCTCTAAATTCGCCTGAGCGCAAATCTTAGTGTCATATCGAGGGTAATCCGAGAGGTTATGCAGAAATTAGTGCAGCTCAGTTTCAACCTTTACGAGAAGTCCCTTATGCACTACTTGTGTCTTAAGCGCCTCTCGTTCCACGGAATGCTTTTGCCAATCCCTAGGATTCTGCATTATTGAACATATTAATCCTCGGTTTTAATAATTCGAGCTTTTCAGCGTTTCTCAACAATAGAAAGCAAACGCCGCCTATTTTGAGGCCGATCTCGCATGACAATTTTTTCTACAGATTCTTTGGAATCTTAATTGTATAACTTGCATCAAATCGCCCTCGCTAGAGAAGGTGCTCATAAACACGCTTGGTCTCTTCCGCCGCCCTCTTCCAGCTGAATTTCTCAGCGAACAATCTAGCTGAATTTGACATCACCGCACGCAGCTCAGCATCCTCGAGAAGTGTTCGAAGGCATTTGCTAAGAGCACGAGTGTCGCCAACTGGGAAAAGCAAGCCCTCAACACCATCGCACATTAGCCTGGGGAATCCACCAATCTTTGAGCTGACAACCGAAGCCCCGCAAGACATCGCCTCTAGGAGGGAAATAGGTCCACTTTCATACTCAGAGGTTAACACAAAGATGTCGGCCGCTTGATAGTACTGATTGAGCTGCATTTCACTGATCCATCCAAGAAGATGAATAACATGGTCAAGAGCATATTTCCTGATCATGTTCTGTATGAAGGGCCTGATCGGTCCGTCTCCTGAAACAGCCACTTCGAAACCTCCTACTCCCTCGTCGCAGAGTAGTTTGACAGCTTGAACTAAAGTATCGAGACGCTTCCTAGCTATGTGTTGAGCGGCTGTAAAGACCAAGAGCTTTGATTGCGTTAAGTTCAACTCTTGTTTGACTTTAGCTTTGTTCACCGGACTTGGAAGGTTTATGCCATTGCTGATAACTCTGATGTCTCTCTCTTTAACTCCATAGACCCTAACTAGCTCATCCTTGATATGCATCGCGGGTACAATCACAATCTTACTTGAAGTAACGCATTTCCACTCCAAGTAAGGGCCTATAGAAGCGTAGAAAATAGCTCGCTTAAGGTCAGGAAAGCCTGTAGGATGACGAAATATGGACTTTATCTCTCCATAGCTAGTGTCGTGGACAGTTGTAACCTTTCGCTCATGTCTAACAAGTCCTCCCACGTAGGGCTCCTCAACATGAACAATATCAAAGCCCTCTTTCTTGATTAGCTCGTTCGCGATTCTTCCGAAGCGGACTATATCGAGCGGTATCTTTGCATCCAATACTATGGCACTGTTCGACCTACGAATGATAGAACTTAATGGATCAACAAATACTGTATCTTGGCTAGAGAATCTCGAATCGCCGAGCGAGAGAACCTTGCACAGAACGCCTATCTTGTTAAGATGCTTGACCAAGTGGAAGGTGTGCTTGGCCACTCCTCCAACTTCGAAAGGAGGATATTCCCTTGTTACAAAAAGAACTCTCATTGGAGGTTCCCTAAAGCGATGGCATTGCGCCAGCAATTGTCATGTAAAAGATTGCATAGAAACTGCCCAGTCATGGTTACCAATAGAAATACGTCGGTATAGTGGAAAGAGTGTCTAAATTATTAGTACTTAGTATCAAAGGTCTGACAGCAATACTTTTCGTATATTGCTAACATACGCCTTGCACTCTCACAAAATAGAATCAAGAGGCGCTATAAGAACGATTAATGAGCTTCTTGTTTTCACGACTAATGGGTGTGGCCCAGCGCTTATTCTTCCAATGTCGGCGGGACCACATCGTCCGCTAGCCTCGCGTACGTTCCCAGAATCTTCAATTGCAAATGCCATGATACTTTTTGCAGCCAATAATTTTGCCTAGGAAATTCCTTCTTAATATCTCGAAGTCTAACCCCGCTCTCGATCAGATCAATGCTATCTATATCCCCAATTTTTTCCTCCATTGCAAGTTTCAGGTATGCAACTTTGGAAGGCTCATAACTCATAGCATTCGCTGCAACAACATCGACGGCAAGGACATCATCACCTGCCATAATTATCCCCATTTTCTTTAGCTTCTTTCCGATTACAGTAATGCCATCGACTAAGATGATGTTTGTCTTTATTATCTTGTTAATTCCAACTATGGCGTAAGCAAGCCTAGGGTGATAAACATATTTTCGAGGTTTTGCAATAGCTCCGAACATGTTTTTCATAGCACAAGTAAGCCCCCATGCTACTCTATGAAATTTCATCTTCGGTACATTGATTATCAAATGCGCATCTAGTAGAACCTTGTTCACTGGTAAAACGAGTTTTTCTCCCGCCACAACAACCTCTCTATCAACGATTTCTCCCTCACTCAGGTTAACCAGCTTGACGTTCTTTTCATGACTCAGTTTTTCGTATCCCAACATTTTGTAAGCGTACTTTGTTCTCATCGCGGACGCGTCAGCCTCTCCGACGAGAATACAAACGTTCTCGCCGATTCTCTCCCTAACCCAGTCTATTACTGCAGAAACAACGTTCGGGTCTGTTGTTTCACCAGTGGAGTAGTCCCAATAGTAACACAGGTTAGGCTTGATAACAATGAACTCAGTGTTGTCATCGAAGTCATAGTTTAATGTATCTAAAGCCCTACACACAGCTTCACGTAGCTCGACTTGCGTATACCCCTCAGCTTTCGTCAACACCACGGTAGCCACTTAAGAAACTCCGTTCTGCTTATAGACGCTCTCTATAGTTTTCATGACTGCTAGCTGCTCATCTAGCAAAACGGGAAGTTGCATGCCCCTTGTAATGCTCTCAAGAAATTGACTCAAAACTTCAGCGAAAGAAGCATAATAGTAAGTATACGACATATACTGTACTTTTGTACCAATAGCCCTTCTGAATAAATTCAGCGTCCCTTCCTTCACCGCATGCAAATAGAGATTTTTAGGAGCAAATCGATCTGTAGAAGCATATCCGACAGTACCATGCAAATTAATTCTAAAGTTGAAACTTGGAAAAATCATTTTGGAAAACCAACCGGTATTCACAATACATCTAACTCCCGTTTCTGGAGACCTCAAAACAGCAGTCGCACTATCCTCTATCGGCAAGCCAAATCTATAACCCAAAGTGGAGAATTCTATGTCTAGGTTTCCGAACATCCAATTGAAAATGTCTATCAAGTGATATCCTAAATCCAGTAATGCGCCTCCGCCTGCCTTTTCTTTATCAAACCACCATTCAGGGATGGGCTTTGGAACAAGCGGGTGCGAGAAAGGACCATCCATAATCAATTCCGATGTGGCAATGACGACGTCACCAACTCTGTCCTGATCCAATATGGTCTTCAATTTTTGCACACTATCAAAATACCGATAGTTGACCCCGACCATCAGCCTTACACTTTCAGCTCTAACCTTCCGAATGATCTCCTCTGTCTCAGCCAAATTTCTTGCAAGTGGTTTATCAACAAAAATGTCCAAGTCCTTCTCAGACGCGTAAAAGATGCTGTCTCTCTTCAGAAAGTTCGGCAATGAAATTATGACAGCGTCCAGCTCTTCAGAATCAAGTAATTTGATGTAATCGTCATAGGTCTTGACATGATATTTTTCAGCGACTCTCCTGCTTTCCTTGCTCTTATCTGCAGCACCAACAACTTTCACATCTTTCATATGTAAGGCATTTAGGAAGTGAAGCTTTCCCATTCTTCCTAGACCAATCACTCCAAGCCTGAGCAATGTCGCGACCTTTCGTTTTTCTTTTAGTTCAGTAGGCCTAGAAAAAGAAAAATTTTCCACAAGAATTCCTTTGGAACTTGTAACTCCGTGCCTTAACTTTGACGTCTTTTCTGTTGATCTATGACCGTAGTGAGCATGTATTTCCTTGATCCGACACCCTCTCCTCTTGTTTGTCTCATCATGCGTTTTTCCATCCTTCTTAACAGAAGCGCTATAGTTGCAACAGCCAGACCTTGAGACGCTAAAACCAGCAACATAAGGCCAGTAAGAGCATACCCGCTGTGCCAAACTCCATTCAAAAGCACTTCAAAAGCCACCCATCCAAGAATAATAGATGCGGGAATAACGGCCAAGGCCACAAGACCCGAGAAAACCAAAGCCGGATTATAATTACGAGCTAGACTAAAAACAGTGCGAATAATCCGGAATCCATGCTTCAGACTGCTGAGCTTCTGACGACCAATACGCCGCCTATAAGCTATCGGGACATCGGTAACAATGCCGCTCGTAGCAGTCTGCGCAGCGATCTCTACCTCCACATCAAAACCTTTCGTATTCAACTCGAGCTGACGGGCAACATCAGTATTAATCAAGTACATCCCAGAACAAACATCACTCAGCTTCGTGCCCATAAGCAAATTAAACGCATTCGTAATCAACCAATTACCAAAACGATTTAAGCGTGGAATATTTTTTCTACCATTAACGCGAGCACCAATTATCTGATCATACTTCTCAGCATGAGCCAAAAAGTTCTCAATGTCTTTCGGATCGTATGTGCAATCACCATCCATGACAAGCATGTAGGGCGTCGTCACATTCTCAATAGCCGTCTCGACGGCTCCGCACTTACCCTTACTGTGCTGAAAGATAACAGAGCAACCATTCAACTCAGCAATCTTCGCAGTTCCATCAGTTGAATACCCATCCACAACAAGAATATTACGATAGCCCGCCTCTTTTACCTCTTGAATAACCGATCCAATTGCCTCTTCCTCATTCAAAGTAGGAACCACAACTGTAACATCATCCTTACTCACGTACACGCAAAACACCTCCTACAAACTTCAAACAAGCAAAATGTTACTCAACAGACAAACCATCAAACACGAAAAGACGAAGCCCCATATCTTACGCTAAACCTTTAAGATGATCCTCTATGGAATCATTATCCAGTTTTTCATATCTTTCAGTTGAGCCCACATCATACCAAAAAGCGTCGGTCAAGTATCCTCTAACCTGCCTACCATTCTTCATCAATTCTGGAAGCAAGTCCCTCATCAAATCCACTTCCTTCCCTTCCTTATGCAGTGCTTCCAAATCGGCCACTACATTACTCTCAAGAGCTAGGATGCCGATTCCAACAAGAACGTCAAATGAAGGTTTTTCCGCAAACTTCACTACCCTGCTTCCGTTCAACTCAGCTACTCCAACAGGAATCTGATAACCCCTGCTCAAAGCGACTGTAGCCTCAGCTCCACACTTCAGATGCTCCTTCAGCATCTCTGTGAGATCCACGTTAGACAGAATATCACCATAGTAGACAAGCAAGATTTCCTCACGGTCTATGAAACCCTGCTTGTAGGCATTCAGAACAGCCCCGCCAGTCCCTTTGTATTCCGGTCTATCATGAACATATGTGATCTTGACGCCAAAACGGCTGCCGTCGTCGAAGTAATTGCACACCTGCTCCGACCTGTACCCGACAAGAAAGCAGATGTCCTTAATCTCATTCCGCTTCAAAGACCTGACTATGAATTCCAATAGAGGTCTCTGTTTAGAACCGATCGGTATCATACTCTTCTGAAAATAGTATGTCAGAGGCCTGAGCCTAGCGCCTTCACCGCCACAAAGAACAAGACCCTTAACTCCATTAGAGAAGCTCTTAAGTTCACTCTTGACGCCTTGAACAACGCCTTGAAGAGCTTGACTCATCGGATGCTCTCTTCCTTTCGTTTGTATCTCAATTGTGAGGCCAATGCGTGTAGGCTGTGTGCGAATAGGAAAAACAGGATGCAGGAAGCGCCGAGAAGAAGTATGCTCTCAGCCAGCATCATAACATCAGCTTTAACAACTATGAAACCTTTGAGATGAATTAGGTAGAGGATCCCTGCAAGCGTTGACAGGTAGAGCCAACCGGCGAAGCCGGATATAGCCAAACACGCTAGGGTTAAGGCTTGCTTCCTAGACATACTCAAGGCTTAACACGCTTCAAAAAACCGTCTTAGAGATGTAGCCAGCCTCTCCCATTCTTCTTCAGCTGCTGCTTCTCTTTACGCTCGAAAGGAACAGGTCTCGCCTTCTTTGTGAACCGTTTCTGCCCTCTCAACGCATTCCTAATGAACTTGCCCCAACCGCCGA